>Ga0137394_10000423_pt1 | contig 29698 bp, 25 predicted proteins | sample czobulk116metaG_FD_108278 | JGI IMG/M metagenome (GOLD analysis project Ga0137394, IMG submission 108278) | Vadose zone soil microbial communities from Angelo Coast Range Reserve, California, USA - czobulk1.16 metaG | ecosystem: Environmental > Terrestrial > Soil > Vadose zone | place: USA...
CGCGGGCTTCAGCCCGCGTTAATTTTACGAGTCCTATACCGTTCTTCCGCGTTCACCCGAGGATTTCCTCGCCACAACCGCCTGGGCTGCGGCCAATCTCGCGATCGGCACGCGATAGGGCGAGGCGCTCACATAGTCGAGCCCGACCTGATCGCAGAACTCCACGGACGACGGATCCCCGCCGTGCTCACCACAGATCCCGATCTTGAGGTTTGGCCTGGTCGCGCGCCCCTTCTCGATGCCCGCCTTCACCAATGCGCCGACCCCTTCCCGATCCAGTTCCTGGAAGGGATCGGACTTCAGAATTCCTTTTGAAATGTAGTCGGCAATGATCTTCCCGGCGTCATCTCGCGAAAACCCGAACGTCGTCTGCGTAAGGTCGTTCGTGCCGAACGAGAAGAACTCGGCGATCTCGGCGATCTTGTCCGCAACGACCACTGCCCGCGGCAGCTCGATCATCGTACCGGTCAGGTACTCCACTTTCGTACCTGCCTTGCTGAACACTTCCTGCGCCACGCGATCCACAATGGCCTTCTGTTCCTGAAGCTCCCTGGGCAGGCCCACCAGCGGAATCATGATTTCCGGCTTCACTGTCTTCCCTTCCTTCTGTACCTTAACGGCAGCCTCGAAGATCGCGCGGCACTGCATTTCGGAAATCTCGGGGTACGTGATTCCGAGCCGGCATCCTCGATGTCCCAGCATGGGATTGACCTCGTGCAGTGCTTCCACGCGACGCAACAATTTTTCCTTTTCCCCGATTTCCTTCTGGTTGCCGCCTTTTGCCCGCATCGTTGCGATTTCCACCATCAGTTCTTCGCGCTTGGGCAGAAACTCGTGAAGCGGAGGATCGAGCAATCGGATTGTCACCGGCAGGCCATCCATTTCGCGGAACAGGCCTTCAAAATCCGCCCGCTGAAATGGAAGCAGAGTGTCGAGATGCTGACGGCGCTCGGTCTCGGTATCCGAGAGAATCATCTTCTGAACGTGAGGCAGCCGATCCTCGGCAAAGAACATGTGCTCGGTCCGGCAAAGCCCTATACCTTCCGCGCCGAACTTTCGCGCAACCTGCGCGTCGCGAGGGACGTCGGCATTGGCGCGGATGCCCAGGCGCCGGACTTTATCCGCCATCGCCATGAATTCAGCGAAATCGCCGCTGTTCGGGTCGGGCTCGATGGTCGGAACCTGTCCTTCGAACACTCTTCCGGTAGAGCCTTCGAGCGTGAGCCAGTCTCCCTCGCGCAGAGTCTTACCTCCGACCGTCAAAACTTTGCTTTTCTCATCGATCGTGATCGACTCGGCGCCGACCACGCAGCACTTGCCCATGCCGCGAGCAACGACTGCGGCGTGACTTGTCATTCCACCTCGCGAAGTCAGAATTCCGACCGCCACTTCCATACCGTGAATATCATCCGGCACGGTTTCTTTGCGCACCAGCACGACACGGCTCTTCTGTGCCATTTCGACGGCATCGTTCGCGGAAAACACAATCCGGCCGCTGACAGCGCCCGGCGAAGCCGGCAGTCCCTTCGCTAACTCCTTGACCTGGGCTTTGGGATCCAGGATCGGATGCAGCAACTGATCGAGCTGCGAAGGTTCGACCCGCATGAGGGCCTCTTCCGACGTGATCAGTCCTTCACGAACCATGTCCGCCGCCACCTTCACCGCAGCCTTTCCGGTACGCTTTCCGTTTCGAGTCTGCAGCATATACAGACGCGTTTCCTGAATGGTGAACTCGAAGTCCTGCATGTCGCGATAGTGGCGCTCGAGGCGATCGGTGATTTCGCGAAGTTGTTTGTAGCATTCGGGCATCACCCGATCGAGTTCGCGAATTGGAAGGGGCGTCCGGATACCAGCCACGACGTCTTCACCCTGGGCGTTCATCAGGAATTCACCATAAAACTCCTTCTCGCCCGTGGAGGGATTGCGCGTGAAACCGACGCCCGTACCCGATGTGTCGCCCATGTTTCCGAAAACCATGGCCTGCACGTTCACGGCTGTACCGAGCGATTCGGAGATCTTGTTCATGCGCCGATAGTGGATGGCACGCGGGTTGTTCCATGATCCGAACACCGCGTAGATTGCGCCTAGAAGCTGCTGGCGCGGGTCGTCCGGAAAGTCTGCCTTTGTCTTTTCTTTCACGAGCGCCTTGTAGCGCCTCACGATTTCCTGAAGCGAGGCAGCGGGGATGCCGGTATCGAGCTTGGCGTGAGCTCTCTCCTTCACGTCGTCAAAAATCTCGTCGAAGGCACCCTTCTCGATTTGAAGCACAACATTGCCGTACATCTGGATGAACCGGCGATAGCTGTCCCACGCGAATCGATCGTTTCCGGTACGGGACAAGAGAGCCTTGACGGTCGTTTCGTTGAGACCGAGGTTGAGGATCGTGTCCATCATGCCGGGCATGGAGAACTTTGCGCCGGAACGCACCGAAACAAGCAAAGGACGCTCGGTTGAGCCCAGTTTCTGTTCGCTCACGCTCTCGAGGCGCCCGAGAGATTCATCGATCTGCGCCTGGATCTCCGGGCTGAGCTTGCCCTTGTTGTCATAGAACATCTTGCACACGTCCGTGCTGATCGTGAATCCCGGTGGCACCGGAAGTCCGGCATTGGTCATTTCCGCCAGTCCGGCGCCTTTGCCGCCCAGCGTATCTTTCATGTCGCCTTTTCCTTCCGCCTTACCGCCGCCAAAGAAATAAACATATTTCTGCATTTCTCAGTTCTCCTCATTCCCATTCATCGTTCGGAATAATTCCGAATCCAGTACTCATTCAATTCGTGGAGGTTCCTCACAGAGCGATCGGCTCCGCCGCCGTCTCCGTCGAGCGGACTCCTCAGAATCCGCTGTACCAGCGCGACTACTTCCGCCAAAATTCCCGACGCATTCCGGTGATCGCACTCGCCGCATATCACCGCTTGAAGTCCGGGCGCCAGAAAGCGCTCGTCTTCGAGTTCCAACTTTCTTGTGCAGACGGAGCAGACGAACAAGTCGGGAAAGACCCCGGCCAGCCGCAGCATCCAGACTTCGAAGTAGCACGCGGCGAACTCGATCGGACACCCCTGTTCGAGAGCTCGAACGGTCATGCGCACTAGTCGGAAGACCGCATCTTGCGCCTCATGCTCCGGCAGAAATCGATCGACAAGCTCCACAACGCGGCCGGCACAAACCGCCCGGTCATAATCCTGGAAGAGCTTCATGGGCGAATCCAGGAGATCGGCCGACTGGATCCTCACCAGATCCCGGTTCTCCTTCTCGAAGAAGTGGATCCGGGAATGCGCCAGCGGCTCCAAAGATGCGCCGAAGCGGTTTTTCATCCGGCGGGCGCCGTTGGCCACCCCTCGCAACTTTCCATGATCGCGGCTAAAAAATGCGACGATCCGATCGGCCTCTCCGAGCGGGTAAGTCTTCAATATAATCGAATCGCTCTGATGGAGAGGCATGCGTAACCTTCAAAAATAACACAAACTTAACGCGGGCTAAAGCCCGCGACTACATTCGGAGCAATGTTGCGACCTGAATGTAGTCGCGGGCTTCAGCCGCGTTAATCACAATCAAAGAAGTTATTCTGTCGGTGATTTACGGAACCAGCATGACCGGCGCCGCCCAAAACGCAACTTTCTGCCCATTGGGATCCAGCACCGTTACCTGGCAGTTGTATTCGCCGGCCGGGAGTTTCCCGAGCGCGAGGCTGAATTTCAGCGGCACGGCCTTGGATTTGGGATCCAGTCCGTCCAGAATCGCCATTGGCGGGGTTTCGAATGCTTTGGCCTGGCCCTGGTAAAAGGTGACGAACGCAACCAGCGGCTGAGTGGTCGTCGCATTCCGCTCGTACGCCTGAAAATAGATGTACATATCGCGGCTCTTGCTGAAGACTCGAGTGACGCTGGGAATCAGCTTTTGTCCTTCGACAACCAGCGGGCTCGCAGCTTGACCGGCGCCTTTGTCTTTTCCGGCGTTGTAGAGCGCATCGCGCATATCTACGCGCTGGCTGCTCAGGACAACGGAGCTGATAGGAATGCGTTGTTCCTCTTTCATCAGGTTCGGAATCACAAACGGCGTCTGGTACGTCCCCATCCGGCCGGTCTCCGCGTTGCGAGCGAGAAACTTGATCACGTATTTTCCGGGAAGCAGAGTAAAGCCCGTGTCGTATTGAATTGGGCGTTTCGATAATTCGCTCGCAGTCTCACCGCTCAACTTGACGTCCACTTTGTCGCGCAGGTTTTGAATCGTCGTGCCGTAGTCATCCTTCACTTCGCCGATGAAATCGATGAGCGTGCGCTCGGCGCCGCCACTCCGCGCAAGCACCAGTTCGCTACCCGGAATCTTAACGGTGATCGGGACGAAATACTCGGCCCGATTCAACTGGAAGTAATTCACTTCCATTGCGATCGTGAGATCGGTGACTGGATCGCCCAGCATCAGCGCTTCTTCGAGCTGCCTTTCTTTGTCGGCAGCCGTGAATTTGTTGAATTGTCTGGGGGCGAAATATCCCTGACGATAGTCCAGCCTGGCCTGAACGCTGTCCTTGAGAGCAATTTTGATTCGCCGGAACTTGCCATCCACGGCTGCGTTGGTCGGGTAATAGCCGATGACGTAGTAGCTGGTAATCGCTTGCTGCGCCTGAACGATTCCCGCCGCCAGATCGTTGTTATCGAGCAGCGCCTTTCCTCCGGTATCGGCGGCGAGCGCGAAGAGTGAGTCCTGCGAACGTTGGAAGTTGGTGATGGTCGCCATCGCCGTGGTGCCGGAAAACACCCCGATGCCCCCTGGTGATTGCCGCGTGGCATCGCCTAAGGGCGCTGAGGCGACAAGGCCCCGCGCGTCCACCGGATAGAACGACACATTGGCTCGGATAGCGGAGTTGATGGTGGCGCGCAATTGCGCCTGATTATCCGTCCCATTCAATCGCAGGCCGCTGGCAAAATAAACGATCGACTTCCGCTCATTGAGCGACCGCAGCATTGTCGCGGCTGTCTGCAGAGCGGCGAGCTGCCGGTCGGTGTTAAAGATGTTGAATTCACCTGCGTCCTGGCCGAAGGCGCCGGTGTCGGGAGCCGTGTTGTCTTCGTCTTCCGGATACATCAGCTTTCGGAGCGTTTCCAGGAGCTGATCGCGATTGTTGCTGAAGTCCTGCAGTGTCCGGACTGCCCCTTTGGAGAAAGTCATGATCGACACAAGGTCCGGCGTCTGCATCTCGGTCTGGATGAACTTCACCGCCGCGGTGAAGGAGCGCAGCTGGTCCGACGGCGCCGACGTCGTCTGATCGAAGAACAACACCAGAAGCCGGCGGTCCTGATATTTCGAATTCCGGGATGCCGCGGGGGCCTGAATGGGCGCGGCAGGTTGGGCCGCCGCAGGCGTGTCCTCCAGCCTTTGGAATTCGAACACACTGATCGTTTGAGGCGCCCCATCTTCGGTGACGGTGAAGTCTCCGGCCGTCAAGCCTTCGATGGTCTTCCCAGCGTTGTCTTTCACCGTGACGGTCTGCACGACCAATTGCGTATCGACCTTCAAGGTGAATGGATTCGGAGTTTGCTGGGCGTATAAAACACAAAGACACAAAGGCACAAACGAGAGTTTCATCCTCAGAACCTCAGGCGCAGCGTGGTTTGCAGGCTGCGCATTGGATTCGGGCGATACGGCAGCCCGAACTGCGCGTTTGTAATCGTGGTGTTCCAGCTTTGAAACGTGACGTGATTGAGAACATTTCTCGCGTCCACTCGCAGGTCGATATTGTAGCGATCGCCCCACGGAAACGTCCGGCCCAGCGATGCGTTCAAATCAAATTGAGAGGGACCGGCAATGGAATTTCTTCCTGCATTCCCCCATTGGCCTGGTGCGGGCGCACGATAGGCTGCCGGATTCAGGTGCAGGCCCGAAGGAGCTGCATAGACGGAAGCGCCGGTTGTATCCGGCCGAATGCTGCCGGTGACTCCCGTTCCTCTCACCGCAGTTGGATAAGTGGGTGTTTGCGGCAGACCGCTTCCCAGCATCATCTGTGCGGCGAAGGTCCACTCCTTGAAGAGCGCGCCTCTCCAGCCACTCAGTAGCGCGCCGCCACGCACTCCGGCACCCGTGGTGTATTGCGACTGCACGATCAATTGATGCCGCTGATCAAAATTCGAAAGAGCGCGCTCCCCCTTCAGATCCAGCCAGTTCTGCACGACGGCAGGACCGCCCTGGCCAAGCGCCAGCATTTGGGGTCCCGCCATCAGCGGAGCGTTATCGATTGCCTTTGAAAACGTGTATTGCGCGTTCGCCGTGAGACCGCTACGCAGTCTGCGCCGCAGCTGAATCTGGCCCGAATGCCGGTTCGAGTTGCCGTTTGAGCTTAAAAAAAGGTAACCCGTCGGACAGCCCGGACAAGGATTCAACGCTCCGCGCGGAAACGTGTGCGGCAGCAACTCCTGCATCAATCGAGTTCCCTTCGTCCCCATGTACATTGCCGTCACCTGCAGCGCTGCAGGAAGGTCTCGCTGAATGGATAGCTGCCAGGTCTGTGCATACCCGACGCGGAAGTCCGGGTCGATGGCAAACGTGTTGGGCGTGGCGCCGGGCGCGGTGTAGAACCCGTTCGCCAGCGTGAGCGGATTCGCCGACGTGTTCTGGACACTCAAACTTTTCGAGAGCGGCGACTGCTGTGCCATTTGAATCGCGATCGACTGATAGACCGACGTGTTTCGATAAACGCCGTAGCCGCCGCGAACGATCAACGAGGAAGCGGCAACCGGACGCCATGCAAAGGATATGCGAGGCTGAATACCGCCGCGGTCGGGACGCAAAAGCGAGTTCCGCGCGTTGCCGGCAACCACCGGCGTGACTGCGGCAAACCCGGGCGCGACATCCAGATTAACGAGACGGCCGTACAGTTCCGTTATCGGAGCTTCATATTCCCATCGCACTCCTGCGTTCACAGTCAGCGAGCCGCTCATTCGCCAATCGTCCGTGACGAAAGCATCGGAGACCGATTGACGAAAGTATTTATCCGCATTGCCAAAGGCAATCGAGCTCGTATCGGGAATACCAAGAAGGAAGTCGGCAAAATCGGATCCCGCGGCCTCACCTGTGAAGGCGAAGCCGCCGCGCGCGTCTTGCTGGGACAATACATTGAACTGCACCCGGCGATAATCGGCTCCAAATGTAATGTTGTGCCGCCCCCGATTCCAGAAACTGCTGTACGAAAAACTGCTCGTCTGGTTCCGATTGAACGCATATTGCGAGTCGGAAAGGGATGCAATGCCGCCCGAGAAGGTGAGACTCGGCGGGCCCCAGTTCACAGGTTCCTGATTGTTCCCGGATATTCCGGCCTGGCCCGAAACATTCAGGCGGTTCGCAAAGTAAGGCGTCGTGCGTGTAGAAAGGCGGCTGAACTGATACCTGAACGTTGCGGAAAACCTCGGAAGCGGGCGGTAGGTCCAGCCAAAAGCAGCGTTAATACCCTGGCTTTCAGTCGCGTCCAGAAAGTTGAACAAACTTGGATTATCTGAGCGAGTGCTCTGGTAATCGAAGTTTCCGGCAAACTGATTCTTTTGATTCACTACTTTGTTGAAGCGCGATTGCACGCTGTCCTGATGCGTGACGTCGACGATTGGTATCTGATAGTTGTATCCCGCCGTCCCACCGAAGTTGGGAAGTGGATACAAGGTCAACAGGGCCCTGGCTTGAGGCGTGATGCGGTTTTGCGGAATCACATTGCCGGGAAATGAGGCGCCGGTAAGGGGATCGAAGATCTGTACGGGCTGCCCCAGGGTGTTCGCCGCAGATAAATCACCGCTGCGCTCGAGAACGGTCGGCATGCGAGAGGTTTGAGTGGTTGCGCTTCGATTCTGTGTGCGCTGATATCCGAAAAAGAACGTGGGACCGTTCCGGATCAGGTGCGGAATTCTCAGTGGGCCGCCCAGTGTCACCGAACCGAGGAGGCGGTTATAGGAGGGCTTTGGAGTATCCTGCCCGGTCAAAGAATACGAACGCGCGTTCAACGCGGAATTGTCCACGATCACGCCGATGCCGCCCGTGTACAGCGGCCGGGATCCCCGGCGATTGTTACCGAAGGCGGCGATCTGAGCAAAGGGCGAGGCCGCGCCGTTGTTGACGCTGCCGTTGATGAGAAGTCCATCGGCGGCGCGCTGATTGAGATCTTCAGGACTGAGATTTGAAAATGCTCCCGACGTGGCGGCATCGGCTGCCGGCGCTGCGGAGTTGCTCGATGCATTTACCTCGGCCCGCTGAAAGCCCGCGCGCGATGGGGCAGGAGCAGCAGGCTGAGCCCCTGCAGATTTGGCAGGAGCCGGTGCAGGCGTGGGACTCCGGAGGACTTCCGCGTGGATTTCCTCCAGCGGCAACATCTTCAAGTCCCATTCCGCAATCGCCGCGCCTGCGGCGACGGTGATGTCCTGCTGGATCGGCGCGAAGCCCAGCATCTCGACTCGGATCGTCCAGACTCCATCCGGTAGTTCGGGAAATGCATAGACGCCCTGCGGGTCCGTAATGGCGACGAGTTTCTGCTGGCCCTTCATGGCCGTCACCGCCACGCCCGGAACCGGCAGACCGCCGAACTTCACGAAACCACGGTGTTCTGCCGCCGCTGCAGAGCAGCACAGGACGACAAACACAATGATCGGCAGGCCGGTTCTTCTCACTAATTCTCCGAGGGCGGTTGCACGCTATCGATAACCAGAACCTCAACAGGTCCTTTCGTCGACTCCAATCGAAGCCCGAGCTGTTCCTGGAGGGCTGTGAAGATCGAAGGTCCGGAAGCATCCACCGGTGGTGGCGGTGGTTCCGGGCCGCCCGGCGCGAATGCGCCAAAGGGGCCGCCGGCCTGTCCCACGTCCGGAGTCCACTGCAACTGGATATCAAATAGTCCCTTAAGATCCGTTTTGTCGATAATGGGCCTGCCCAGTTGTTGTGACAAGACATTGATGAGCGTCGACAAAGGCACGGCTGAAGCCATCATGCTGCCTCTTCCCATGCCGAAGGCACCGCGGGGTGGCGTACCGCCGAACGCGCCTCGCAGACCCTCGGGGCCGCCGCGCGGGCCGGCAACGGCTTCACCACGCGGACCGGCGCCGCGTTCACCAGGCTGGGGCGGGGCCGGCGGAGTTTGATCGGGAGACGATTTTATTTTGGGTCCGTCCTTTGCCACAACGAGCGTGTATGTCGGCAACTCTCTCGTCTCGCGGTGGAGTTTCAGTTGAAACCGGTCTTCGAGCAGCGACTGGACCATGAGCGACATCTGCTCAGGGGGAATCTGGCGGGCCCCGCCTTCCGGCTTTGCCTGGATATCGAAATGATCGGTATCCATCCACTTCGGTCCGCCCAATATTTGGAAATCCTGCACGCGGTACGCAAATCGCACCAGCAGCCGGAGCGTCACGTTTGTGCCATTAAATGTGCCGCCGGGGGCCCCAATCCCGATGCGGTTTATTCCCGAATTGTTCGGTTTGATGGATGCGACGTCAAATGAAGGCCGAGCGTTCCCGGCTTGCGGAAAGACGGGAACTGCAGCCGCCCAAATTCCTGCGGCTGCCAGGAGCGTGCATGCGATGTAGCGTCTCATAATCTCCTCTAGTCGTTTAGGTTTTCTACGGATATAGCACACCGCGACAACACCGGCACCTGATTTCACGTCGTCACTGCGTGCAGACCATTCGACTTTTTTGAGATACTTTCGGCGGATACGGGCATTCCGGAAACATCCGGTCACTCTGCCGGCTCACTGCGTCCCGCTCCCTCCTGCGTGATATATTCCAAAGTTTATCGGCGAAGGAGGATTGATGGCTGTAGCCACGATGGACAAGATCGTCTCGCTATCCAAGCGGCGGGGGTTTCTCTTCCAGGGGAGCGAGTTGTACGGAGGTCTGCAGGGCACATGGGACTACGGGCCCATGGGCGTGGAGCTCAAGAACAATGTGAAGCGGGCGTGGTGGCGCGCCAACGTGTACGAGCGCGACGACATGGAGGGCCTTGACGCGGCCATCCTCATGAACAAGCTCGTTCTCCGATACTCGGGTCACGAAGCCACGTTCTCCGATCCGCTCGTGGACTGCCGCAAATGCAAAAAGCGTTTTCGTGCGGATCAAGTCGATCCCAACGAAAAGTGTCCTGAAGGCGGTCTGCATAATTTCACCGAGCCGCGTCCTTTCAACCTCATGTTCAAGACGACCGTCGGCCCGATCGAGGACGAGGACAACATTGCCTACCTCCGGCCTGAAACGGCGCAAGGCATTTTTGTCAACTTCAAGAATGTTCTCGATTCCACCAACCGCAAGCTGCCGTTCGGCATCGCGCAGATCGGCAAGGCATACCGGAACGAGATCACTCCGAAGAATTTCATCTTTCGCGTACGCGAGTTCGAACAGATGGAAATCGAATTTTTCGTCATGCCGGGAACCGATGAAGAATGGCACAACCGCTGGATCGCGGACCGCGTGGCCTGGTATCACGAGTACGGCATCAAGCCCGAGAATCTGAAGCAATACGTTCAGAGCCCTGAAGAGCTCGCGCACTATGCGAAGGCCACGACTGACCTTCTGTACCGTTTTTTTCCCGAACGAGAAGAAGAAACAAAACAGTTTGACGAAGTCGAAGGCATCGCGAACCGCACGGATTACGACCTGACCTGCCACACCAAGGGAGGAAAGACGGGTTTCAAGGACGGCACTGTGCTGCCGAATGAACACGCGGTCCTGAAGCAGACATACTTCGACCAGCCGACAAACACGCACCTGACTCCGTATGTCATCGAGCCTTCCGGTGGCGTGGACCGCATCACGCTGGCGTTTTTGATGGATGCTTACGAGGACCAGAAGCTGGAGGGCGGCAAGGAGCGCACGGTCCTGCACCTGCATCCCGACCTTGCTCCCGTAAAGGTTGCAGTCATTCCTCTCGCGCGCAATAAGCCGGACATTGTCGAAATGGCGAAACGCATCAGGCGGAATCTGCAGTCAACCGGAAGGCTGCGATCCCTCTTCGACGACAGCGGCAACATCGGAAAATGCTACGCGCGCCAGGACGAGATCGGAACGCCCTTCTGCGTGACCGTCGACCACCAGTCCCTTGAAGATCACCAGGTGACAGTCCGGCACCGCGACACCATGCTGCAGGACCGAATCGCAGTCGATGCGTTGGAGCGCTACCTCGAGGAAAGGCTACGACAATGAATGTCGGGCATCATTATTATCAGGAATCGAAGGGTTTGCGCTTGTACTTACGCGCTTCGTCCTTGAGGTCGGGATCGCAGTCGAGTCCGAGCACGAGATCGTATTGCTGGATGGCTTTGGTGCGTTCCTTCTTCGAATCGAAGATTTTCCCCATCCACAGGTAGGCGTTTGCCTTTTCGTCTGGCGTGGCGTCTTTACTGGCGACGACGTGCGAAAACTCCTCGACGGCTTTTTCGAACTGCTGCCGCTGAATGTTGCTGTCAGCCAGCAGGTAATAAAGCCTGACGCTCCGAAGCCGGTCGTAACCGTCTTTCTTCGCCTGCGCTTTCGCCAGGATCTGCTCGTACACTTGAACGGCTTGGTCCCAGTCCTTCATCTTGCCGTAGACGGAAGCCTTCGCCAACTCGAAGAGGAAATTCCGGGGATACTTCGCGTGAAGGTCATTGATCAGCTGCAGCGCCTGCTCGTACTGCTTCTCACGGTTATAGACGACCACCAGCACCATCTTGGCATCGGTTGACCCGTTCTTCCCTTTGGCGGCCGCGACCTCGAGTTGCTGAATCCCCGCCTCCTTCCCCGCACCGCGAACGCCGAACATACCGATGAGAAACCGGACGAAACCGGGAATGACTCCGACCACGTAGTCGTAAGTGCCGATCGTCATGCGCGCATCGTCGAAGGTGGGGTCGAGTTTCAACACCTGCTGATGGAGACTTTTCGCTTCCTTGGCCTTGCTGTGCGCGCTGATGTAGGAACGCTTGACAGTCGCCTCGAAACTCGCGAGCGTTCCGAGGGAGATACCCTTTGCGTACAGAGCGCGAACATCGTTGGGATTTTTCTTCAGTATCGCGTCAGCCTTCGCCATAGCGGTGGCAAGCGTATCGCGAAGCCGTTTTTCGTCTTGAGGATTGACTGCATCCCTGGACTCTTTCGTTCCAAAGGATGAACCGCCGGAGAAGCTCTCGATATTGAGCTTCTGCTGATCAAAGGTGATCTTCAGCCAGATCGAAGAGGCGAGCGCGTTCCAATAGTCGGGACTATCGGGGTATTCCCGGGTCAGAGTTTCGTATCCGCGCTGTGCAATGCTAAAGTCGAGGTTGTAAAGAGCGTTCGTCGATTCCCGATAGATCTGTGCGGGATCCGCTCCGGCCGCGGCGAATTGAACCGGCAGTACGCAGAGCAAAACAGTTGCAACCAGGCGAAAGGCGCCTTTTCCGTCGGCAAACATGATTCCCTTTAGAGATAACATTCCGTCACGCTCAACGCCAGTCATTACCGTAGCTATCATTGCTGTAAACGTCGTGGCCTTCCTTTATGAACTCACGCTCGGCCGTTCCCTGGAGCGCTTCATGGAGCTCTATGGCGTGGTGCCCGCGCTCGTGTTTGCGTGGCCACAAAGCGATCTGCCGTTTACCGCGATCGTCATTCCCTTCATAACTTCCATGTTCCTGCACGGCGGCTGGCTCCACCTCTTCGGCAACATGTTGTATCTCTGGATCTTCGGCGACAATGTGGAAGACCGGCTCGGCCATTTCCCCTTCCTCATATTCTATCTGCTGTGCGGCGTCGGCGCGGGAATCGTCCATACAATCTTCAACGCAAGCAGTTTTGTTCCAAGCATCGGAGCGAGCGGCGCCATCGCAGGCGTCCTCGGCGCCTACGTGGTGTCGTACCCTTTTGCGCGCGTGCTGACGCTTGTGCCGATCTTCGTGTTCTTCCAGGTCATCGAAATCCCCGCCTTGATTGTCCTGGGCTTCTGGTTCGTCATGCAACTCTTCTCAGGTACGGCAGCGCTGGCGACAACAACCAGCGCCAGTTCGGGCGGCGTGGCCTGGTGGGCCCACGTTGGTGGCTTTGTGATCGGAATGGTGTTGGTCGGTCTGTTCCCCCGTAAGGACCGCCCGCGTTATGACTACACCCGAGGTTAGACGCATCTTCAAGGGTTTGGTGAAGAATCCGGTGGCTCCGGACAGGCTCGAAGTCTATGACCCCGGCTATCTGGTTGTTGCCGGAGAAAAGATCGAGAAGCTGTCCCGCGAAGATCCGCGCAGCCGGTTTCCGACAGCCGAATTCATCGATCTTGGCGGGAAAGTGATCGTGCCCGGCTTTATCGATACTCACGTGCACCTGCCTCAGTTCGCGATCATAGGCACAGGCGGCGATTTGCTGACGTGGCTCAATACATATACGTATCCCGAGGAAACGCGATTCGTGAATCCGCAGTACGCGGCACAGATTTCCCGGCAGTTCTTCGACGAGATGATCGCCAATGGAACGACCACCGCCGCGATTTACTGTTCCGTTCACGAAGAAGCAACCGACATTGCGTTTTCGACGGCGCAAGCCAAAGGTGTGCGCGCATTCATCGGAAAGGTGATGATGGATCAGAATTCACCGCCCGCGCTCCAGGAGTCTGTCGATGAGTCGATCACAGCCAGCCTGCGCCTCTTTGAAAAATGGGATGGCGCCGAAGCCGGCCGGCTGCGTTACATCTTCACCCCCCGGTTTGCGGCCTCCTGTTCCATGGACCTGATGAAACGTGTCGGCCGGATTGCGCAGGAGCGCGGCGCGTTTGTCCAGTCGCACCTGAGCGAGAACAAAGGCGAGGTCGAATGGGTAACCAGGCTCTTTCGCGAGTTTCCTTCGTACGCCGCGGTTTATGACGCCGCGCGTCTGTTGAATGAGCGATGCATCATGGCGCATTGCATTCATCTCTCTCCGGACGAGATTTCGCTGCTTTCCGCGCGGCGAACGAACATAGCGTTTTGTCCCTACTCCAATCGGAACCTGAACAGCGGCACCATGTCCTACCGCCGGCTTCGCGATGCCGGCCTGAATATCTCGCTCGGAACCGACATTGCCGGCGGCCCTTCTTTGTCCATGCTCGTTCAGATGAACGAAGCGATGAACGCCGCCTGCATCACTTCCGGGGAAGCTTTGTACCTCGCCACGCTCGGCGGCGCCAGAGCGCTTGGTATTTCGGACCAGGTCGGAAATTTCGCCCCTGGCAAAGACGCCGACTTTGTGGCAGTCGAAGCCGAGTCCGTCGCCGAGGTTTACGTTCGAGGCCGGCGGGTGTATTTTTATTACCCATGAAAAAGGCTCTCCGCGTCGCCCTTCTCTGTCTCTTGATTCAGCCGGCGTACGCCGCTGACAAATGGCTAAGCGTGCGCTCGAAAAATTTCGTCGTGATTGGAGATGCCAGTGAGGCGGATATCCGCCGAGTGGGGCGCTACGTTGAGGAATTTCGATCGGCATTCGCGATGATGTTTCCCAAGGTGGATCAAACATCGTCGGTCCCAACCACGATCATCGTCTTCAAGAACGACGAGTCGTTCAAGCCTTACAAGCCCGTCTACCAGGGAAAACCGGCAAACGCTGTAGCATTTTTTCAGCCGGGCGAGGACATGAACTACATCGCCGTCTCGGCCGCGCTGAATTCCCCATCCGTGATCTTCCATGAGTTCGTGCATTTCCTCACGCGTGAAGGCTCCGGCGGGTTGCCCGTCTGGGCGCGCGAAGGATTGGCCGAATGTTACAGCACTTTCGAAATGACGAAGGGTAACGAATTCACGATGGGCCGCGCGCCGGAAGCGCACATTGCCACTCTGACCGAAAAGGCGTTTCTGCCGCTCAAGACGCTCTTTGGCGTGGACTACGCCTCGCCGTACTACAACGAAGAATCCAAGCAGGGAATCTTCTATGCCGAATCGTGGGCGCTTACGCACTATCTCATCCTCGGCGCAGACGGAAAGCGCCGCTCTCAGTTTGCGCACTTCCTGACGTCTCTCGCCAGGGGCGAACCTGTCGATGACAGTTTCGCTGAAGCCTTTCAGACCGACTACGGCACGATTGAAGACGAGTTGCGCGATTATGTGCGCAAGAGAAACACCTGGCCGGTGATGAAGGTGACTTCCCGGGACAGCTTTCAAATCGACGCCCGCTCGATCAAGACAACGACGCTTACGGAGGCCGAGTCCGATTCCTATCTCGGTGACCTGCTTCTTCACTTGAATCGGCTTGATGATGCCGAAACGCACTTGAGAAATGCGCTGACCAAGGATCCCAACCTGGCTTCAGCACAGGCTTCGTTCGGCATACTGCAGGTTCGGCAGCGCAAATACGATGAAGCAGTAACGACGCTGAAGAAGGCCGTCGAGGCAGACTCGAAGAATCACATCACCAACTATTACTATGCGTATGTTCTGGAGCGGACGGAAACCGAAGGCACGACAACCTCTCAATCCGATTTCGCGGCGCGCTATGAAACGATCCGGACGTATGCGAAGAAAGCCATCGAGTTGTCGCCGCGATTTGCCGAAGCTTACGCATTGCTGGCCCGGATCAATATGTATGCGGGTGAAAACCTCGACGAATCGGAAGCCATGCTCAAGAAAGCCATCGCCGCTGCGCCCGGCCGCCACGACCTGCAGCTTTTGCTGGCCCAAACATATTTGCGCGGAGACAAAACGGCGGACGCCCGCGGAGTGCTGTCCAATCTGGAGCGCATCGCCATCGATCCGGACATCCGAAAGAAGACGACGGCATTGCTGGATCAGAGCGAGCCAAGGCAGGCCGTGTTTACCGAAATCCTCCCCGGCGCCACAAACGATAAAGACCGGCCGGCACCGGAGGTCCCGCTGCCGCCGGAGCCGTCTCCGAAACAGAAGGAAACTGTAATTGAAAACCTCACACCTCTGGCACCGGCGATCGAGGGCGAGAAGGTGACGGGATTGCTTATCCTTCTGGACTGCGCGAACGGTTTGACGCTCCGGATTCGAAGCGACAAGGGCACGATCGATCTTCACTCCTCACAGCCGGATAAGATCCAATTTCTCAGCTACACCGCGGAAGTAACGGACAACGTACGCTGCGGACCCCGCAATCCCGGCACTCCGGTAGCGGTCACCTATCGTCCCGGCGCCGCCGGCGGCGGCGAACCTCTGGTCGTCGAATTCATCGAGAAAAAATAGCCGAAAAGAAAAGATTTTCAGCCGCGGATTACGCGGATGGGCGCGCTATCAAGCCGTACTGGCCGTAGACGGTATGCGCGCCCATCCGCGTAATTCGCGTAATCCGCGGCTGAACTCTCCCTCCCTAATCGAATTTGAAGACGATGCCGGTCGCCAGTCGAAAACCATTCCGCGCAGCGCCGGGACCTTTCAGGACACTGTAATCCGCCTGAAGAATGCGGAACGCTGCAACATCATTTAGATCGTAGTCGAATCCGAACCCAACGGCAGCCGCAAAGCCTCGACTCTTCACTTCCGATACCTGCGTTTCCTGCATGACTTTGGAGTTACTCGTAGCGCGGGCGTAGTTGCCGCCGAGAAGCGCCTGGGCGAATGGCGCAACCTTCCCGAATGCCGGCAACTTGAATCTCGGGCCGGCTCGGAGGGCGTACAAGTGGCGACTGGTGACTACCGGCATCGCTTGAACGAAACCGTCCTGAGATGCGTAATGGCCACTCACATCGACGGCGATTCCAAACCAGTGATTGTAGTTTCCGACAACAGCAGCATTCCAGCCATTGAAGCTCGAACTCCCCTGCCGCGCGAAAGAGTAGCCCATAAACAATTCCCCACGCGTCGTTTGGCCGGAACAAATGGAGGTAAACGCCGGAATCAGACAAAGACTAAAAAGTAGGAACTGCGGTCGCCGCACGATGGGGCGATGTTAAACATCCAGTAGGACGGATCTGGTCCACAGGCGCTTCCGTCTGGCAAGCGGACTGCAAGCGTTCCTCTGGAGGTTCTGATTATCTATGTCTTTCCTCACGGCGATGATGGCTATCGCCTTGACTCTAGGCGGTCCCGGACCGGGACAGCAATCCAACGAGTGGAACAAGAAGTCCACTCTCAGCACCGATTGTCCGGTAGAGCTTCCCGGAATTGTGCTCGAGCCTGGGGTCTACATCATCAAGCTCCTCGAGAGCAAGGAGAAGCGCAGTCTGGTTCAGATCTGGAATTCCGACGAAACCCAGATTATCGCCACGGTTATAGCAATTCCGGATCACCGCTCCCAGCCCGAACTGTACAACACGTTCACATTTCACGACATCAAGGCGGATGGCCCGAAACCGATTCAAACCTGGTACTACCCGGGGGATCAGGAAGGATTGGAATTTGTGTATCCGAAGAACCGCGCCATCGAGATTGCAAAAGAAAGTGCGGACCGGGTCATGGCGTCTAAGACCAAGGAAGGTGCGATTGTGGCTGTCACACCCAATGGCAAAGAGATTGTCATTGATGAGCCGCTGCATTTAAGTCAAACGGCTCGGCGAAAACCGCAATGATTCAAAAGTTACTGATTCTCGTCGGTCTCGTATGCCTGGGCCTCTGGGGGTTTTTTACAGTTCAGGCACGTTGGGAACAGGAAGCCCTGCAAGAGGAACTTTATCGAAGCAAACCTGCCTCAACTCCGTCCGTTACAAAACGAGTCCTGAAGGAAGGCGACCTCTTCGGACGTCTGGAGGTCCCGCGGCTGAATATGTCGGTGATGGTCATGGAAGGCATCGCCTCCAAAACGCTGCGGCTGGGCGCCGGCCATATTCCGGGTACCGCGATGGGTATCGCAGCGCATCGCGATAGTTTCTTCCGGCCGCTATCCAAGATTCAGAAGGACGACGTCATCCGGTTCACGTCGCTCGATGGATCGAAGGAGTATCGGGTGATCTCCACGAAGATCGTGGGGCCAAAAGAGACTGATGTGCTGGAAAGTGAGCCGAAGGATTCCATCACTCTCGTGACGTGCTACCCGTTCTACTACATTGGTCCCGCTCCGAAGCGGTTCATCGTTCAAGCGAAGACGAATTAGCGCCACAAGACACAAAATTCACAAAAGCTTTTGGGCATTCGACGCCTTTTGTGGCTACAATTATTATTTGTCGTTGGACCGCTTGTCCCGTTCGTCTAGCCCGGTCTAGGACACAGCCCTTTCAAGGCTGCAGCACGGGTTCGAATCCCGTACGGGACGCTTGTAGTCTCGCATCCATGCTACGACGCCAGACCAACCCATGCGGCGCGTATTTCTCTTGAAGAAGCGCTTCGGCCAACATTTTCTAACGGATCGTTCGATTCTCGGGAAGATTGTTCAATTCGCGAACATCCGGCCTGACGACACGATTGTCGAAATCGGTCCCGGAACCGGAGCGCTCACGGCGCAACTCGCTGCTGCCGCACATCGCGTCATCGCCATCGAAATCGACAAAGACCTGATTGCGGGACTCCGCGCCGGGATGCCCGCCAATGTCGAAATTGTCGAAGGCGATGCGCTCCTGGTGGATTTCCCTTACGGCCGTTTTCATCTGATCGGAAACCTTCCCTACAATGTGGCCACGCCCCTGTTCAAGCGATTCATCGAGAACCGCGGCCGCATCATCGATGCGACAGTGATGATTCAAAAGGAAGTTGCGGAACGTCTGATCGCAAAGCCCGGCTCGGGCGACTACGGGCCGTTGTCCGTTCTGATGCAATACTACGCAATGATCACTTATGGTTTTACCGTGCCGCCGGGCGCGTTCAAGCCCCGGCCCAAAGTGGACTCGGCTATAATCCGCCTGGATTGGAAACCCAACGTGACGGAGGCGCACGAGTTCACGGACTTCGTCCAGCAGACGTTTTCGTCCAGACGGAAAAAGCTCGTCAATAATCTGCTCCAGGCTTTCCCTGGTCTCGGCCGGCATGAAGTTCTTGAGCGGATGGAGAAGGCCGGGATCCGCATGAACGTACGGCCCGAAGAGCTTTCCATAGCTGAATTTCTCAGTGTGTATAATCAATTCAGGTGAAGATGCAGACCGATCAATCACTCGAAGTAGTTGCCCTGGGCGGACTCGGCGAATTCGGCATGCACATGATGGCATTCCGGTCCGAGGGATCGATTATTGTGGTCGACGCCGGCATCATGTTTCCCGACGAGGAACTGCTGGGAATCGACATCATCATTCCCGACATTTCTTACCTTCTCGAGAACAAGAGCGAAGTCAAAGCTATCTTTCTCACACACGGCCACGAAGACCACATCGGCGCGCTGCCTTTCATTCTTCCTTACCTCAACGTTCCGGTCTATGGCTCGAGCTTCACCATGGCACTGGTCAAGAACAAGCTCGAACAGCACGGCGTGCTCGAAGAGGCACAACTCCACACAGTCAAGGACAAGGACAAGATCTCGGTCGGATGCTTCACGGTCGAGTTCTTCCATGTCACGCACTCGATCGTGGATGCCTTTGGCCTGGCGATCAAAACTCCCGTGGGGAACGTCATTCATACCGGCGACTTCAAGATCGATCCAACACCCATGGACGGAAAGAAATTCGATCTCCACACGCTTGCGGCTTATGGCGATCAGGGCGTGCTGGCTCTTTTCTCCGACAGCACGAATGCCGAACACGCCGGTTATACGCCGTCCGAGCGGTCCGTCAATGATCGTTTCGAGTCGATCTTCAGGACATCGAAGGGCCGGATCGTTCTTTCGTGCTTCACGTCGTCGATTCCAAGGCTTCAGCTCGTTATCGACCAGGCGAAGCAGTACGGGCGCGTCGTGAGCTTTCTGGGGCGCCGTATGGTGGAGAACACGGATACGGCCGGGGAGTTGGGTTTTCTGCGGGTCCCCCCGGGACTCGTTATCCGGTCCAGGGAGATCCGCAATTATCCGCGCGAGAAGGTCTGCGTCGTGGCGGGTGGATGCCAGGGCGAGCCGATGTCGGCGCTATCACGCCTTGCGCTGGATGATCACAAGGATTTCAAGATCGATGCCGGCGACACAGTGGTGCTGTCCGCGAGGCATATTCCCGGCAATGAGCGCGCGATTGGTCGAATGATGGATCACTTTTACCGGCGCCGCGCGGATCTCTATTACGCCGATGGCAGCCAGCCTCCTGTCCACGTGAGTGGCCACGCCAGTGAAGAGGAGCTGAAGCTCGTGGTCTCGCTGGTGAAACCCCGGTATTTCATTCCGATTCATGGCACGTATCGACAGCTTCAACGGCATGCGAAGCTGGTGGAGAAGACGTCCGACGTTCAGGAAAAGATTATCGTGGCGGAGACCGGCGACATTCTCCGGTTCGGGCCTGCGGGTGGCGAGATTGTGGGGAAGGCGCCGGTAGGACGAGTGTTAATCGACGAAGGAAGCCTGGAAGAGGTCGGTGAGGTGGTGATCCGCGACCGGAAGCATATTTCCGAAGACGGCATCATTCTTCCCATCATCGCCATCAACAAGAAAACCGGGATGATCGAAGTACAGCCGGAGATCGTTTTCCGCGGCGTGGCGTTTGCCGAAGAAGAGCGGCTGTTGAAGGAAAGCAGGCAAATGTTATTCGATACCGTGAACAACGCTACAGTCGAGGAGCGCGGTGACTGGACGGTTATCAAGGAAAAGATTCGGAAAGACCTGAAGAAATTCTTCTACAAGCAGACAGCGAAGCGGCCTTTCATCTTGCCGGTTATCCTGGAGATCTAAATGTACGGCTCATCCTTATTCAGCCGCGGAGCGGCGGAAGAGTGTGGCCCCGGGCGCGAGCCCGGGGCTACACTCTAACGCCGCTCCGCGGCTGTAATCATCATGAACGTCATTCAGGCAATCGTCTTCGGTGCAGTTCAAGGAATTACCGAGTTCCTTCCGATTTCCAGTACGGCTCACCTTATTCTGCTTCCCTGGTTCATGGGATGGCCCGATCCCGGCCTCTCGTTTGACGTGGCATTGCATCTGGGCACGCTCGTGGCGTTGCTCATCTACTTCCGCAAAGACTGGATCGCCCTCATTGCTTCGGCGCTTCAACTGGTTCGCGGACGCACCTCGGATCCGAATGCACGCATGGCACTGTTCATCGTGGTCGCGACGATTCCCGGCGCTCTTGCCGGCGTGCTTTTCGAGCATCAGGTTGAAACAGCATTGCGGGCGCCGAAGTTGATTGCCCTCACGCTGGCTGCGCTCGGCCTCGTGCTTGTCATTGCGGAATGGGCAGGCCGGCACAAAAAGGGTATCGAGCAGGTTTCCTGGTCCGATGCGATAACGGTCGGGCTGGCTCAGGCGCTCGCTCTAATCCCCGGCGTGTCGCGATCGGGCTCGACCATTACCGCCGGCCTTTTCGTAGGCATGAAGCGAGAAGCGGCTGCGCGATTCTCTTTCTATCTCTCGGCTCCGATCATCGCGGGTGCGGTCGGCAAGAAGATGCTGGACATTCTGAAAGTGGGAATGACGATAGATCAGATGAGCCCGTTCATTGTCGGTATTGCCACAGCGGGCATTGTCGGCTACCTGTCCATTGCATTCCTGCTTCGCTACCTCCAGACACACAGCACACTTTTGTTCGTATACTACCGGATCGCGCTCGCTCTCACGGTGTATCTCGCAATCTGGTTCGGATTTCGCTAAAATCATCGCCGATGGCCCAACGAAGTTGGACAGCATACCTGGTACCGACAGAACATCGCCGGGTCAACGAATTTGTCGGACTGCTGCTGCTGACAATCGCAATTCTTTTGGGGCTGAGTCTCATCTCTTTCAACCCTGACGATCCGTCATTCAACATCAGCCGGAACCCGCTGTTTGCGGAAAAGGCCACCAACTTCATCGGGGTGTTGGGCGCGTATGTGGCGGATGTTTTCTTTCAGGCGTGGGGCTCATCTGCCTTTCTCATTCCGATCTTTCTTGGTGTGTACGCGTTCTTCTGGCTGGCATCGCGGCCCGTGGCGAGTTTCGGCACGCGCCTTTCCGGAATGATTCTGATGATTGTAGCGCTGTCGGCGTCGCTTTCCCTGTCGTCGTTCCGGGTGCGCGATCACATTCCGGCCGGCGGCTTGTTCGGAAACATCCTGGCGGACAATTTGAGGGACCTCGTGAATCCTGCGGGCACGGCCATCATTCTGATTTCGACATTTCTGATATCGCTTCTGCTGGCGACGACGTTTTCGTTTGCATGGGCCGTAGCGATCCTGAAGCCGCGCTTCCGTTTCGTCGGGGCCCTCGCCGAACGATGGGCCGAATGGCAAGCCAATCGCGCGCGTGAAAGAGCGCTCGAGCGGGCCGAACCCAAGGAGAAGACGCTTAAGAAGCAAACCATCGTGACGGACAAGGCGGCCCCCGCAGCGTCCCGTGCGGTCGAACCGGGGGCGCCCGTAGTCGCGGGCCCTGCCCCGCGTTCTTCCCCTCCGGTAATCAAACGCAAATCCGCCGGCGTTCAACCGGCTTCCACGGAGTTTCCGTCAACTGCACTTCTACACTCCGCTGCCGCCGCCATTGCTATCGACGAAGACGAGCTCCGTTCGCGGGCCCGCCTCATCGAACAAAAAGCGGCCGAGTTCGAAGTCGAAGGCAATGTTCAACAGATTCATCCCGGACCTGTCGTTACCACGTTCGAATTCAAACCCGAGGCCGGCGTGAAGTATTCCCGGATCACGAGCCTGGGCGATGACCTTTGCCTCGCGCTCGAAGCCGAATCGGTCCGCATCGATCGCATACCGGGCAAATCCACTGTCGGAATCGAGGTGCCCAATAACGAGCGCGCCACGATCGTGCTGCGCGAACTTCTCGAATCCTCCGAATATCATCTTTCCACGTACCGTCTGCCGCTCGCTCTCGGCAAAGACCACACCGGCAAGATCGTCGTTTCAGATCTTCAAAAGATGCCTCATCTCCTCGCCGCCGGCTCCACCGGCACGGGAAAGAGCGTCTCGATCAACGCCATGATTCTTTCGCTGCTTTTCCGTGCGCGCCCGGACCAGGTAAAGATGATCCTCATCGATCCGAAGCGTCTCGAGCTCGGTCTGTATCAGGACATACCGCACCTTCTCGTGCCCGTTGTCACCGAGCCAAAGATTGCGCAGAACGCGTTGAGATGGGCGGTCGTTGAGATGGAGTCCCGCTACAAGAAGCTCGCCAGGCGCGGCGTGCGGAATCTCGAGGTCTATAACGAGCAGGTGAAGCAGCTTCCGATCCCGGGCCTCAACGGCCAATCCGAGGACGAGGAAGACCGGGAAACGCTGCCCTATATCGTGATCGTCATCGACGAATTGGCGGACCTGATGATGACGGCTCCGCGTGAGGTCGAAGAGTCCATCACCCGGCTGGCACAAATGGCGCGCGCAGTCGGCATTCACCTGATCCTTGCGACACAGCGGCCATCCGTGGATGTTATCACCGGCCTGATCAAAGCCAACTTCCCTGCTCGGATTTCGTTCCGTGTCGCCTCCAAGGTGGATTCGCGCACGATTCTGGATTCCAACGGCGCCGAGACGCTGCTCGGCCGTGGAGACATGCTCTTCCTGCCGCCGGGCTCGTCGCGTTTGATGCGCGTGCATGGGCCTTTGATCACGGAGGAAGAGGTGATGCAGGTTGTCGATTTCCTGAAGAAGCAGGGCAAGCCGACCTACAACGAACGGATTCTGGAGTCGCCGGAGGAACGAGCCGATCTGGGCGAACCGGATGGCGATATGGACCCCTTGTACGACGACGCCGTGAAAATCGTCATCGAAATGGGCAAGGCCTCGACTTCCGCCCTGCAACGGCGCCTTCGTATAGGATACGGCCGGGCCGCCAGCCTCCTCGATGCCATGGAACGCGATGGCATCATAGGACCGCCCGATGGCAGCAAGCCCCGCGCCGTCCTCATTAGCAGGGAAGACTATCTAAGCGAGCCGTAAAAGCGGATATCCGTTATCCGCCAACGCCCGCGTCGATCCAGTCGAGATATTTCCCGGATGCCTCGTCGATGGGGACACCGACGATCTCGGGAAGCGAGTAACTGTGCAGCCCCGTGATCCGGTTCTGAAGCTGCTCAAACCGTCCGCGCGTGGTCTTGATCAGCAGCAACACCTCGTCGGACCACGTCAGCTTCCGCTCCCAGACATAGCAAGATCGCACGCCCGGGAGCACATTCACGCAGGCTGCGAGTTTTTCCGTGACTACTGCCTGAGCAATCTGCTCCCCCTGCTCTTTCGATTCGCACGTGACAAAGACAATAATTTTGTCCGTCATCTGTTGGTATGATCTCCTTATGACCAGAATCAAGTTCGGCACATCCGGATGGCGCGCAATCATCGCTGACGAATTCACGTTTGCCAACGTCCGCATCGCAACCGAGGCCATCGGCCGCTACGTCAAGCGCCGCAAACCATCCCCGACGGTCCTTGTCGGATACGATACGCGTTTCCTTTCTGAAAACTTCGGCCGTGAAGTGGCGCGCGTGCTCTCTTCTCAGAATATTCGCGTGCGTCTGTGTTCTCAAGCGGTACCAACTCCCGCCGTCGCATTCACGATCATGAACGAGAAGCTCGACGGCGGAATCAACATCACGGCAAGTCACAATCCCGGCGAGTACAACGGCCTGAAGTTCTCGACCTCGGACGGCGCTCCCGCGCTCCCGGAAGTCACCACCGAGATCGAAAACGAAATCGCGCAGCTCCAGAGCTCAAACTGGGAGTTCACTGAAAAACCGAATGATGCGCTCATCGAAAGTGTCGAAATCGGTACCCCCTACCTTCGCGACCTCGCTACCAAGGTCGACGCGAAGAAAATCCGGGACGCCAATCTCGGCATGGCTTACGACGCGATGCACGGGTCCGGCGCCGGCTACCTCGACGGATTTCTCCGGCAGGAGAACATTCCCGCGATGGTCCTCCATACCAACCGCGATGTCTACTTCGGCGGACATCATCCCGAGCCCGCCGGCGAGCAACTTGGCGAATTGAAGACCGTGATGCAGAAGAATGGGTTGAAGCTCGGCCTGGCAACCGATGGCGATGCGGATCGGTTCGGCATCCTGGACGAAGGCGGCGAATACCTTTATCCGAACGAGTTGATTGCGATGCTCGTCGACTATCTGGTCGAGAGCCGCGGCCCGAAAGGTTGGCGGGGTGGCGTTGCCCGAACCGTCGCGACGACTCATCTCATCGATCGCGTTGCGAAGTATCACAATCTGGAACTGCTCGAGACGCCGGTCGGCTTCAAGTTCATCGGTGAATACATCAAGGAGGGACGCATCATTCTTGGCGGCGAGGAAAGCGCCGGGCTCTCAATCCGTGGCCACGTGCCCGAAAAGGACGGAATTCTGGCATGCCTGCTCATTGCGGAGATGCGGGCAAGCCGCGGCAAGTCATTGAAGAATCAGCTAAATGATCTTTTTTCGAAAGTCGGCGCTGTGTATAATCAACGCTTGAACGTGAAGCTCGATCCGGCGATCAGCGAGCGAGTCAAACGGAAGATCGCTTCCGAGGTTCGCGAGTTTCACGGCCGGCGCGTCGTTCAAGAGAATCGGGTTGACGGTTTAAAGCTCTTGTTCGACGATGGAAGCTGGGTTTTGATGCGACCTTCCGGCACGGAGCCGGTTGTTCGATTTTACGCAGAATCCACATCCAGAGAGGATCTGGAAAAGCTGCTCGAATACGGGAGACAGTGGATCAACGAAGCTTGATGCAAGGCCTCATCACTCGAATCGCCCTCGGAGTTTTCGCCCTCCTTACGTTCGCCATGCTTTTGCTCGCCGTATTCAACGACAAGGGCGCGCTTCAAGTGCACGTCCAATCCACAAAACTTGTCGCCATCGAAACTGAAATCACCCGGATCGAGAGCGAAAACAAACGGCTCACCGATGAGATCCATGCTCTCCGCACTGATCCCGCCACAATTGAAAAATTTGCCCGCGAAGAATTGAAACTTGTGAAGCCGGGCGAAGTGGTTCTGGTAACTCCCGAAACCCTACGTTGACTTCTCGCACAACCTGCCCAGCGTTACGAGCGCGCGATCCACGGCATCACTCCACATCTGCCCGCAGCTGATCCGGATGTGATTCTTGAACTGGCCGGTTGGCGAAAAGATCTGACCCGGGACGATGCTGATGTTCTGCGCGAGGGCCCCCCGATATAGTTTCAGCGCATCGACCCTCTTCGGCAGCTCCACCCACAACACGAATCCTCCAGCGGGTCGTGAGATCTTGGTTCCCTCGGGAAAGTATTTGGCAATGGCCTGACTGACAAGCTGTACCTGGCTTATAAACGCGGTGCGCAATCCGCGCAGGTGCCGGTCATAGCCACCGGACTCGATGAACTCGGCAATGGCCATCTGCGGCAGCGAAGGCGATGCGATGGTGTTGATGAACTTCAGACGGGAAACGGCATCAAGATACCTGCCCGGCTGAATCCACCCGACGCGAAATCCCGGACTGAGGATCTTCGAAAATGACGAGCACAAGAGGACGAGCCCCTCGGTATCGAAGGTTTTCGCAGTCTTCGGGCGAATTCCGTTGAAAGTGAGATCTCCGTAAACATCGTCCTCGATCAGCGGCAAATTGTGCTCCTTGAGCAGCGTGACGAGGCTCTTCTTATATTCATCGCTCAGAACGTAGCCGAGCGGATTATGGGAATTCGTCATGCTGATGCAGGCACGCACGCCGTGTCTACGAATCGCCGTGGAGAGCGCATCGAGGTCCATACCGCCTTTGGGATAGGTTGGAATCTCGATCGCCTTCATTCCGAGTGATTCGATAATTTGAAGCACCGCGAAATACGTCGGGCTCTCCATGGCGATTACATCGCCCGGACGGGCCACAGCGCGCACTCCCAGGTTCAGCGCTTCCATGCCTCCGCACGTGATGACCAGTTCGTTCGGCGAAAAGCTGCACCCATACGCAATGGAGCGGCGCGCGATCTGCCGCCGCAATGACTCGACGCCGTTCGGAATCTCGTAGCGACTGCTGTGCTCCGGATTATGCCGGGTGATTTTCTGAATGATACGATTCAACTTTCGATTCGGATAAAGCGCCGGAGTAGCACACGCGGCGCCAAACGACACCTTGGCGCGATCGCCGACGGCGCGCACCACTTCATCAAGGAGTTCACCGACTCCAACTTCGGTGGGCACACTTCGTGACGGTTGAAACTCCGGCTCGGGCACGAGCTCCGCGTACGGGACCCTCACGTAGAAACCGGACTGGGGCCGCGGCTCGATCCAGCCTTGATTCTCCAGCCAGAAGTACGCCTGCAACACCGTCGAGACACTTACCCGCTGCTGGCGGCGCATGCCCCGAATCGACGGTACTTTGTCGCCGACGCGGAGCGCCCCCTTGCGGATTTGTCCTTCGATCTGACGCGCGACCTTCAAGTAAAGCGGAACGCCGGCGTCACGGATCCTTTTCATACGGCCCTCAATTTACGCCACCACGCATGTTCCCAACAGACTCAGAACTGCGCCGATTTCACCGGTACAGTTTCGGACTGTACCGGTTACATCATAACGAATCTGGATCTGTTCGCCGAGCCCGCCCGCTCGTACGATTGGCGCATGCTTACAGGCTTTCTGATGATGACTTTGATCACACAGCTCGTCGGCATTGAGGGTCAGGTCCGCATAGTGGGAAATCGCGGGCCTGTACGCTTCGCGCGGGTCGAGCTCCGGCGTTCGACGATTCCCGTCGATCAGCAGTACACAAACACCGATGGGCGGTTCCGCTTTGCATTCATTCCGCCCGGCCAGTACACCCTTGTTGTGGACTATCAGGGATACGAACGCGCCAGCGTTGATGTGGATGTGATGACACAGTCGGAGCTGGTCATGATTGAGTTACGTCAGCCGCGAACGTCTCCCCAACGGTTGGCGCCCACTGTATCCGTGGACCAATACCTGGCTCCGAAGAACGTGCAAAAGGAACTCGATCGCGCACGAAAAGAAATGAAGCGCAAGCGCTGGACTAAAGCCGAAGAATTCACCATTCGTGCGATCGAAATGGCTCCGAATGACGGAGACTCCTATCACGTGCTCGCACTCGTCTATTTCGAGGAAGGACGATTTGATGAGGCGGAGGCCACCGCGCTCAAAGCCGACGCGCGGCCGCATCACATTGCAGATGTGCATTTGCTCCTGGCGAAGCTCTATCTGCGCAACGGGAATTCAGCCGCCCTGAAGGAGCAGCTCGAAAGCTATTTGAAGGAAGCTCCCAACGGGACGATCAGCGACCGCATAAGACAGTGGCTCAACTCCCGAACAGACCAACAAGCTCCCCGAAGGTGATGATGTGCCCTGTCATGGCGTCCATCACGCCGGCCTTGTTATTCGTTTCCGGTTGGATCTGATCTACATCCAGGGCGTATACGCGGAAGACGTACTCGTGTTGTCCGAGCGGCGGGCAGGGCGGCGCATATTCGGTTGATCCGCCGACGTTCTTCCCGACAGCGATCTTTTTCTGATCGATCATCGGCTTCGTTGAACGTGCCTGGATCTCGCTGACATTTGCCGGGATGTTGTACAGAATCCAGTGCACCACCGGGAACAAGCGGAGACGGGGCGAAGGCGCGTCCCAGTCCATCGCAATCAGAACGTAGGAACGGGCTGCCGGCGCGCCGGACCACCTGATGTTCGGTGAGTAGCCTGTGCCGAAGCAGGAAAACTCCGTCGGCATGACTTCCCTGTTCAGGAAGTTGTCGCTTCGGACCTGAAGCGATTTCGGCAAACTTTCGTGATATCGGTCTTCGTCGGCTTTAGCGTTGGCGGTCAATGCGACCCTGCCGACGATGGCGAGAATAATCAGCAGCGGAACAATCCACAGCAGGTATTTGAGAATCTTCATGCCCACTCAGGATCGCCGGGCTTTGCGGAGCCCGCGAGCCATGCCTTCCCTTCGCCGTAAATCTTCTCGACCGAAGCGCCTTTCAACCCGGGAAGACCTTTTCTGACAGGGAAACCAATCTTCGCTTGGAGATACGCAAGGTGACGATACCCTTCCGGAAAGCTCGCGAGCAATTCCGCATCGAGCTTGAGCGTGGCTGCGGGATCCACCGGATCCATCCGGTCTTTCTCGTAGATCGGCTGGCGGCGGCGAATGACCCAGCGGCCCTCGTACTTTTCGACGAAGTCGTACATGCGCCCCGTGCACAGGACGTCCACGAGAACTCCTTCGACCATGGCGCGCTGGCTGATGGTCATCTTGGTTTGCGCGATGGCGCGGTCACCGGCGATGTCGACGGAAAAGCCGCCATAAAAATGCAGAATGTTGACGCCTTTATTGAAGCCTTCCCTGCTGACTTCGATGAATTTCTCCGCCGGCCCCTGAAACCAGGTGGCGTTCATCCATCCTTCCGGATGCCAGACGGTTTTGAAGCGCTCCCAGTCTCCGGCATCGCGCCACAAAACCCAGTTCTCCACCGTCTCGCGAATCGCCAATTTTTCGGCCATCAATGCATCCATTGCTTACCTCCGGAACGGGAAGTTATCGTCTTCTCTGCGGTTTGTAAAGCTCTGTGGGAAAAAGGTAAGATTTTCGAACAGGGGAGAACTCCGCCATGCGTCGAACCGGCTCACTCTATCAAAAGATTGGATTCTTCCTGTTCTTCGCTTCGATCTCGCTGTTTTGCATCTACCACCTTGTGACCGACGGCGCGTATCTGTCGCGGATCTACCTGGGCCGCTGACACGCCGAACATTTCCGTTTTTGTGACGTTGACGATCCTTCTTTCAGGCTTATAATAGAGGACAGTATCGCGGGGTGGAGCAGTGGTAGCTCGTTGGGCTCATAACCCAAAGGTCGGAGGTTCAAATCCTTCCCCCGCAATTAG
>Ga0137394_10000424_pt1 | contig 29692 bp, 41 predicted proteins | sample czobulk116metaG_FD_108278 | JGI IMG/M metagenome (GOLD analysis project Ga0137394, IMG submission 108278) | Vadose zone soil microbial communities from Angelo Coast Range Reserve, California, USA - czobulk1.16 metaG | ecosystem: Environmental > Terrestrial > Soil > Vadose zone | place: USA...
TACTTATCCCCTTCTTACCCCCAAAATAAGAGGAATAAGATGTAGTAAGATTGAATAAGATGGAATAAGAAAAGTTGATTTTTGCTGATGAATTCTCGTGCCCTCGCATTCCCTCTCAGGATTGCAACCCACCTCTGATCTATCCTCAAACTCACTTCTGATCAGTCTGAACCCTCACCGGTTTAGTCCTTTCAGCAGGAGGTAGTGAGGCACCAGCCAGTACAAGGTATGTTTCTTGTCACCTGGCTCGCCTGCCCCCTTGCCAAAGCCGATAGCAAGCCATAACCATATAGGGCTCAAACTGGCTCAAACTGTTCCTGAACGGCTTGGAGCCGCAAGCCATTTATGGCCAGGCTCGGCTCAGATATGGCTCAGGCTCGGCTCATGAGCGGTTTCGAGCCAAGCCGTGACAGCACTACCTATAGTTCAGTACCCACGAAAACTCGCTCCAAGTTTGAAATTTGAAACACTGATCAATTTTCGCAATCCTCCACACTACGGTTCCTTCCTGCCTGGGATGACTTACGCCTTGTGCGGCAAGTTGTGCCTATAGTTCTTTACTCGCTGTGTGTCGAACAGCGGCTCATCATGTATTCGCTGCGTATGCCCACAATGTTCAATTAGATCAGTTCAAGCCGGACCACCGTCACGATGCCGATGGCCCCGTCGGTCGCGCCCAGCGTTCGAGTCCAACCCGACCGTGGAGGCCCACAAATTCATGGGCTAATGCCATTTTTTTCGGAGTTTTGTCCAGACGGATATATGGTATTTTCCAGAACACAATACCATCATGATGCCTGCCTGGCAGTCAAGACCAACATTTATATTTAAATTATTTCGAATGGGCTTTGTCCCATCTGAACGCAGTCCTTCAGTTCCTCTCTCGTATTTTGAACCGTTGGCCTCTCTCTCCATGCCCTTTGCTCCCGGGTCTTCGAAACGAATGCACCCACCCTCGAAAGCCAAAGTTTCCTTCAAATCTCCTGTCCGCCGTCTTCTCCGCAGAGCAGCGGCCATCGCTTGCAAAAAGCGAACCTATCCTGTCCATCTTCCTCGGGCCTTTGTCGCCCCCTCGCCAATATCAGCCACACCTGAGACACAAAGACGATCAACACTCTCGAATAGTTATCGCATAGCCCTGCTTAGCGAGGTTTCCGTAGACGATGTCGTTGTCGTTAGCGCTCTCGCCGCTGCACCTTTCTGTTGCCACGCCGACTTGCTCACCATGGACATGAATCAGCTTACTGCGGTTGCTCGCGCCCTGAACGATGCACTCCCTCCACCTTTGCGTATTAGTGCCGAGGCAGGTTGCCAACCAGGAGAGATATGCGCCGAGATTGAGGCTATCGTGGGCCTCCGGTCTCCTGATCAACCCGCGACTTCGGTGCGACCATCGCCCCGATTTCATCTCGAGTCCCCAGTCGCATACCGAGGTCCAGTTAATGGCATTCCGCTCTTCGAAGATGATGGTGATATCAGTATGAGCTTTCCCCTGTCCCCAAAACGCCGCCATATCTCGCCGACAGCCGCCCCCCGCGCTGTATGTGCCCCTATTTTCCAGGCCTCACCATCGTCATCTTCTGTGGTACTTGGGAGTCACCTGGCTCGCTCGGTAGCCGCTACAGATATGGGCACGCCCGCGTCACTCATAGCGAGATCACGTCTACCCTTTGTCACGGGTCAAGTTCTGCCGCGGATGTCCACACCAGTGAAGGGGTCACAGACAAACTGTGAGCTCACCTTTGGGCTCGAGGGTTTCACAGTCGAGACTTCTAGCGAATCGTGTTCAGGGTCTTTGCATCCACTGGGTGTCAGCTCGTAGTACGTGCAATTGCGAAAGGCCGCCATTTTCCATTATATTCTCATACGGAGCGAGGCGAGAGGATCATTCGATTCATCCTACAGCCATTGGGGTGTGTAACCGAGTGTTGGTATTACTGGGGTGCATAACCCAATATATTGTTCCCGTGTTATCTGTTCCACTGTTTCAACATATTGATATGTCCTTGTCGTAATCGAAAACCATCTGACAGAACCTAATTAGTAGGCTTCAGTGACTCTGAGTCTGGCCCACAATTTGGGATCTGTTCATTGGATCTCTCAAGTAGTGTCAGTTGAGGGCACATTCGTGACATTCCCAAGAAATTGCGCGTCTTCGAATCGGAAAAGTGCGTCGAACAATCACAGATGGCCACTTCAGTGACGAATGTCATTGTACATACCAATCCTGGGACCAATACCAATTGGACCACCAACGTTGATTATCCGTAACTAGTCGATCCTGTCCAACGCGACATGCGCGATCGCTATTATGGGCTGGGAGTTGACTCAATGTTGTCATTGACAAGCAAAGATGCATCGCACCACGAATCTGGGTCAACTGCAACCGAAATGAGACTGAATCATATCAGAATTATGCTAGGCCAACTGAGCTCGCAGGATCTCAGCAACACCTTCGAATGTCGCATCCACTTTGGTCAGGTAGTCGTCTGTGTTCTTATCACGAACACCCGTAGCCGGCACATCTAAAGTAAAGGACGGCGCGTACATAGAGAGACCTGCATGGTTAGGAATTGATGTGTCTACGGCGAGGGGTGAACCACACTGTCAGGGCCTTCGTGAGCAAGAACAAGCCATCCCTGCAGCTGACGCACCGCAATAGAGGTCAGCAGCGCCCACGCACGGGCGGTGTTGGCAAGGCTATACCCACCTAGATGGCAAGTTAGTCACTTGGTGATACCTCTGCGTGTAAGTACTATACCACCACCAAGGAGTAGAACCTTTGCAGAGAAGTCGAGCACGCGCTGGAGCCACCAAGCCAAACCGCCTTCACCACCCAGGGCCCAATTCCAAGCACCAACCGGATCTCCTGCAAGGCCGTCAACGCCGCATTGCAAGACGATATAATCAGGCGCGAAAGCCTCAAGGATACGGTCAACTGTTCGCCACACGCGTGCAAATGTAGCGCAACTTGCGCCGGCACGCAGTGGCAAAGAAAGCGTGAAAGGATCGAACGTAGCTGAGGATATGTCCGGAAGGGCAGAATGCTCGGAAGCTGGGAAAAAGCCAAGAGCTGCGTGGTGAATGGATAAAGTAAGGACTTGGCCTCGTGCACCCGCGCCTCTAAATGCCGCAGCGACGCCATCTCCGTGGTGCACATCCAAGTCTAGGTACATAACACGGGACTTCTTCCGGAGGTCGCCCATGCTAGACGAGAGAGGCGGTGATGGGGATGCGCGCCTAAGGATTAAAAGAGCGAGGACGCAGTCATTAATGTAACAAAACCCTGAAGCTAACGATTTGTGAGCGTGATGTCTGAGTTCACTTAGTGTACGATCGGGATAGGGATAAAGATGGGGCTAACCTTCCGCCATCCCAACAAATGGCAACGTCACACTTGCCCTCTGCAAGCTCTCTCGCGGCAGCCATTGATGCGCCTGCTATCCCGAGGACGTATTCTCTGAGGCAGGGGAAAGGGGCGCAGTCCTACATTTGACGCATGCCAGTGAGCAATATCATGAAGTGGAGAAGCGAGTTGGCTCGTACGTCTTCAAGACCAAACTCTCTGCGAGATGCGTGGTCAGGCCCTGGTGGATCGGCAAGCAATGCGTCAACATAAGACCGATCATGGTACGCTGTAAGATCACTCTCGGATGCAGGAGAGGGACGAAGCAAGGAGACAATGCTCGGACTCGGAGCACTGGCAGGCTGGAGAAGGCTGAAAGCGGTGACGAGTGCATGGACGAATGTGGAGCGATTTCGGTTTGATGGGAGGAGAGAGCAAGTCTGGAAGATGGCTCATAACAAAAGACACTCTGTATTGTGAAGATGACCAACCTTTGCTAGTTTTTCTGAGGCTACGTAGGTGACACGACGCATCTCATGCCCCGTCGTGTGCCGCGCGTGGCTCAGGCTAGTGGATAAGTACACATGGCCCATTACATCATTCTTCACCCACTCCCTCAATTGAAGCAATGGTTGCCCTTCTCCTCCTTCTCTTCCACTCCTTCGGCAGTATTTCTGTCCCTATCCATGTTGCTTCCCTCTTTGCTTCCCTTGGGACTCACAATTCTCTCCGTCTTTGCGCAGGAACCTGGGTTCTTCCTTACCGTTGGTGACACTCTCGTTAGCGCCATGATGGTGTGCTACTCATGTACCCAAGTCTCGATCATTGATGGGCATCAGATATTTGTAGTCAGCCCAGACAAGGTCTACATTGTCGACAAAGTAGAGGGGAATGCCTACGAAATCAACGGCCATTCCCTCTACTCAGTGGTTTGGTGCGTGACTCTGTTTCATGTATCTCCGTTTAAAACGCGAGATAGGGACGTAGCCAAGAAAACTGCAACGCCCCTAGATGTCCAGAACAATTCCTTCTGCGCCGCCGGTATGCATTTCCCCAATGGTTCTTATGCTCTCTTTGGCGGAATAACCCCGCGTCTGGTTCAACTTCTACTTTTGACCCAACGTGCAGGGACTGTGATGGCACTAGAGCCATCCGTGTGTTCGACGCTTGTGACAGCAGCACTATGTGTTCTTTTCATGACAATATCACCCAGTTGGCCAAGAAACGCTGGTATCCTGCTGCGGAACCCGTGGCCGATGAAACTGTCGTAGTCACCGGTGGCTTCACTGCAGGGGGTTACATCAACCGCAACTATCTGAACATCGACCCTACGTATGAAGGTGGAGGTGCCGAGCCAACGTCAGCACTGTCTTGAAATCCTATTTGTCACACTATTTAGTTTTTATCAATTCAATTGACGAGTTTTACCCTGCACAACCCTTCCCTGGAGAGTCACAATCTCCTCCAATCATGAATTTCATGGTGAATACCAGTGGACTGAGCTCCTACGCCTTGACATACCTTATGCCCTCCGGCAAGATGTTCGTTCAGGCCAATTATTCGACCAGTGGAGTCCATTTAACTCTTATCTTCCATCCCTTCCGTTGGCTGTTTACAGTGCTCTGGGATATTTCTTCCAACAACCGGACCCAGCTACCTGATATGCCCGGGCAGATTGTTCGAGTATACCCCCGCGAATGCTATGCTGCCCTTGACACCTGCTAATAATTACGCCCCAACAATCCTCTTTTGCGGCGGCCAGACCCTAGAGGATTCTCAGTGGGGCAATTATAGCTACCCTTTCGTCCCTACGTGGCTCATTACCGCCTCTTCCGATTGTCATCGTATCACCCCTGAACCTACTGACGGATCCTCACCGAACTACGTACAGTATGACAGCCTTCCAGTCGGTCGTACTATGGGCCAGTTCATCGCACTCCCTGATGGTACCTTCCTCATTCTAAACGGTGCCCAAAATGGTACCGCAGGTTATGCGAAGAGCATCCTGAATGTCCCTACCTAACGCATGCCGTACGGCGAGTCACTCGCTTCAGGTCCTTTAGCCTGCGATATATAATCCGAATGCACCTGCCGGCAGCCGTTGGTCGACCAGTGGTTTGAGCACTTCAAACATCCCTTGGTTCTCGGACTTACATTCCCGGGATCAGTCACCCCATGCCTCGCAGAGAAATGACTCGATAGTAAATACTCATGTACCAACCGTGACTGAAGTACGGTCCTTCGCTACTCATTCATTCATTCTTTCTCGTACATTTCGCAGGATTTCTGTCGTTACGTCACAGTCAACATTACTCGGTTTGTACATCAGATATAAGACTTTTCATTGTTCAAAATTGGAAAAGATGTCTGATAAATTTCAGGTTGTTTTTGCGTTGACCAGAATAATTTTAAATTTAATAATCATGGACAATGGTATCCGTTAATGTTGACAGAGAGTTGACAGTAGGTGTGGTCGGCTTTGCACGGCCCGCGCGTCATGTAAAAAATCTCAAAACTTGGAACTCACTGAACCCTGCCATGGATTCGCTCATATTGAAAGCCAAGACGACGCTCCCAAAATCACTCAGGTCGACTGATCCGGTTCCAGACACGGCGCGTAAATACGGTCACATAGCCAATAAGAAACTCCGAACGACCTTGCAACGCCAGTCCGCTAACGACGAGAGGTCGAAAGGTCTACTTCGAGATGCGGAACTTCTTCTTCCGAACGAAGCCGGAAAGATGGAAGTGGAGGGGAATATGGACAGGACATGGCGAATATCTCAGGATGAGATAGTCAGCTCGATTGGTGTTGAGGCGGGACGCGGTCGCAAGGAGTTTGCTCTTGACGGTGGCCCCCATCGCGCCAGATACACTCGCAACGGCAGACATATGGCCGTTGTCGGACAAAAGGGCCATGTTGCGACCTTCGACTGGCAGACCGGAACTATGCACTCAGAGCTGCAGCTGCGGGAAACTTGTCGAGATATCACGTATGCACTGTCCTGGTTCTCAAGCATTAGCTTATCTCCTGCAGTTTCCTGCAGGATCATTCACAATATGCAGTCGCGCAAAAGAAATACGTTTTCATCTACGATCGCGACGGCGTCGAACTTCATAGGTTAAAATCTCACATCGAACCCACGTGCTTAGAGTTCCTTCCATTTCACTGGCTTCTTGCCACCGTCGTGTGTATCTTTTCCGCGTAGTGTGAGGCGTGTTTGGCTCAACTATGTTGGCAGGGAAACACAGGTTATCTGAAGTATCAGGACGTATCTACAGGGCAACTTGTCACGGAACACCGCACCAAGCTCGGAGCGTGTGTCACCATGACCCAGAACAAACATAACGCGGTCATACATCTTGGCCATCAGAACGGCATTGTGACTCTGTGGACTCCGAACCTCCCACACCCGGCAGTGCGGCTATTAGCGCATCTCGGACCAGTTTTCAGTGTCTCTGTCGACGATAGCACTGGAGGTCGTTACATGGCTACGGCAGGCGTAGATGGTATCGTAAAGTTATGGGACTGTCGCAGCTGGAAGGAGGCCCTGCGGTCTTGGAGCAGCCGTGGTGGTAATGCCACCTTGGCGTGGAGTCAAAGGGGATGCCTCGCCGTGGCGTCTGGTGGTGCCGTCAACGTGTGTACTACCTTTTCTCACTTGTACCCCAATATTAACCACCCCGAGCCCGGTCAGGTATACTCCCGGCCATCGATACACACGCCTCACCCTGCGCCGTCGCCACCTCCGTTATATTTGACGCATCCGCAACCTGCGAAACCCCACACTTCCCTCGCCTTCTGCCCGTTTCAAGATGTCCTTGCAATCGGACACGGCGCGGGGGTGTCATGCATACTGGTGCCAGGCTCAGGTGAGCCCAACTTTGACAGCTCGGAGGCGGATCCCTTCGAAGGTTCGAAGGCACGCCGCGAGCGCGAGGTCAAGTCGCTATTAGACAAGGTTCGGTTCAACTCCTCCACTTGTTCTCCCTGCAAGGGTACATTGTATGGAGGCATGCTCATTTCTGAGCTAGATCCAACCGGAGATGATTACTCTTGATCCGGAATTCGTCGGCGGGTTTGCCCCACAAAGCAAGCTTACGGAAGGCATCGACCCCGACGCTCTGCCGTTCGCCCGCCAGCCTCGTCTCAACCGCTTGCGTATTCAAAGGAAGGCCGATGAGACAGAGGACACGAGCGAAGGTGAATCAATAGTGGAACGCCCAGAGGACACTAGCGACATGAAACGCGATTCCATGAGGCGTGAAAGACATAAGATGCGCGGTAAGGGGAAAAGCATAAAACGGTGCGTGGGCAATTGCTCATCTGTGACTGCATGGGTTTACATGGGTTTGGGTCAGATACTTGCGGAAACAAAGAAAAAATGTCATCGACCCAAAAGCCGTGAGTTGAATTCGTCTTGTTTCATCCCACCTGAGGTCATCGCTGCCAGGTTGCGCTGCGCGAGGCACTTGCTCAACAACGGACTCGGGCAAGATCAGCAGCAGATGATAAATCGAGATCTGGCCAGCCCTCCGCGCTGGACAGGTTCTACCATCGATGATGGTGTCTGCGTAGGTATACACTGTAGCCGGCAAAATCCGAATCGCGGCCTAGGTCGTCATCCTCTACATTCCTAAAGCGAAAGCGACAGCCTGCTGTATGGATATGTAAAGAATGTCCCAGGTCGAAATGAGTGTCAGCTAGATAGTCCAAATCGGTCCGCAGACATACAATACGTAGACGATCAAGTTGAAGTAGCGTGATATGCGAGATGTAGAATGGATAGGACGGGGATAGATACAGAATTAGGCCAAATTGTCACAACAAGCTACCATGTTTGATGCTGAACCGTCGCCTGTCGTCAATTATCCCGCTCATCGAGGTGTGCTCGAACGATGGAGGTGGTCCCCATATGATTCGAACTCGCCACTGTGAACATATTGCGAGCTGGCCCGTGGATCAAATTGATCGCGATAAGGAGAGTGCAAAGCGGCCTCACTCTGATTGCCTTGCTGTAAGGGCATGAATGCACTTGAATCAGAGCTACGCATTTCGCGTCCCGCAAAACCACCGAAACTTGTGCCAGGAGTAGGGTATGTTGCTCCCGAACCAGCCGTGGCAGCCGAGCGACGCCGACGGGCAAGGGAAATGCCGAAGACTGCGCCGAGGACACCCACAGCGGCAATTCCGGCGACAACGGCGCCAATGATAACACCCATGTGGGAAGAATTGCTGCTATTTCCATTCGAGGGGCTACTTGGCGCCGATCCGGATGCCGAATCTACACGCACACTAGCAGGGAGCACGGAAACAGCACTGGTAGGCTGGGTACCGATCTGTCCGTTTCCGATGGTCACGAATGTCGCGTTGCTGGGGATACCTTGGATGGTTACAAATAACATGGCCGGTCCGGGCTGGAACAGGTTAGGATTAGGCGGAAGTTGAGAAGTATGGAGAATGATTGTCCCGTTCGATTCCACAGTGTATGTATTATTCAGCTGCAGAACCCGTTGGCCCATGTTCATTGCATGTGTAGTGAATCCAGGTCGGATTAGCCATATTGTCGTGTTGTCCGCAGCGTCATTTGCAGCACCAGAATAAGATGTCGGGGGTATAGTGATATCAAAGTAATTGCTGCCATACGATAGCGTCGTTGGGATATTTTGCGGCACAGGTCGCGTATTCTCAGAAAAATATGGTGGATAGAAATACTCCGCGGTATATGTTGTCGGGAATACCGTGGTGAGATTCACATCGATATTCGGATTGGAGCCTGCAATCATGACCGAACCATCCGGAAGTAAGAGGGCCGACGAGTGATACAACCGAGGGATGTTTGAAGTGCTCAAACCACTGGTCGACCAACGGCTGCCGGCAGGCGCATTCGGATTATATATCGCAGGCTGACCTAAAGGACCTGAAGCGAGTGACTCCCCGTATGGCATGAGTTCGGTAGGGACATTCAGGATGCTCTTCGCATAGCCTGCGGTACCATTTTGGGCACCGTTTAGAATGAGGAAGGTACCATCAGGGAGTGCGATGAACTGGCCCATAGTACGGCCAACTGGAAGGCTGTCATCCTGTACGTAGTCCGGTGAGGATCCATCGGTAGGTTCAGGGGTGATACGATGACAATCGGAAGAGGCGGGGATGAGCCACGTAGGGACGAAAGGGTAGCTATAATTGCCCCACTGAGAATCCTCTAGGGTTTGGCCGCCGCAAAAGAGAATTGTTGGGGTGTAGTTATTAGCAGGTGTCAAGGGCAGCATAGCATTCGCTCCTGAGGCGGGGTATACTCGAACAATCTGCCCCGGCATATCGGGAAGCAGCGTCTCAGTATTAGCATTAACATCCCAAAGCACTGTAAGTGGTCAGTGGTCAGTAGAGGGATCAGAGGGAAAAATTGGATGGACGTCACTTGTTGAATAATTGGCCTGAACGAACATCTTGCCGGAGGGCATGAGGTATGTCAAGGCGTAGGAATTCAGTCCGCTGGTATTCACCATGAAATTCACGACTTGAGGAGATTGTGATCTCCCAGGGTAAAATTCGTAGGTTGGCTCTGCAGCACCACCTTCGTACGCAGGGTCGGTGTTCGGGTAGTTGCGATTAATGTAACCGCCGGCAGTAAAGCCACCGATGATTACGACGGTTCCATCGGCCAAGGGTTCCGCTGCAGGATACCAGCGATGCTTGACTAATTGGGTGACGTTGTCATGAAAAGAACACGCAGTGTTGCTGTCACAGGCGTCGAACACACGAATGGCTTGAGTGCCATCGTAGTCGTGGTAGGTTGGGTCAAAGGCCGTGGTTGAACCAGAAGCGGAATTATCGCCGCCAGGACCGACGGCACTATTTCCACCAAAGAGAGCATAGGAACCATTAGGGAGATGCATGCCGGCAGCGCAGAAAGCGTTAGTCTCGACATCTATGGGCGTTGCGGTATTCGTAGACAGGTCCCTATAACGGGCAATTTGTACAGATCACAAGGGCCAAGAAGATAAAGTTACCAACCAGATAGATGCGTATTGCGAATGTCCGTTAATCTGGTTGGCATTCCCCTCAACTTTGTCAAGGACGTAGACCTTGTCATGGCTAACCACAAACATCTAGGGTGCCAAGAATAAGAGCGCTGTGCAGAAAAGATGTGTTCCCATACGCACCATCATTGCGCTCACTTGAGTTTGACCTGCAACACGAAAAGTACCGGCTTGCTGAGCAAGGGCCGGAACGATGGAGAGAACCCCGAGGAGGGGTAGTAGTGAATGCAAAATCATCGTAAGCACAGAAAATGTCGACGAGAGAATGAGAAGATGCAATGGCGAAACAAAGGAATGACGAAGGGATAGAGAAAAAAAGAGAAAAAACACAGGCTTTGATCGATGGGTGAAGACTGGGTGGAAGGTGACGGAAACTGTGAAGAGAGGGACAAAGGGAGAGAGGGTAAAGGGAAGGTGTGGTGTGGGAAATGGGTGTGGGCAAGTGAAGGGCGAGCAACAAAACTTGTAGAGAGGCTGTGCTCGCGTTTAGTGGCTTATGTCACCGCATCTCGTCACCAGTCACGCGGGTCACGGTGCGACACCACGTTTGCAGCAGCGACCATTTTCTCTTTTTTTAATGTGTCGGATCCCATCCGCGCCGCGGGAATGGGAATAACGACATTAATATTCGCGTCGTATTTCGATCGAGATGGAGATATAGCGTATTCTATCTCCAAATTTCAGGCAGGCTCCAACACCTCCTGAAGTGCCTCATACAAGTACTTATCCTTGAGTTCGTCGACCAACATCCGCAGTCCGCCACCTTCGATGATGGCCTCGCAGGAAACCATACACCCCTTCCCAAGCCGATGATCGGTCACACGATTCTATTTCGCATGGTGATGATTAAGGCGGCATACCGCACCACAAGAAGACGTACCTGTGGATAATTGTAAGTCCGAATCTTTTCGCCGCGATCCGCTGTCCGCACAAGGCTTTTTCGTGTCGCCCGTCGCTCAGCCTGGTCCCGCATGAATTTAAGGTCCATCAGCCGTGCCCGCAAAACTTGGAATGCTCGCCGTTTGTTCTAGCGTAAGATGAAGCGCAAGCTTGCCGACCTCTATATAGGACGTACCTGATGCTGACTTCGTTCATCCTGCATCGAGACGGTGATCCCAGTGGGAACATGTGTGAGGCGTACCGCGGATTCTGTTTTATTGACGTGCTACGATTACGCGCGCGACGCCCACGTCTATGCGGATTTAGGGGAGAACAAACATTCGAAGACGCACCTGGCCGCCGGCGCCGCGAGCGCGCATGACCTCGACCCGAACCTCCTCAAGCCTTACGAGATCGTCTGTGCCATTGGATCGCGGTTCTTCGGAGAGAGGTAACACCTGTAGACATGAGCCCGGTATTCAGGCGGTTAAGGTAGGTCTACCCACGACGACCGCAGCAGTACTCGTATGAACACGGCCACTGGCTTCAGTAGCAGGCACCCGCTGCACGCGGTGCACGCCGCTTTCCCAACGTAGCGCATCGTAAGCACCGACACCTTTGATCTCGAGAATGGTATCCTTAAACCCTCCGCCGTCGCCTTCGGAGCTCGCTAACACAGTTGGTTCCCACCCATTCAGCCGGGCAAACCGCCCGTACATTCGCCAAAGCTCGGCAACAAACAACGAGGATTCAGAACCCCCTACACCGGCTTTGAGCTCAAGAAGGGCGGAGAGCCCTTCGGTCTCGGAAGGCGGTAGAAGGGCTTTCGGAAGGTCGTGTGTGAGGAGCGAGCGAAGGTCCCGAAGGAGTGTGTCCGTCTCAATAACGGCGAGGTCGAGGAGGTCGGGAGAATCGAATAGCTGCACGGTATCTTCATACGTCTACTGCAGCAGATCAATAGGCGCACGGAAGATCCAAAAACTCGACTGACAGTCCTTAGGGTACGGTAATACTCCAGAACCATTCGTATATTCCTGCACCCTTTGAGTTTTTGCACGCCTTCCGGACCTTCGTTGGAGGTTTCTACGTGAAGTCCCTTGGATTCGATTCAGAGGCAAATTACTATGACTGTGGTGAGGTGAATACCAAATGTGGGTCATGCGGTGTTGACCTGTCCAGGAAGTTTATCAAGGGTGCATGCTCGCGAAGAAGTTGTTCGTATGTCGCAGTGGCCTCTGACTTTTTTGAGAGATATGAAAAAGAACGTGCGAGCCTTTGATGCGTCAAAATAAAGTGATGGGAAGGGCGACGGAGACATCGTCGTTGAACGTGAAGGAGCATAGCGCGGCTGTCCACACTCACTGAGTGGCCAATCTTAGTCACGCCCGCCAACAACAACCAAGCTTGAACGCTGACTGCACCTACTGGCTACCATGGCTTTCAACGGATCGCAGGATGTAAGGGCAGAAACGGCTACGATAGAGTGAGGCACATCCATGACCGTACGATCAATGCTCAATTCCCCTCAGCGGCCAGCCGGACGATAAGACCCGTCGATATGATCGTCAACTCAGGTGTGCTTCATTAGCCCCAACCCGTCTTCGAATTTATCTGAGTCTTGGCCACGTCCACAGACTCTGGGCCACAACAGGGCAGTATGCCTTGGAATCGGCACGCGTTTTGGTCATCGGTGCCAGTGCGACTGCAACATCCATCCTGAAGAATCTCGTGCTCCCAGGGATCGGTCACTTCACTCTCCTAGACCACGCGACGGTCTCGCCGGCTGACGCGGGGAACAACTTTTTCTTACATGGGCCAAAGAGTATCGGTCGCAATCGCGCAGAAGAAGCCGTCCGACTCTTGGCAGAACTAAACGATAGCGTCGACGCCTCCGCGGACACTCGTGACGTTGCCGATGTCCTAGCATCTGATCCATCTTACTTCCTCGGCTTTTCTCTCATTATCACACATAACCTTGCTCCCGTACTTTTGACCCGACTGGCCGACCTCCTTTGGAGCAGCCCATCTTCTGCACCCCTTATCCCAGTGCGTTCGGCAGGCTTCCTCGCCGACTTCTTTGTGCAGTTCCATACCCACGAAAGTGCGTGCTCCCCCCTGATGTGGTAATGGTGGGTGATGGAATGTGATGTGGGACGTAGTCATTGAGAGTCATACGGAGACGTCGCCGTCACTGCGCATTGACGAGCCTTTCCCGGCTCTCCTCCAAGCAGCACGGGCGCTCGATCTTGACTCGATGGACACGACGGACCACGGGCATATCCCTTACGTGTATATCCTCGTCCGAGCCCTCGACGGTTGGAAGGCAGCAGTATGTCATCCTTGTTGACGTCATGTAGGCGCCGCTTAAGTGGTATCCCCTCACCCTTACACAGCACAACGGACTGCCGCCTCAGTCTTACGAGGAGAAGCAAGCATTCAAATACATACTAAATGCCCAAAAGCGTTCGCCGGATGAAGAAAATTTTGAGGAGGCCGTAGCCCAGGCTTACCGTGCGTGGACTCCAATGGTTGTCCCACCTCATCTTGCCGAGCTTTTCGCCGATGTGACATTGCCCTCGACTCCCTTTGGCCACCTCCTCGCTGCGCTCCGCTCGTTTTCGGAACGGCCTCCGCACGTGCTTCCGCTCAGTGCTACTTTGCTTGACATGAAGAGCGATACGGAGAGCTACGTGCGCTTGCAGAACCTCTATCGCATACAAGCGGCAGAGGATTGTGAACGCTTCCGCTCACTCTTGCCCGTTCCCGTTGAGGCCGAGCTGGTGAATCTATTCGTCAAAAACGCGCACGGCGTACAATTACTCAAGGGTGCGCGCTATGGTGCTCTAGACGCTGCGCCGGAGAAGCTTAGTGAGTCCAACGCGCCGCTACTCGAAGTACAGGGAGCAGCTGCTGAGATGATCTAGTCACGCATCTCACCAGCCAAACGAAAGAGACTGCCACGCACCTGGCGATTTCTGCGCTTGATGTGTGGAGGTCATCCCCGCCCAGGCAAACTGGCGGACCCACCGAGAGCGAGCTCCACGAACACATAGCCGCATTGGTTCCCAGTACTGATCTTGGCGAGCAGGAGATTTCAGACGCTGTCGGCGAGATGTGAGTTTCCCTCTTTTTCTAAAGGGACAAGCGCTTACAAGGTTCACAGTGTTCGCGCACCGACTGCTGACCTTCCGAACGTTGCTGCGTTCCTGGGAGGTATGGTCGCACAGGAAGCAATAAAGATGATTACAAGGCAATACATCCCCGTCAACGGTTATTGCGTTATTGATCTCGTCGACACTTGGACCGGCGTGCTGCCATCATGAACTGTGGATCAAGAATAACCACAGGAGCATGTAGACTATGTCACGGTCAATGTTACATTAGCATAAATAAAGATAAAGGATGTAACAAGTTATGTCAAGTCGATTATGTCGTTGAAAACGTCTCTCAGAATTGGACGACCTCTCAGAACCCCTGTATTAGTACTAATTCGCCTCCTCTTGCTGCTTTCCCCTCCGTGTAGATCTTTCATCCCACCCTCTTCCTCAGGGTTTGGGTCCATTACGCAATCTCCATGTGTGCGCTTCGTAGACAAGTCTTGAGCAGGGGACAGTGCCCCTGCATGTACCCCGGGGGCATCGCTCGGGAGCCGGAGTATCCAGCCTTCGCTTTCCATGAGCTGAAAAAATGACTCCAGAAGAGGAGTCCGTGCGAGCGTTGAGCGCGAGCCGAATATGACAAGCTTCGAGCGGGCCCTCGTGAAAGCGACATTCATGCGCCGCCAATCTTTTACGAGATCACCAATCTTCGCACGTTATTCGTTAGCCCACCGGCCGGAAAGACGAGGCAACAAGACGCACCGTGCCCTCTTCATTCGAGCGCACCATAGAGATAATAATGCAGTCCTTGTCTCTCCCCTGACTACGGTCGGCCGTGAGGATCTCCACGTCCGGCTGACTGATCAATAGATGTGAAAGCAGTTTAATCTGCTGTCTGTATAGTGTGACCACACCGATCTGGTCTGCGCAGATGCCGCTGCGGATCAGACATTCTGTATATTGTTGTACGAGGACGGCTTCCGTCACGTTCTGTACAAGGTCGCCCACCTGCGACTCCGTCGCAGGGACCTGGTCCGTATCCACGAAGACAGCTTTCCGGCTACACATAGATGTTTAGAATCTGGAAACGAGTTTTCCGAGTAAAATATTCTACCTTGGATGCATCAGCTCTGTCATCCAACACGGATCTCTACAGGTTGAGGTCGAGGAGTGGATTCGATGGATGCACGTATTGTCCGGTGGGATGAGGCTCTGGTTCGCGACTTTCTGGTTCCCGCAGCTCAATCGATCGTCGTAGACAAGCTTGTTGGAGATGAGCATGATATCCGCATTCATGCGATATTGTTGCGTGAGCTCGACCACCGCATGTGGGTGAGCTTCCGAAAGCTGACGAAACAAAGATACGTCCAAGCCGCCTCTTCTCGCCTCGCGGTTGCGGACCTGTAAGCCAGTGTTTATCACTCTAAGGGCGTCACCATGGGGTGACAGAGCTTACCAATGGGGGAAGCTGATAATGATCGCCCACGAGCACGAACTTCTTGGAAAAGCGCAGGGGGCCAAGGCATGTTGGCAGAGTGATTTGCGAGGCTTCGTCTACAACGCAATAATCAAAAATCCGGCGCGAGAATAGTTCACTATGATCAATCAGCCAGGATGTCTCGAAAATGGCTTGGGACGTACTGGTCAATGGAAAGTGCAGTCGTTGCGACCACCCTCGGCGTCATGAATTGGCGTTCGAATTCCTCAATCGTGGTTGGTTGCCTGCGAGCTGAAAGGTGGTATTGTCTGGCACTAGGGTGAACCTGCAATAACAGTAAACCGCGCTCTGTTGCGTTCACAATGTGAACAGGACCTGCCTTGTCCACATTTCCGAGTCGCAATATGCCAAAATCTGCGCCTTCGAGCTTTGCAAGGATAGTGTCGACAGCTGAGTGAGTATACGCTGAGAGCAACACGGTCTTGCCCATTTCGACCAACATGCGGATCAAGTGTGCCACAACGGTAGTTTTTCCTGTACCAGGCATCCCTAGAATCATTGTGTAATCGAGAGAGCAGAGGACCTTCTCCACGGCTAACGTTTGGTTGGCGTTCAACGACCGCGCCAGGGCTCGACAGTGCAACGAAGCGCGCGCCGTTATCAACAAGTCGTTCTCTATGTCGAAATTTGGCGGGGCGAGGTCAACGACGAGGCGTAAACGCGTCGTGTCCCCGCCGACATAAAATAGAGCCGCAAGATTTTCGCGTACCCGACCCATGCCAGCGGAGAACTCGTCCTTATCTATGCGAAACTTGACCGCTGCAGTTGAACGATTGGCATTTATCGAGGGTTGATGTCGTCGCTTGCTAAGACGGTCCTGAATTGCCTCGATGTTGAGTGTGTGATCGACACCAAGAATCACATGTTTAGGCCCTAGTTCCAATATGAAACCCCGACATAGCGCGAATAGATCGTCAACAGAAACAGTGACCGCGTCACCAACACCCATGTGTCCGTTAAGCAAGCTCTCAGCGCTTGCATCCCTGGGCCTGTGGAAGCGATAGGTGAATTTATGTATCTTGTTTGAACCTGCATGCGCAGATTTTTCTGGAGCAGATGACGTGTCCAAGGTCATGTCTGCGAAACAGCGACCTAATGTCTCTCGTTCTACTGCATCAAGGGTCCATAGTTCTTTTTTGAAACGCATCATGTCTTGCTCCTCCAGGGCGATCAGTCGCTCCCATTTCTTGAAAAAGTCGGCATGTGACTGACTGAGATGCCCCGTCTTTTCGGCATAGATGTCTGCAATGGCCGAGGCCTCGTCCGTAACATTTTCTACAGCCTATATCCATTAGAATCGTTCATTTACATCGGGGATGAAAGGGACGTACCCGACGATACAGCATGCAGACATCCAAGGCATAACACCGTCCACACAATCGCTCATTATTTATCGTCGGTGGCAAAAACGACGAGTCATCGGTGAACCGCTGTCGTCCGATTCCTCTGAAGCGTCGAGCCATCCACTCGGCAATCGCGTTCCGCACTCCGATAAGGGCACGTAGTTCCAGTCGAGTGGCGGGAACGGATATCACCTCTTCACTTTGTGTGTAGTACAGTAAACCGAGATCCACAGGATCACCATAGCGCTCCTGCATCAGGAGCGAATACAACATGGTTTGAGCTCGGTGTTCGAGGCCAGCAACGGCACGGCCAGTCTTGATCTCGAAAGGTGCGGGGTGCGTAAGTGATGAACCTGGGTTGCGAACAACGACAGCCTGTACCGAGGCGTCGAGCTTCCCTCTGAGACCGTATGTTGGGGACCAAATATCTTCCTCGATATCGTGTAGTGAGCTGATCGCAAGGAGTGCTGTTTCCCCACGGGCTGCGCGAGTATCAGATAATACAGCTTCGGGCTAACAAAGTTATTAGGAGCCTTAGTTCGTAAGGGAGTGAGGTAGATACCTTAGGCTCGTCCCCAATATACCGTTCCCCAAACGTCTCGACCCCAGCAGCTCGACGTAGAATCTCGTCCTTGGCCACAGAAAGGGTGACACCTGCACGCACAAGCTCACCAAAAGCCATGGACAGCGCGGTATCCACATGGGCTTCTATCCATGGCGCGTCCCAACGCCTTTCTTGGAGACACTTTTGAACGACGTCATGTAATATGGTACCGTAAACGAGGGCAGGTGTCGGGGGACTTGGAGCCCGTACCAGTGCGGTGACAAGGGGCCTACGCTGGCAATTCGGCGCGGATGCCAGTAATGACGGCGTGAGGAGTGTATCCGGATGGTGAATGAGCATATTCTCGAGATTTGTCACTGTGATAGATTTCTCGCCGGATGCCGAGATATCAAATGGCCCGATTATGTTCACAACGTCACCTGCCTAAGTATAAGAAAGACCGAAGACGACGAATGGTCTCAAGCGCACCTTCATGGACGTCCATGTATACCCAATCATCCATTAATACGATGGAACGAGGTTCAAGTCCAGGCTCTGTTGTGGCTTGAATTCGCTGTTCGATGACTTTCATAAAGTTCGGCGCACACAGAACTAAATTCTCACCTTTTCGGGTACGCCATCGTTCCGCGTGTCCATCACTGTCTGTATGATACATCTAATACAGGGTTCTTGTACGTATTTTGACGCGATCGAGGGTGTTGAGACGTGATGTCCAGCCTCAGCTCGGAGAGTCTTCTTGGGCAAGTCGCGAGATTTCTTGGGAGATGGGACATAGTCAGAAAGAGCATCCCAGTCCCAGCCAGAGATTTCCTCTTCGAGATCAACTTGCCCTGCCGAGTATAGCTGATCGCTTGGGGCAGATTCAAACCCACGTCCAGAATGTGGTGGTCGTGGACTGGGCTTGTGAGAAGATAACCCTCGGTGGCGGGTAGGTGTCACTGGAGGATCTGCGAGCAGTTTTCCCATGAAAGCCTCTTCTTCGGCAGTTGCGTTTTTCGCAGCGCGGAGCATGATGGATCGTAAGCTCAAGCTCAAAGCTGCCAGTGGACGCGTTTGTAGAGGGGATCACGGGTGCGCGATGATGACATAATCAACTTTGCGGTCGTGATGGCCCACACAGCGAAGGATTCGTCCGTGTCATGTTGTCCTCAATCCTCGCTTTCCCATTCCACGTCCTCGCCAGCATTATCCGATTTGTTTTCCATACCTTGCGTATTCCTCTTCCACGTGTCCCGTTTTCATTTTTAAACTTCTACCGCCCATTAATTGCGAGGTCCTCTTCTCGTTCTGACTCATATTCCCTCTCAGACCGCTGGGTCCGCAGCCTCGAGGAAGAAACAGGGGCTCATTGTCTGAGTCGTTCGAGTCCAGTTCCAGGTGCTGGTCCTTCCACATCCCAACAAAGCAACGACCTTCGCAGCAGGCTAGGCACCGGCTCGTCAAGACTCCTCCCAGACTTTACTCTCGGCGGTTACGACGAAATCTTACGGCTATGCCAGTCAGAGATACGTATTGGCTGTATTGTCCTAGTAAGCAGCGAACATGACGACGTTCTAGATTTCAAGCGGTTTGTCGTCGCTCCTTTTACATACCATACGTTACTAACAGCGATACAGACATACTCTGACCGACCCAACTCTTGTCGAACTCCTTCACAAACACAGATTCATAGTATGGGGCGGCGATGTTCGGGAACGGGATGCTTGGAGTGGTATGTACTCCCTTGGTTTCCCCATCATTTGTTCACTTATGTGTTGCGACAGCTGCACAGAAGCTGCAAGCTACCACGTTCCCGTTTGTGGCGTTCGTAGCACTGCAACCACCCCGCGCCTCTGCCTTCATGGGCACATCACCACGGACATCTTCATCGCCTTCTCTCACCATTCTGTCTCGACATCAGGGACCCGCGACCCCAACATCGTCACCAACAAGTGCGCGCTCGCTGACCGATCACATCACTCTTCAATTACTTCCCCGTGTTGTGCCGTTCCTCGAAACCCTTCGATTGTCTGCCGCAGAGCGTGCACGCGATCGTGCTCTTCGCGAAGAACAGGATGCTGCCTTTCACGAGAGTGCTCGTCGTGATCGTGAAAAGGAGGCACGCCGCGTCGAAGAGGCGCGGCGTGCCGCAGAACTCGAGAGGACTGAAATGGAGCGCCAACGTGAGGCAGACGAGGCTCGAAAACGTATTTCTCATGCGCGGGACCGTTGGAGACGGGAGTCCCGACACCACTTGATCCCCCTCGAAGAGCCGACGAACGTGGATCCAATGCGCATAGCTGTTCGCCTTCCAGACGGTCAACGCCTCGTGCGGTTGATTGCGCGCACCTCAAGTGTTACCTCTCTCTACTGTTTGGTCGATGCCCACCTTACCCCAGTTCAAGTTACGGGAACCGAGATTGGGGTATCCGCCTCAGAAAACGATTTAAGGGAACTTATCCATTCGTCAGGGAAACCTGCTGAGAGTTGGTGGGGCTTCTCTTTGTTCACTGCGTATCCCCGCCAAGCCATTCCCTGGCAGCCTGCTGTCCACCTGGCAGACATAGGGCTCGGTAGCGGCGGGCAGATTGTCGCGGAGATAACGCCTCAGGAAGGAGAGAAAAATGACCAGGATGAGGAAGGGTATGATACGGAGAGGAGCGAGTAATCTCCTTTAGACACCGAGTCTCCGAATGGATGTAGGGTCAAAAGTTTAAGAATACGGCCATTTACCGATGGTAATGATATTATGGGTACTAGGCTAGGCAAGAACATGGACTGATCATGCTCGAGCACTGCCGGTCACTGACTGAGGATAGTGCGTACAAATGACTCGTAATTCACGTTTCCATCGCTGGACTCGGGTTAGGGATGTTTAAAGAGCGGAAGAGGGAAACACGCACGCGCCAATCTGGACTCCTTTGAGCAGCTCATCCACCTCCTCATCTGTCATCTTTTCCCCGAGTTGCGTCAACACATACCGTAGTTCGCCGGCGCCAATGAATCCGTTGCCCTCCTTGTCAAACACTTGGAATCCACGAATGAACTCCTCTGCAAAAAGGAATTTTTTTGAGTGTCACTCTCTTCTCTTTGAAGAACTGTTACCAGGGGTACCCGCGGGCTTGAATCCGTCTGACCGATTCAAAATTGTCAAAAACGTTTTGTAGTCAACTGCAAATAGAGTCAAGTTTGGACTACCAAGATCTTAGACTCACGTACCTTCTCGTGGAGCGCTCGCCACAATATCAGCGACCTCAGCCTGAGTAGGGTTTTGTCCCAGTGCACGTAAAAGGTCGCCGAGCGTTTCGCGTGGCACTGCGCCAGTGCCTTTCTTGTCGAAGAGGGCGAAAGCCTCTTTGTACTCTGAGAGATAATATGTAACGAGTGTGAAAACATGGCGTAGGATGGACCCAACCTGCATTGTCACTCTGAGAAGTAAAGTGTAAGCTGACACTAGAAGTACATGTTTTGTGACCACATACCATGGTTGAGATGATAAGGACGGAGGATGTGTAGCGAGCCGGCTGTGTTTGCCAGATATGGGCCACCGTCAACTGAGTTTGTCAGCGGCAACAGTTTTACGCAGAACGCAGTTGCTTGCAAAGATTTTGGGTGTTTGAACGTGAAACATGAAATTATTTTATATGTACATCCCTCCATCACCAATATCACCGCGCCGCCTAATCTCTGATTGTCCCAGTGACAGTGTACCACCCTGCCATGGCGCGGGGCTTCGCACCCCGGAGAGGTCTACAAGACATCCGTGCACCTGTCGCATCATAGTATCCGACCAAATAGAACTATTCATGCCCTCCGCGGCATGTGGAGACAACGAGATGTCAACCCCTCGTGGTATAGGGACGTGCTGCGAAGGCAAGAGAAGGAGGATCGCCTCCATTCGAGATGTCGGAAGCACTGCGACGGATACGAAAGCCGCACAAGTCGACTGAATGAGGTTAGGAGGCAAAAATGGCATCAGGAAGGGGCTCTAATGGAAGATGATGAGTGACGTTGGCACGAAAAGATGGGAGCTTACAGGAGCCATCTTTCCCCACGTACGCAGGTAGCGCACCGGAGCACGATAAAGCTCGACAGGTTCAGGACTGATGTAGGTGGGAGCTGGATATATGTCCAGAAGCAGAAGTCTCGGCTGTGCATCAGCATAGACTTGGATTAGGAAGGCGAGAAACGCAATTCACCGTGTGGGGTTGTAAAAGTTGATGATCGCCTCAGCGTAAGGGCGCATTGCCCATGTGGGTAATGCCTCGGACGTTTCGGATACTATGACCACCGCGTCTGACCATGAGGGTAGGAAAATGAAGCCAACCTAAGCAAGTCCGATCAACTTGGTCGATAGATAGCAAGTTCAAGGCGAGTTACCGTAAAGTCGTCCACCATAACCGTTGCACGCCGCTCGCCGAGTTGGGCTCCCTGAGCCCAGATCTTCCCTGCCTCCCCTGAGGCAACAATTACTGTCTTCGGATGATTTCCTGGATGGGGATCACCTTGAATGGAGACTCGTGCGATTCTCTGTACCGGGCGACTTGAAAGCGGGTTCAGCTGATCTTCATCATCAGATTCGTAAGCGTATCGATGTGCCGATGTATCTCCAAGAAAGTCGACGTTCTATGGGAATGATCAGCACACTCAGAGGTCATGGTAGATGACATGTAACAGGCACCATGGTATGCTGAGCTTACGAGTACTTTGGTACTACTCGGACGCTGGTCCTGTCATTGTGGCGCGCGGGCCGGATATACCGGTTGCTCGGATGGATTCACGTTGCGTTGCAAATATCGGCGAGGGTGTCTGGTCCCTTCCGCATCACGATAACTCTTCCTTTGCGTGTCGTCATGGCCTCCATCCATTCATCATATGAGGACCCCAGCGGGCCACCACCTGGTTCTCCTCCAACCTGTACGTCTCTTCTGATCAGTGCTTTCCTGTTAGTCTTATTTATGTTTTCATTAGTGAAGTATGAGGGCCCATGGCTATCGACTCAAATAATGATCTCATTGTCCATCGGCATGGCTTCATTCCTTATCTTCTCGTATTCTCGAACTCGATGGCCTCTCGTCTTTGCGCCCCGAACTAAACTAAAGGGTGCGTGTCGTCGATTTCCTTCGTGCCGTCTTTCATAACGAGTACCCTGTAGGCTTTTCACCCCATGAAGCACACGCACACGGTGCCTTTTTTGGTTGGATTCTCCCTACCCTAAGGACATCTGAGTACTCCGTACTTCAGATTGTTGGTCTCGACGCTGCTGTGGTATGTCATGTTAAAGTTGGGTTGCGTGGGTTACATTTTCTCATACCTTAGCTAGCTCTTGAACTTTTTCAAGATGTCATTCTATCTGTTCTCTTTATGCTCCGTATTCGCCGTGACCATTCTAATGCCCGTTAATCTCAAGGTATGTCCATCTCCGTCTTCCAGGGCACCTCTTGACCAGACCAAAGAACAATATCGGTATTGGAGATGAAGATGACGATGACCCGGACTGGAACACGCTCCAACGTCAAGACAAAATACCGCATAAGAAACCTGACTGGTTTGATCTGGTCTCCGATGCCAATTCGTATCTGTCGCTGCACCTCGTGTTCACATATCTGTTCACCCTTCTCGCGTTGCGCTTCATCTATCTGAACTACAAGCGATTCACCAAAACAAGACAACTCTTCTCGCTCGAACTCGTGCATTCCATCGCCGCGCGCACGGTCATGGTAACTGGACTTCCACCTCATCTACGTTCGGAAAGGGCCCTCGCTGAACACTTCGAAAACATGAAATTAAGTGTGGAGAGTGTCAGTATTTGTCGCGAAATCAGCTCTTTGGAGCGCCTCATCGAGGCACGAACGCGCGCGCTCCTCAAGCTCGAAGAAGCCTGGGTACGATACGTCGGTAATCCAAGTACAATGGAGACCTATGACCCATCCGACCACGCGATCATCGGAGATGGAGATCCTGCGTCGACAGAGGCACAAGTTCCTAATCGGTTTGTTGTCCCGCATCACAAACGACCAACACTACGTCCCGGGTGGTTTTCTGGGCGTGTCGACGCTATCGAGTTCCTTGAAAAGCGGTTTTTGGAGACGGATGAAGCGGTCAAGCGCCATCGCCGCACAGGAAAGTTCAGGCCGATGGATGTGGGGTTCGTCACATTCGAAAAGATGTCCAGTGCGGTTCGTGACTGCTCGACCTTTGGCTTGAAGTGCGTCTGACTATGGCGTTAGCAAAGGGCTGCTCAGACAGTGCATGCATCTACACCGTTTGAGCTGGAGACGTGCCTCGCGCCGGAGCCTCGTGACATCGTGTGGGCGGATATCGGTCGTTCAACGGGTACACTCCGGTTCCGCGAGACAATCGTCCTCTGCTCTATTGCTCTTCTTTTCTTCTTTTGGGTCATCCCCATCACTGGCCTTGCGAGTTTACTCAGCTACAAAGAGATCAAGAAGACTATGCCTTGGTTAAGTCGTCTTATTGACAGTAATGAGAAGATACGCGCCATCGTGCAGAATTCATTGCCTTCTGTGGCGATGATCACACTCAATGCACTTGTGCCATTTATCCTGGAAGGTCCGATAATCTACTTCTGACAGATCCCCGAGAGCTAACGTAATGCAGCCCTCACATATGTGCAGGGATTTCGCGCCAGGAGTCTGGTTGAATACTCCCTCATGAAAAAGTGCGCTCGTACATTCTAGTTATTATCAGCGGCAGATGTTTTATGATCCACAGATATTTTCTGTTCCTGCTTGTAAATGTTGTTTTCATTTTTCTGTTGGCGAGCACCTATTGGCAACTTGTGCGGGACCTAGCCAACTCACCGGCTAAAATCCCTGAGAAGCTTGCTCAAGCACTGCAAATGGGGCGCGCGAGGTCAGAAGATTCAGAAATTAGTGGATTGCCGCCGCTTATGACGTCTGAACAGGCACTTTTTCCTCTCCTACGTGATCCTGCAAGGTGGGTCATCGTATTCGCTACCATATCTTTCGGACCAACATGCAAATCTCTCAGGGTTTGGCATCATGCCGCTACAACTTCTCAACTTGGGCATCATAATACCCCGGTTCTTTTATCGCCTATTGATAACACGAACGCCAAGAGGTAATTGGACCTTTGTATTCGCATGCTGCATTTGCCCAAAATGTTCGAACAGATTTCGCCGAGCTGAACGCCCCTCCTGTGATAAACTACGGCACCGTATATCCCCAGGCAATCCTAATATTTGTGATTACCCTCCTATATAGCATAGCGCAACCACTCATCCTGATCTTCGGCGCCATTTACTTCGGCGTCGCATATCTTGTATACAAATACAAACTTCTTTTTGGTGAGCGGGACATGCATACACTGGCCGTCACTCTATAACATCGACGCAGTATTCTATAAACCGTACGAGTCTCAGGGGCAAGCTTGGCCTATTACCTTCACGCGCCTCATATGGGGTGTTGTCATATTCCTCATCTTCATGTCTGGGAATTTCGTCTTGAAGGGATCTTTCATACTCTCGTCTCTGGTCGCGCCTCTAGTCATTTTCACGGTGACCTGGTCAATATACATCAGCAGGGCATTCCGCGGCCTTAGCAAATATGTCAACCTGAGCGCGGTATTCGAAGTCCAACGTGGAGAAGAGACGGAAGATGTTTCACGCTTGCACGCGGGACATCCGGTGACTTGGTCGCAAAGGTCCGCCTAATTCTTCACTTTACTGCGACCTCGCTGATTCGTCCCCAGCAATCTCAACCGACGTAGATACGCTCAAAATGATGACGTATTATACGTTGCCCCAGAGGATGATCACACAGATTATGTTTGTCTCGTCCTGCCTGCGTCATACACTTGTGACTGATGGTCTTTCAATAGTCGCAGCCACCCATGGCGAACTGGTACAACGGGGTGCTCAAGTACGTGAGCTTCACGTGCCGTCCATATCATTACTAAGAGGTCTCCAGTACGGGTAAGAAACGCTACGGACACCCAGCGTTGACTGGTCTACTTCCTCAGCCATGGCTTCCTCTCAAAAAAGGGGAAACGCTGGTCAACTCTCACAATATGAATCGCACTGGGCGGAAGTCTGATCAAGCGGTTGTGCTTTCACTTCGTAAACGCTACAGCGTCGTTAGAAGGGGCGGTCGGACATCTACGACGGGAAATGCCGCCCCTCAGAGGGGCGTTCCGATAGAGGACGGTGTACGGAATTCAGGGGAACTGAGCGGAGACATGACCAACAACCCATGGCAGGAATCGACTGCTGGTCCATCAAACCCTTCCCAGCCGCGCCACACAATCAATCACAGGTTAAGCTACGACTTCGGTTCCGGCGTTATAGTACTTCCGGACGACGGAATTTGGCTCGAAGATGTTGACAGCGACTCAGATGTCGACGATGGGATTGGGGATATGGCCGGGGGGCAAGCACCGCCGGAACTCGCCGTCCCCGAAGATGGTCAGGGGGTGGCTGGTGGTCCAGACGGACAAATCGTTAGTGGGTCGTCGAAAACGCGTTACGGAACTTACTTCCACCATCCTGAGCGCCGTTGGCAGTCGGTTCCTGGCGCATTCCCCACCAGTTCATGAATGCTTTGTGCTGTTTGCTAAAGTTTGCTACTGATATGCTACGACCTAATTCCGTACCTTGTGATCGTGTTAATATTGGGTTTCAATGTCAATCATGCGGGGTCTACAATACTCTCTACAGTATGCCGAACCAGGCGAGGTGGCTCAGGTGAAATGAAATCCATTTGCGCGCTCCACCTCACCCTGTTATGTGGAGCCCAGGCCCTGAATCTTCAGGCAGGGTCACGGTGTCATCGATGATGTCATCTCTGGTAGGCTCTTGGTTTCACCGGACATGCGCCCGTCCTTCGTTCGGCGCTGTTATCATTCCTCTCAATCAGTGGTTTTCGGCATTACTAGTAGACGATTAGGTCGATGAGGCGGCATGCGGTAGCCCCCCGTTACTTTCCTCAATTATACATGGGTATATTCACCGCTTCGCTGTGACATCTGGGGATGCGTGTTACATAAGCCGCTGCTAATCGGATCCCTACATAAGCAGCATTGTTGTTACCGTCTGCGCGAGAGCTCAATTTATGAGGACATTTGGGATTCCATCACCCGCAGGTGAGCAACTTTTTAATTTGTGAAGGCGTTCTGATTGATTCGCTCGCATAATTCAAGCTGTCCAGGATGCTAATACTAGGCTGTAAGGGGCGCAGGCAGGTACGATCTGTCTAAAATCCCACCATTTCAGGCTCAGGATTCCAGGAATTGGGCCAAAGATACATGATGCGGCGCTGACACCGCCGGATGCGCTGCAAGACCTGGATTGTCAGTCGCTCATGGAATGTCCTTCAGGATTGTCTTCTCACTTCTGATTGTGGTCAACTGTCACCACTGACAGGCTACTGACAAGTCGAGCGGGCATCTGATCCATTTCATTCCCTGGTAGCACAATCAAACATCAATGTTATATCGACTAGGGAGTAACGCCACTCCGCCCAGCATGCCATCAATCCCGTTATGCATGCTATGACCAAAGGAACAGAAATGCTGCGGAATGGAAGTCAACCTACTTGGTTATTGTCGGTCTCAAATTACTACATCCGAGTCAGGGGCCGGGGTAATGCATGATCAGTTCCAATTTCATAATTTGTCCGCCCTTAGAACCTGCCGGCTTCGAGCGCTCTGAAGTCTGGTCGCAGGCATATCGTTAACATTCCCATTTTTGCAGGTGCACTATACCGATTGTATGCGAGGCCGTGCCGGGTGATTGTTCGCTGCGTGGGCTAAATTCGACCATGGTTCGGTGACAGCTTCTTGGTGGCGTCTCCGACCGAGCAGTATAAATATCCTCCCCCACCCAGGGTTGTTCAGTCAGCTTCTCGCAACATGTCTTACAACCAAGATCAACGCTACGAATCTAAACACGGGTAGGGCAACCCTAGTACATCCATCCATCGTCTGCTGACGTGATACAGCGAATACGGGTCGACAAACCCGAAGCCGCCTGGCAGCTATGATTCGGACAAGCCCACTGACTACGATTCCGGCACCACCGACTCCTACGGCAGCAAACCACCTACCACCTACGGCTCGGACAAGCCTAGTGGCCACGGCAGTGGTGACAAGCCCCACTACGGCAGCAAGCCGCCTACCACCTACGACTCGGACAAACCTAGTGGCTACAGCGGTGGTGATAAGCCTCACTACGATAACAAGCCGCCTACCACCTATGACTCGGACAAGCCCAGTGGATACGGCAGTGGTGACAAGCCACATGGCCACTATGGCAGCAAGCCGCCCACCACCTACGACTCGGACAAGCCTCCCTACGACAGCAAGCCGCCTACCACCTATGACAGCAAGCCTACCACCTACGACAGCAAGCCCACCACCTACGACAGCAAGCCTACTACCTACGACAGCAAGCCCACTCCCTACGACAGCAAGCCGCCTACTACCTACGACAACAAGCCACCCACCACCTACGACGGCAAGCCTACCACGTACGACAAGGACAAGCCTCCCTACGACAAAAAGCCGCCGACCACGTACGACAAGGACAAGCCCCACTACGACAGCAAGCCGCCGACCACGTACGACAAGGACAAGCCCCACTATGATAGCAAGCCACCGACTACGTACGACAAGGATAAGCCCCACTACGATAGCAAGCCACCGACTACGTACGACAAGGACAAGCCCCACTACGATAGCAAGCCACCGACTACGTACGACAAGGACAAGCCCAGTGGCTACGGTTCTGGTACCACCGATTCCTATGGCGGTGGTGACAAGCCTCAGTACGGCAACAAGCCGCCTACTACCTACGACAAGGACAAGCCCCATGGCTACGGTTCCGGCACCACCGATTCCTACGGCAGCAAGCCGCCTGCCACCTATGACTAGGACAAGTCAAGTGGCTATGGTTCTGGTACCACCGACCCTCTATGGTAGTGGTTGTAAGTCGCCGCGATATATGAATCTTTGTATCTTTCATACCGACATTTCTGTAGGTTTTGGAAAGGCGAGCATTGTAGGATTGGCTGGATTCGATGAGGAGCTCTTCTATCTTAAGTAAGGACTTTGTTGTCGCTGGAACTTAGGCTTGGGGGAACGTTGTTGTACATCAGCTACCATCAGAGTGAATTATGGATTTTGTCTACCGAGAGATAGCCATCAGAGTTGATCGAACACCTCATGCCAGACGCAGACGGTCGATCGCGTCGTCGGATGGTCACGTCCACCCAATCTTCAATATCGAGACGTCTTCTTCCTCAGTAGAGGAAATCCGAGAAAGACTAAGTGCTAGACCAGCGGCAGGCCTCACGCACACATACAGTAGTAAAGGGTAAAGGGTACAAGAGTTCTACAAAGAGAAAAAGCAATTTGATAAGACCTCCAATGCAGGACACACCATGGCGGAGTGTGGCAAGGCACGAATCCCGTCCAGACTCGAAAAAGTAGTCCCACGGCCATCGTGACAACACGACAACTGAACATGACAAGTTGTGGCATACTATTACGACGAACTCGGACTCGGAAGCCCTCCATAAGAATGCCGCCGCGACGACGGTCTTCGTATTCGATTTGCACGGGAATTGAAGCTTGAAGGGGTCTGACGGTAAATTGTTAGGGCTCTGTTAACGGGACTGCAATGGGTCAGATTATCTCTGATGCCGTCTGTCGGACTATCATAGCATCCATTCTGGTGTCCTTACGAGTTATCACGGTAGGCGAACTTTGATGGAATTGGAGCGGGCAGGGGCTCCCGCCGTTAGGCGGAGTAGCGCTTGAGCTTTGCTCGCGCCTCGTGCTGGAGCGTGGACTGTGCATTCATATTCGATCGCCCGTGTAGGGCTCCTTCCTTATTTGGTATGTGTCTGTTTCATCTAAGCGGGGTAGCCGAGATTGGGCCTCGGGATAGCCGAGGCGTAA
>Ga0137394_10000425_pt1 | contig 29590 bp, 27 predicted proteins | sample czobulk116metaG_FD_108278 | JGI IMG/M metagenome (GOLD analysis project Ga0137394, IMG submission 108278) | Vadose zone soil microbial communities from Angelo Coast Range Reserve, California, USA - czobulk1.16 metaG | ecosystem: Environmental > Terrestrial > Soil > Vadose zone | place: USA...
CATGTCTGATTAAATTTAAAGTTTCTTCGGTTAACACAAAGGAATACCAGCAGATACGAAAAAAAACTTAAAGTTTTGGTATAAAATTCAAAGATTTATCGGACATATTTTTCAATTATGGACGACAATAAGATCTTATATTCATTTTGTGAATTACTTATAGTCTTTGAATTTACAAACCGAGTAATGTTGACAGTGGAATCTATAGTGGTCGAGCTACACAAGCTCAATGTGTACGGTACGCATGCAATCTTTATTCCACCGACCACACCACCCAGAGACTAAGCCGCTGCCCAGCAAAGGGTCGTTCTTCAAGCCCCACGTTGATACTCCGCGAAGCGAAAAAATGTTTGGGTCGCTCGTCATCGTCTTCCCAACATCCCATGAGGGCGGTGCTCTCTTCCTTCGTCACCGCGGCCACGAGTGGATCTTTGACTCTGGCCGGGAGCTCGCGGCCGTTCGTGAGCCAGCCATCGGTTACGTCGCGTTCTTCAGCGACGTCGAGCATGGAGTTGGACACGTCATATCGGGCCATAGAGTGACTTTGACGTACAATCTCTATTTCGGCAAAGGTGTCTCTCCGAATTCTAAAGACGCAGCCTCAGAGCGTCTCTCCCTCCCACCGGCAGTGTACCAAAGCGCATTTCGCGAAACGTTTCAGGCGCTGCTGGAGAACTCAGAGTTCCTTCCCAACGGTGGCACACTCGCATTTGGCATGCGGCACGTTTATCCAATTGTACGCACCATGGACTACCCCAATCCACTTGAGCCGATCTACGGCGCTTTGAAAGGGAGCGACGCCGTCGTGTACCAGGCAGCTCATGCGCTCGGGTTCCAGCCCGTGTTGTACATGTTCTACGAACGCCCAAGGGTGCGCGGCAATTTCGCCGGCGTGGTCATCGACCAAGTGATCGACTCTAGCGCCGTGGGTATTCACGAAGATATCGGCGGCACTGAGTCGGTTTTGCTCCATCAGGGTGGACTCGAGGTGTGCCAAAATGGCGGGGTTGATGATGATTGTTACGAGAAAAGCGTAGAAAGGGTGGAGTGGGTCACGCCGGTGAAGACGTTTAATCGCCATCAGAGCACGTTTGGGACGTACGGGAACGAACCATCCATGGACGTGGCGTACGCTGACTTAGTTATGTTCGTGCGTATTGGGAAGGCAGGTGAAAGGTTGGCGTATCCGCCGGTTTCGCAGCTGAAAAAGGAGTCGGAGAGAGGGCGTATGAACTGGTAATAGAGTAAAGTCAGTACAGAGGCGCAGTAACGTACTTGAAAGACTGATTAACAGGAGCTTGTGCATTCACTTCACTCCGACTCAGTTAGCCAGGCATGAGCCTTGCACCGTGAGGAGTCGGTGTTAATCAACGCTCGAAGTCCAACCTGGACGCCGGTAATTGTTCCAACTCTAACTTAGGGTGTTGTACAAGCTTCAAATCCGAGTATTAACGTTCGTTTCACCAGAAAACAATACAGACACTTCAGTACGGTCACCGTCACTTTCAAGTTAATTGGAGTTAGCCTAATCGAAATCATTATCCCCCTCGACCATTGAAAGCCATCGACTCGGAGAACGCAGAGTGCTTTCCCTGAACACGACTGGGCCCACACTATACTTCAAGTTTCTGGCAACACCATGTGAAGGTATTTCATTTTCGAATATGTAACTGCCAGTGGCGAAGCGAGCAGTATGGTTTTGGACCGCACAGGACCCAGGGCGAGATCGTACTTCGACCCACTGCACCAGTATACCTTTGGAAATTCAAACAGATGCCAAGGTAATCATCATCTCGCAATGTGCAGTGGTAATAGGGGCAAAAGCGAGTTTTGGCCTCACCACGTTTCCCCATTAAGCATCAGAAAACCTTGTATTTACTTCTTGTACTTTTTCATTGCTTTTTGTGCTTTTTTGTGGAAAAGTAGAGAAAGTAATCCCTCCTACTTGTCAGAGTGCTTGGCTGGTTGACCAAAAAAGTAGACCCCCTAAAATCCACCTTTCACAAGTAGATTGGCTTAAGAAGTACAACATATTGAGCAAAGTAGAAGAGATACAGGATAGCAAAGTTAATGTTTGATATGCAAAAAATGGGAGTATAAATATTCCCACAAAGTATGAATTCGAACTTCTAAAAAAAAAATTAAAAAGTACAAAAAGTAGCTAAAAAGTACAGAGGATGACTTTTTATAAGTAGACAGTACTTTTAAATGTTTTACTTTTTTTACTAAAACAAGTACAAAAAGCAATGAAAAAGTATGAAAAGTAAACATGAGGTTTTCCTGATGAATCTGGATGGCCGCTAGCACAGCTTAGCGAATACACCCAACTGCGGTAGGGTTCTTGGTCAAACCAGGACACGTCAGGCAAGCTGCATTTCCCAATATGATCTTTTGTGGCAAATGTTGCTTGCGTCTTTTCATAACGGCGTAGAGTAATACGTAGAGCTCACAACTAGTAAGGCCAGTACTAGTATGATGTGTCCAAAGCTGCCAGTGTTCTACAAAGTGTTGCTGCAGAAATTGTCGTTAGAGACTTTAGCATGCCTATAGGCTATAGAGTATAGAAGCCAGATTTTTGTTCCGAATTTTAGTCCCCTGCTCTTTTATGAGACTTATCCTACGAAAAAACAAAAATCTAATGTCTCCCTGGCAACACGCGGACGTTCTGCCAGTGGCGAATTATTGGACCGCTCTGGCTACACTATGCACTGCAAACACTGGCAGATGTAAAGTAATCGTTCTCGGCGATATCGCAATGTAATGTAATAGGGGCAAAAGTCAGGGTCAACTGGACTCGGGGCGTGGATCACAGACCCCTAATCGGGTCTACTTCAACCTCTTCCCAACCTCTTCCCTTGTACCTACGAAAGATGGGAAAGCCAACTCGTACTCAACGACTTCTGACGCCATTGCGGGACTCGATTATCGACAAGCCACCATGCACAAGCGGGACACTCCCGCTTCCCGAGTCTTGTTTCTCACTCTTTTACAAGGCGACCGGAGACGGTCACGATGCCAGGTTCGAGGATCATGCATCATGCATGGACCACTCAGGGGGGTCTGAAGAATCTTCTTGGCTGATTTTCTCGTCGTAGACACATCAACCTTGCGGAGGCTACCCTCGACGAGTTGGACCAACTTGCCCAGGCTTGTGATCCCGCTTCTTTTGGCGTGAATGAAAACGAAGTATTGGATGAGACCTACCGAAAAGCTGGAAAGATGGACGCGGAACGTTTCTCTTCGCCCCTGCAACTGGTGCATACCGACCTGATGAAGATCATCCGCGGCTGCCTTCTCGAAGGTACCCAGTCAACAGAACCTATCGCGGACGAGCTACACAAGCTCAATGTGTACAGTACGCATCGAATCTATCCCCCCCCCCACTCCCTAGAGACTAAGCCTCTGCGCAGGCAAAGGATCGTTCTTCAAGCCTCACGTCGATACTCCGCGCAGCCAAAAGATGTTTGGGTCCCTTGTCGTCGTCTTCCCAACACCCCATGAAGGTGGTGCCCTGATCCTTCGACACCGCGGCCAAGAGTGGACCTTTGATTCCGGCCGGGGGCTCGCATCCGTTCGCGAACCGTCAATCGGTTACGTTGCGTTCTTCAGCGACGTCGAGCACGAAGTAGCGCCCGTCATATCGGGCCATCGAGTGACTTTGACGTATAATCTCTATTTCGACGACAATGGTGGAACTGTCTCTTCCTCGAAAGAAGCGGCCTCGAGGCATCCCTCCCTTCCACCGGCACTGAACAAAAACGCATTCCGTGAAACGTTTCAGGCGCTGCTCGAGAACCCTGAGTTCCTGCCAGCTGGGGGCACACTCGCATTCGGCATGAGGCACGTTTATCCGATCCCACATGGCAAAGGTGACCTCGCTCCGCTCGAGCCGATCTACGGCGCTTTGAAAGGAAGCGACGCCGCCGTCTACGAGACAGCTCGTGCGCTCGGGCTCCAGCCCGTGTTGTACATGTACTACGAAAGTGAAAAGTATGACAGCAATATCAGCGGCGCGGTCATCGACAAAGTGCTCGACTCAAGCGAATGGGGTTTGAACCAAGACAGCGATACTATCTCGGTTTTGCTCGATGAGGGTGGGATTGGGGTGTGCGAAGGTGAGGATCCTGGTAGGTATGATGATGAATATGAGAACTCGAAAAATATGGAAAGGGTGGAGTGGGTAACGCCGGTGACGACGTTCAACCGTCATCAGAGCGTGTTGGGCTTGTATGGGAACCAGCCATCGTTGGAGATGGCATACGCTGACTTGTGTATGTTCGTGCGCATCGGAAAGGCGGGCGAAAGGCTACTGTATCCGTCGGTTTCGCAACTGAAAAAGGAGTGGGAGAGAGTGCGTGCGAATCGAAGGTGGTAACTTAGAAAGCACAGTACGAAGGCTTACCGTGACAGTGATATATGATTGCTAGTAGCAGAGGCCTGTGCGTTCACTCCGGGCCGCTCCATGTAGTTACACGCCTTAACCAGCTTGACCAAGAGAGAAAGGAAAGTTTACTGCGAGAGAATATGAGTTGTTGGATTGGTCAGTCAGATCGGTGGGCCAGAGGATATACAGTGCGGCTCGGACAGCAGTGTGCCATGATGCATGATGTTCGGAACGGAATCCCAGCCCCGGACCCCAGGTGAGGCTGTATTCCCGGAGCCCAAGACAAATGAAAGAAGCATTCAATTTGGCTGCGGCGGTGCTCTGAGTCTGTCAGCACAGGGATGAGAATTTCCATTTGTGAGTCAGTCGAGCTTTAAACGAGAGGCGCTGCCCGTTTAGCTCAGTGGTAGAGCGCGTCAGTGGGCATACGCATCGCTTTTTGAGTCTCTGAGTTCAAGAGAGCGGCGAGGAACTAGCGTGGAAGTCGTTATAGAAGTCCCGCACACCCCCAGGAGCTACGGCTACTGTACAGATGAAGCTTGCAAGAATGTGTCCTTATCCATGAAAATGATTTTACCGGTGTGCGCCAAACGGTCAGAAACTTCTTACTTTGTACGATTTAGGGGTGGAGTCAAAACGCTTTCGTAGTTCCATGTTTTGAACAGCCCACAACAACGCTGCGGACGGTATACTGTAGTCGTGGTAGGTATCCATTTTTCACCTTGTCACCCTGGCTTGCTCGCACGTTCTTTGGGACATGCACTGGCAGAGTCCCCAGAGAATGGAAGTTCTGACGAGAACAAGCATCGCGGTGTTGCGGTCTACTTTTTGGCATGAGTCAACGCTGTGACGCGATGCAAATGCCGTCATCATGATCACGTGGTTGCAACGCTTACTGTGCTCCGAGTCGGTTGTGTACCCGGCTCAGGCTGTTGAGCAACGTCGCTCCAGACTTTCATAATGATTCGATTCATCCTGGTTCAGGTGAAGTTCCTCCCTTTGACATCCAATGTTACTCGGGTCTTTACTTTATTAGAACCGTCAAGGCAAGACTCGGTTGTCAAAGTGGTATGTTCCATACGACGACGAAGAAAAGGTATGCTCCTTTTGGATGAGATTGGTTTCGTACATTATGACTGGGGCCATAGCTCCGTCTACGTGGCGAAGTGCATCGGTTAGTTGCCGCGCGCGACCAGAAATATCAGTCCAATTTCGTTGAGGTACGCATGCCCTCCGTGTCGGTGTTCTTGTCGTTTAACCTTTTGGCCAACTATCTCGCCTCCTTCCTCCAGTTCCGGAATTACAAGATTGTGTACCGTCGCTATGCTGGCCTCTTCTTCTGCGTGTGCGTCGATGCGAATGACAATGAGCTTGCATACCTGGAGGCCATTCACCTGTTTGTCGAGATTCTCGGTACGTTCGAGTTATCTAAACCGGGAAGAGGGCAGCCTACGTTGTGCACACAAAACAGATTCCTTCTTTGACAACGTTTGCGAGCTGGACCTGGTCTTCAATTTCTATAAGGTGTGTGGTAACACTCTGGCTCTTTGTATCATTGTTGATCTGTTACGGCTATCAGGTTTATGCCATTCTGGACGAGATATTCCTGGCAGGAGAGATTGAGGAGACTAGCAAGGAGGTGGTGCTTTCCAGATTAGAGACTCTGGAGAAGTTGGAGTGACTTCATTCTGGTCGCTACTCGTCCATGTTGTATTCTGCTCTCTCGTGACGCCCTGTCCATTTTCACCCGGTCGTTACCAGCACTCCGTCTTCAAGACGGCCACGCCCCATAACGCTCGTCATTTCGCGCTGGGCGCAGATACCACACCTCGCAGTCACGGATTCACGTTATATTTACGTGTATCCTATTTTGAACCCACGATCGGGGGAATAGGAAACAACACGTCACGATGCTTTTAGCTATAGTCCCGTCATAGTCATCCAGAATTATCGACCCTCCATTACCGGCACTACAGTAGACCTTTTACACAAGAGCCACGTACATCACTACAATACGCCGATCGAGTCGGCACCAACGCTTAGGCACACTGGCCCCTCAAGTTGTCAACACGCGCCGAGTGGGGGGCGCACACAGTCAGGTGGTACCACTGGCATCCATCTCGGTGGCCAGACGTTGTCCACAAATATTGGAAATGAATACGACAGCTGTTAAAGACATCAGAGGTAGAAGTGGGGGTTAATTATAGTACATTAATGCAATAGCGAATGTCAGCGTCCCGGACCCAGCTGACCTCGGAAAGCCGAAACCCCGTTGGGCAAACGCAGCGCCCAATATTCCAAAGGGGTTGGTCCTGGCGACAGAATTAGTTGGTGATCATGATACGACCGGCAACTGCAAGGATCAACCACCATGATACCACTGATAGACAGTGTACTAGACACGGGGCCAGAGGGGCATAGGGAAGGTCGGATACTCACTTCAAGTTCCTCAGACTTAAACTGCCCTCACTAACTCGAGTTTGAGCCTTATTGTAGTATAGCACGTGCGGTGGCTCCTCGTTCGAGTCCACTGGCACTGGCAGTGACAGCCTTTGTGACAGGTCTTGTTTTGCGTGGTTTCTCCTTCTACCGGGCCCGCTGCAGCAGGTCCCAGCCTCGTGGACTGCGCTTATCCGAGTCCGAGTCACCAGGCATCGTACCAAACACACCTTTCCAACCCAACTGAACTGCGTGAACAGCGGTCAGCACCTGTATCATTCTTCACCCCCGGGTCAAACTCCTCCAACTAGAACGTGAGTCCCACTTTCCGTCGTGTCATGATTCCTTTTCCCTAGCTCATGCGTCCCAGTCCTCTCTAGGACTATGCTTTTCGATTCATGGAACTACTTCCAGAGGTGTATTCGTTCATCGCGCAGCATGTCGAAAGGCGTGCCGACCTGCGCTCGCTTAGTCTGGTCTCCAAGGGATTCCGGACGGCGGCGGAATATGCGCTCTACCGGACGTTGGAAATGAGTGAACCCTCCAACACAATCATGCTTTGCGGAGTCTTGGCTGAGAACCCGAGACTGGCGCAGCTGGTCACCGCCCTCGCCATATACCTAAACGACGAGGGACAAGATTATGACCAAGGAAGCGACACACGGGAGCATAGCAGGCCCCTCTCACTGCCGCCTTCCCGCTACTGGAGCTCTATTTCCGGGGCGCTACGGAACACCACAAGGCTGCACTCGCTCCGCGTGTACTTGAACAGTGGTGTTCCGACGAACTACGCGTGCATGCTGCAAGGGTGCAGTTTTCAGCTCCACACGTTCCACTGCGACCTCGCGTGGGACGCACATCTCGTGTCCTTCCTCTCCACGCAACGCGCGCTGTCCGACCTGCACATTTCCGACTTTGACGAAGGCCTCGCAGAAAACGTGACCATCAGCACACATTCTCTGAGGCAAGCGCACACGCTTCCCGGCCTCTCCACCGTCGATTGCACCTTTACCGGAGCCGTCGGCGTCCTCGTTCCCGGTCGCCCCGTGACGCACGTGAAGACGTGCCTCTCAAGCTCGAATTCTGGAGCCAGGCGCGTCGAGCTCGCCCTTCTCCTCGCCGATTTGCGGCTCTCAACGCGGCCCATATATTCCCTGACTGTGGCGGACGAGTCGTACACCTCGGGGTTCTCTTTGGAACTCCTGTCATCACTTGTCAGGGCGTTCGGGCCGACACCAAGGCTGAGGTACGTGGGCCCGATGGCGCTGCCTGTTGATGGGAATGAAGTACGTGTACCATATATAACACGGCTGCGGCGCGTGCCTGACTAACAGCTCCATAAGCGGCTCATATTTTACGGACACCTCGCACGCTTGCGGGAGCTTCGGAGCGCGGAGCTGGATGTTTCCGATTGGGAACCGCCACCTGTGTCATTTGCGGCGCTGCGTGGGCTCGGGCGCGAACTCCACCTGTTTGTCCCATCTATCTCTCTCCTCGTATTCGTGAGGGACCTTGAGCCGACGGTTCTACGGTTCGCGAATGGGACATGGCGCATGACTGACGACATTATTGTCGATACGGTATGGAGGGCTGTTTAATAGGTCACCCTACTGCTTCCTTACATATTGCAGAGCGGAAAGAAATGGCCTGTTCTATCATAGGCTGATCATGCTTAATAGGCGCCGTTGTTCCGTTCATGAAGCCATACAGTACTTATCAGAGCGCCCGATGCTGGCAGCCATATTAGACTTGGCAGCCAGTCCCTGGATGATTCTAGATACGATTGAGCGCGTAGCAGAGCTTATCTATGATATTCTCGTTCAATGACCTTCGAAGCATAGATTTGCCTACGATCGTCCGCCCCACAGCCGCGTTTTCTGAGACACGGCTCGCCGTTGCTTGACCACTTATGATGCCAATAAAGAAAAGGCCGTGACCGGTTGAGTTGCTTTTGCCGAGCAGTTCTTGCCGGCGAGCACGCCAAATATCACCATTTGGAGTTGTTTCTACCGATCTGTCGGTGAAACCAGCTGATAATCAGCTTCCTGTACTGTACAGTAGTGCAGTTCAGTTATGGGTGATGCGGCGAAGGAGCGGCAAATGAAAACACAGCAGGCTAGATTGGTGACGGAGGAAAGTGACCGTGGTAATGTAAAGTCCGATTACACGTTGTCTCCTGCCCCGTGACCTCTACTCGCTCTTAACTAGCTTAACTCTCTGTGGGCGTCAGCGGGACCTTGTCTTGAAAGCTTCGTACTTTATTACGTTTCCTAATTCCCACCATCGATTCACTGCTTTCAAGTTAGGCGCTTGTGATCATGGATCCCCTTCCAACATCACCCCTAGGTCAGTGCTGAACCTTCCGAAGGTGAGGCTTCGCGCATCGATGGCTGATCACTTTTCGTTCTTTCCATAGTTTATCGCAATTTGGCCAACTGAAGCGGATTGGGACCGTCATTCCGTGTTCTTACCGATGCCTCGATTGAACGGGTTCGGCTTTCGGGAACATGTCAGGTTTTCATTCCTGCACCTTTCACCCGCCCGTGGCTCTCTCGTTTCTTTTTTGAAGAGACGACCTTCTAGAAATTTCGGACGGCGCCCCTCTTGGCCAACTGAACGCGGAAACAGATTCAACTTCACAAACGCTAGAACAACGGTATTGGGGCAACGACTCCTGCAGTTTCCCCTTTCGCATTATCGCAAGGTTGCAGCGCAATGATCGGATGGCGCCACACGGGCATCGTTGGAGGTTTGAGACCCAGAGAGCATTTCTCGTAACAATAATGAGTTCAAGTAGTCGCTTTGTGGAGTGCCCTTTGCGCGGTGATCGAGACTTCATCTGGGATGTATAGTTGCTACACAACAATGATACCCCTTTCCAAATACACCGATTGTCACAGATGGTGCGTGTCTACGACTGAATTGTACTTTTTTGTCTTGATCAACCCGAATTGACATTTTTTTTCCCTGAAAGCCCCTGACGCTTCCAGATTGCCTTCGTTCACCCAGCTTTTCTCGACCAGCGGACCTCCGGATGTTATTGTCTTCTTTCCGCAACGGGAAGTGCTGCTACCAGGCAGGCAGCGGGACGTTGACTTACGTGCGCTGAGTGCATCGTACCTTTGATGTGGCATAGTCTAACGGCATTGGGCGACGGTCTATACGCATATGAGGTGTATCACATGCCCCAAGCTCTCCGCACCGCAGGCACTGCTACTTTCCCGACTCCGGTCAGGCGGCACAAAGGAAGTTTGTGGCCGTATTAGGTGCTTCGTTCTGACTATTATCAAGCTAGGCCCCCAGAGCGGAAAGGATCTCATCATCCCCGGTCGCTTCATATCTACCGAGCCCAGGCGGAGCTCGAGCACTCCATCGGTGTCGTTGCCTCAAGCTGTAGGTGTTTGTCTATCCTCTGTTGGCGGGTCAACGCTGAAGTCCAGGCTATCCCCAAGTGTCTAGCGGAAATGAAAAGAGCTTCCGCATGGCAGCTGACGACGCCACAGGCGCGATGTGGTGCCATCGGTTTCACTCATGGCTAACTCCAATCGCAGGCACCTTTTTTCAACTTAAGTTGAAAGTGGAATAAAGCTCCCATTTACTTGGCGACTGAGCCTTTACCGCACTTCACGGTTCATTGCGATGTCAAAAGCGGAAAGGTAAAACGTGGTATTGCCCACTAGGAGATTATACAGTAGGACTTTGCCATTTCATGATAGGATTTGTGATTCTCCACTCCCGGACGTTCTGATAACCCTCCAAATCTACGGATCGATGCGGGAAAACGGGGAATCGGAATGAAGCATTAGCCAGGGTCGTCCACGGGGATGGTGCATCCCGCAACCTTATACGGTTCAAAGTCCCGATGGCAAGCGCTTACGATGCTCTGCGAGCGGATGCTAAAATCGAAAATGCCAATCATCATTCACAACGCACGCCCCCCTGTGTTGTGGAGTCAAAGGTATAAAAGGCCTTCATTTCGTCGAGTAAGCAACAACACAAGTTGTCTCTCCTTCCACTCATTCACCTGCGTCTCTTCCCCACCGCAGCGTCTGCTCCGAGTCGTCGCCAATGTCCCTCGCCCCTCCTGTTCGCTATGAAGCTCAGGACCGTGACGACGCCGTATTAAGGCAGTCTACTCGCTTCTGATTCATAGCCGAAACAGAGGGGTAAGTGCGCTGGCCCGCTAGGATTGCTGAGGGGGTGCGTCAGTTGCATTTCGCTTTACTTTCGCCAACAACATTTTCATTCACTCTTACGACCTTTCTTTGCCGTCTCTTTGACACGTAGAGTCAGGTATGCTAAACTCATAGTCGCTGCGGACTGTAGCAGGCATGGTGGGCCCAACTCTCGAACCGCTGACTTCTCTTTCACATCTCATTATTGTATTCTCTGACCACCTACTTCTGACACTGTGTGGTGGATGATGTATTTTTGCTGAACATGAGCCTGTATACGTTACATGTATCTGTAATTGCAGTTCGCGGTGTATTTTTTGTCCCTCGCCTGAGCGTACACCCTACACTGAGACACTCAACGCCGATTCGATTATTCGACCGATCGATTTCCTTTTCTGTTGCTCAAGATGGTCATCGGCGGTAACGTTCAAGCCATTGTATCTCCAAAGACAATGGATTTAGCCAAAGGGGCTGCCCCGGCCAACCTCTCGTGTACTTGTCGGACTTCTTATACACCGACAACGCTCAAGATGAGAGTGACAAATGGTGGCGGTTCTATTTGATGCAATCGATTGCATTATACGGCAGGTGGATGAGGTAACAGAGTCGTTAGGGCAAGTAGGACGGGTCCCAGGAAGGAAAGGTGACAATCGGACATCCCAGACTTGGAAACAGATCGGTTTTCCATGTCAGACTCCGGTGATCAGAGTTTCCAGAAACCGACCGTTTGAAGACTAGGCTATGGAGGGGAAAAAAGAAATAAAGGGACGTGAAAAAAAATACACAAGTTCTTGACAAGGCAGAAGGGAGGTAGTTGACGGAGGGGGAGAGTTGGGAGGATGAAAAGGAGCTTCGAAAGTACTTGTTCTGCACGGGTTATTGTCTGCTTGGCGGGCTCACGGAATAAAGAATATTTTGCAGCAATACAGAGCTGTCGATGGGGCTACATGATGGAGGGGTCGCAAAATATACTCGCTGCTTTACGGTGTGTCCACGCAAGAAGAGCACTGGGGTACCAGCGTACATTACCACTGGCACTACCACCGACGGTTGTCAAGGGACCTATTCTCAATTCCAGCGACAGCGGAGTAGCAAATCGAGAACATAAACCCATAAACCACCAGTAAGAAACCCCGCCTCCTCCTCCTCCTCCTCCCCCCCCCTCGGTCGGAAAGTCGTTGGGAGCTCGTGCGCTTCCTACGTGGTGATAGCTCGATGACACCGCTGCGGTACTTGTTATAGGTGAGAGGGGGCGACGGGGTCGAAATTGAGAGGTAGGATGCAAGGGTTTTGCGTGGCGAAGGGGGAGTGTGTGAAAGAGGCGAACATGAAAGTTCTGAACGGACAAGACGCCCGGTGCTAGGCTCGGGGGGGTTGGAGGGGGACAAAAGCCGGAACGGCCGTCGACCCACCGGATAAGCCTCCACATGTTCCACACACACGCTCACAGGTGGGACCGTTGCGCACGTGTCCCGCTTGGAGAATTAAACAGGCCGGAAAATTTAAATACAGATCAAGTTGCAATTTCAAGGCTAATCCGTTGAAGTCATACGCTACCTGTGTGAAGTTTGATGTAGGCTAGCCCACGCCCTACGTTGACAGTATGTCCCAGGGCCCTGGACGCGGACACCAGGTGCGATTGTTGCCTCTTCGAGTTGCTGCCATGCTGGGGGAGATGGAAAAATAATAAAAAATTTCAGGGCTCACGCCCCTACTTTAATTCTCCGCAGAGAAGCGAGCAAGAAAGGAAAAGAAGGTTTGATCGATATGAGATGATGCGGAGGAGCGCGGATAGCCTCCGATGACTCGGAATCCCCTTCTCCGCCCGCATCCCCAAGGCCCGCAAGCGCGAAGGGCGTCTTCACTGAGAGCGCAATCTGTGCGTTATGGGCGTGGATGTCTAGATTTGAGTTATTAGGCTCTCAAACAGCGAAATGGAACGACAGACTGGTCAAAGACGAAAACGTGGTTTCATTTGACTGCGGGCGTGCTGTACTTGTCGTCACCGGATGCAGGAGTCTTCGTCGGAGTTTACAAGTTGGTTGAAGTCCGAGATAGCAGTCGTGCGGGGAAGACCCATGTATGGTAGTCGTGATTCGAGAAATAACAGAACCTTGACGGTGCAGCGGATGAGTTGATTGTCGCCGTGGCCAAGATTGGTTTATCCGCGGCTACAGACTACAGTTTCCGAGAACGAAAAATAGATAAAAGATCAGAACCGAGCTGAAGGTGGTGCTACGCGGGTGGAGAGCAATGCTCCAACGTCAAGTGACTGTTCGCAGAGATCCCTACTAGTAGTACCTTAATACTATTTGAGATACTGGTCCAAGAGGATGGCGTAATCGAGCTCACATGGAGCGGTTTCGTTCAAACAGAAAGCGACATTTATCCTATTCAGTTAGCACAGGAAGTCACACAAGAGCCTTCACCCTGACACTCTCGGGACCTATGTCGAGAGTGGGAAGAGTGAAAGAGCGCAAACTACGGCATGGTGGGGCGGTGTCCTAACGAATTGGTAGAGATGCGGTGCACGTTACGAAAGGAGCCGCTGCTGCCCCCTATCGCTCTGCGACGCACCAGCACCAGTTAGAAACTCGAAGGTTTTGGCATCGCCGACGCAGTCACATGCGGACCCGCAGAAGTTGCAACGTGCATAAATCGGGGAATCCAGTCCGCAGGTCCAGGGATCGACAGTCGATATTGTATTTTAGCCAAGGATTGGGCGCTCAGCAGGTTTTGCCGTGTGAATATCTGGGATCAGCCTTCAGAATTTCATATCAGGGCCCCACGGGCAGGCACGGGGCAGCAAGCTAACCTGAATACTACCCTGCACCTGCATGAACGCTTCCCTTGAACGCATGCATGCAGCTACCGCAGAGGGGCCGCGGCGTACGCCTGGCCAAAGGGTAAAATAAACCGGTTCGGCAAAGCTGGGGAGCGGATGCAAATGCACATCTGTGTGAAGTTGTGAACCGTTGAATGTTAACTTTATCGAAGAGGCGCCGTTCACGCTCCTTGAGCATTACTCTCAAACTATTCACGAATCCGTCCTCAGAGTACTGCATGAGCCTGTATACTCTGCTCAGGCGCAGTTTCGATCACTGGAAAGTGGTTGATGCCCGCGAAAGTATCTTGAACCAGTTCTGTAACGACGTTCCTGATCGGTTGTGTACTTGAGCGCTTCATTTCACGTGAGCATTATGTTTTCCTGTTTGTACTCCTTTGGAGGGTGACCATTAACATGTTCACAATATCTGCTCATGATCTTGCATACATGGAAGTGGTGTCTGACATCCCCTCAGATTGAGGCTGGAGAACCTCCCAAGTACCTGTCCAGGTCGCACTCACTATCCGAATGAGAGATAAGGATATGGACTGTCGTTGGGGTGGCCCTTGGCATAGGGAATTACATATTCCCATCTACAAACTCAACCGGTCACCAAACAAATCCCGGGTCTCAACTGTGCAAATCACTGGCCATTGGTGAAGAAGACTCGGGAGGAAGAAAACGCCACCCAGAGTTTCTTCCATCGAAAAAAAACCCACTCATGACAAAGCCGGGCCGTGCGAAATAATCCAGACGGATGCGTGACCATGCCAAGTGCGCAAGGCAAGGCGCTAGGGGTGGGCGTTAACAAAAAAGCGGTGCAAGGGAGAACCAGAATCACTTGCAGAGAGGCACGTCAAACCTTCTTTCACATGACACGAGAACGTGCGGAAGAAACTTCCTCAACTGGGTCGCGGAGCGCGCAGACCAGGAGCGAGAAAGTGGATGAGCGCGCGATAGCGAGCGCAAATGCGTTTTTCAAACTGATTCGTGGGGGTGAGCACAAAAGCCTTGCCCACCCAAGATGGTCATTATCGCCAGGAACTGGGTTCGCGTTAGATTGGTCCTGTTCGCGAACAATCGGATACTGTACATCAGCGTTCCTTGCGTCTGCCGATAAGTGAGACGATTTGAGGACTCGGAGCCAATGATCAGTCTTTGGTAATTCCCGCTAATCCACTAATCAGTTTCAGGTGAAATCAAACGCCACTGTAGCGTTGAGAGGCTTGATGAGCCATCCACTTCCACTGGCAGTGACCACCCTTCTGCCGATAGGGAAAGCACAGAACGGCAACGACAGTACCATCACGGATGGGCGCTGTTGTCGTCTCTGATTGCCTTGTGCAATCGAGATCACAAGGCCACATTCGTCATGTGCACCCGTTCCAATGCTGTATGATTGATATCGACGCCGTCGTTGAAGACGGTTGGCATCTGGAGAGGGACAGGAAATATCTCCGCAGACCAAAATATATATGTCCAGCTAGATAGGCTATAATAACAGACAGCTAGCTGTGCAGTCGTGACTCTGAAAGCGACAAACCAGGCCCGCGTGCATCACCTGCGTGAAAACGGGATTTGAAATCCGGAGATGAGCTGTCTTGCCCTATCCTGCGCGCCAGCCCCTCTTGCGTCGGTGATAAAGTGTATGTGCATCCCGTAGGATTTGGGATATGCGTCCTGATTGACCTCGATTTGGGGGAAGAAGCCCATCGCATCGGGGGGGAGGCCGATGGACACGACGCCGGACACGCCCGCCGGGGTATGCAGATTCGCGGACGCGGGGGGGAGGAGGAAGCCGGGAAACTCGCGGAGCCGGGGGAGGACGAACTCTGTGAGGGTGCCGAGGAACTCGTACATTTTCGTGCCGCGAAGATCGACCTTGGCGCCGAGCGGGATGCCTGGGCGCACCCAGCCGCCGACGGACTTGACGCCGCGCACGACCTGCACGCCCGTACTGCCGCGGCGACCGCCGCCGTGCTCCGTCTCGCCCGACAGCGCGCGGAGGGCCATGAGGGGCCCGAGTAGGTTCTGCCGGCTGACGAGGGCGTCCTTCGCCATGGTATGCAGCTGGATGCGCTCGAGGCGGACGACGTTTTCCGTCGTCGTTGGAGGCGCAGGCTTGCGGCCGACCTGGGAGCCGCCGACGGGCGGGTTCTGCCGCAGCTTGACGTAGGGGTCCTCCGGGTCGTACGTGAGGCGGATGTTGCGGGGTAGTGAACGCGGACCGCTCTCGTGCTTGTAGGTCATGTAGAGGAGGTCATCGACGAGGGTGTTGTGGTAGTGCTCGCTGAGGCGCGAGAGGTGCGTGTCGCGGACGACAATGTCGACGTGGGGAGTGGGGAGGCCACGGTCGTCATGGACCAGCTTGCGTATCTTGCGAACGGGTCGCAAGCTTCGAGTTGCAGTCGCAGCTGCGCGGACTGCCCCAGCACTCATTTTGCGGTTGGAAATATGAGAAAATGGAGTGTTGAGGATGTGGTTGTATGGCCACGTGGCCTGGGCCGCAATGTGCCGGCCGCGTCGTATTCGCCCGTCGGTTTCCTCTCGCACAACCCTTATAACGAATTCCTCTTCCCTACAACCTGAACTTACTGTTACTGGCCATGAGCTTTCAGGACATAGAATCAGGCTCGAGCCAGCCTCCTCACTCTTCCTCGCGGGATGCACCACAGTCGCGGGAGGATGCAGCCTTCCTTAACTTACAGTCCTCTCTCTCACTACAAGTCTTCAAGATCAACGCGAACGTACAAGGAATCCTCAAGCTCGTCGACCAGCTAGGCACTCCACGGGACTCATCCTCATTGCGAAAGAGCTTGTACGCCTCCCCGTTCATTACTCATCCAATGCGGTAGTAATCTGACGCCTCGAGCAAGGCATGATCTTACAGAGACGACACGTGCCATGACAAAGCGTGGTTCTGACGACCTGAAGAAACTGGCGGCGCTGGGGGCAACACTGGTGCGCTATGGTCAACATACGCCCCGCATAGGCGCCCGCAGCTGACCGCAGCGCAGCCCAGTAAAAAGACCCAATTGCAGAAGACTGCGCACGACTTCCAGCTATCGTTCGTTGCATTTCAACGGGCGCAGCAGGTCAGCGCTGAGAAACAGCGCACGGTTGTGAAGAGCGTCAAGTTGGCGGTGGAGGAGGATCCTGCGACGTGAGTAGGGGCCACTCTCGTTTCATACGAGCTTAGTCAGCTATCTCCGGTTGCATATTGTAGGTCAACTCAGCACGCTGAAGCTGCACCCGAGCAAGTGCAGGCCCAAGCCCTGCAAACGCAGCTCTCCCCGCATGAACTCGCATACCAGGAATCACTCATACAGGAACGCGAAGCTGAGATTAGGGAGATCGAGACTGGCATTCATGAGCTCTCCGAGATTTTTCGCGATCTCGGTACGCTTGTACATGAACAAGGTGGCATGCTCGGTCAGTCCACTCAACACTTTGTAATCTCCGCCCGAGCCTGATGCAAATATTTGGATGCCGCTCCACAGATAATATCGAGTCAAATGTTTACTCTATCGCTGTGGATACAGCTGGGGCCGCTGAGGAGCTGTCAGCCGCATCAGAATATCAGCGGAAAGCCGGTCGTCGGGCTGCATGCCTTGGCTTAATCCTCATAATCGTGGTTGCCGTCGTTTTGATCGCAGTATGTCCATCATTCTCGTAACGCTTCTACAGCTGTTCTGATAGGTCATTATCACCTTCCAGATTTTGTCGTAGTTGGTGGCGGTGGTATATTTGTTGTGGACAGCTTTATTACGTTAATATATATGAGCTTTGGTGTACATTTCTCTTTTATGATACCTACTGACGCAAGGACCTCAATGGGTCAGCTGGCGTGCAGTGTGAACGACCCTGGAACCCTCTGAAAATGTTGATGGACCGTGTCCCTGAATGTGGTATCGTGTGGAGCAATGGCCCCTGATGAAGAGCCATGACCCCGTTGATCCTGGGCGTAATTCTCATGTCTACGCCAAATGAGATGACAGACGTCTTGGCCTCATTTTAATGATGTGACGACTGCTGATCCAAGAATCAGGCACGTTTTCCAGTTCTAGTCGTAAGAGCACCCAAATTTGCAATGCCAATGGGGGTGCGCGAGGCGCATGTCGAATAATGACGAGAGCCTTGCCGAGCACGAGAGGGTGCCAAAGTGTTTGTAGGCATCTGGTAGCCCCGGATGCACAGTTCCTGGCAACTTTGGCACGGTGTACCTTTCATTTTTGACGAATCGCACCAGGATCCATGGGAATACCTCAACAACGCCGTAACTAGTACAGCATGTTTGGGAAAAAAGATGCGTCAACCCGGCGTTCGGCGATCAACACCCTTGCCACCTGGCCTTTGCTAACGCCTACATAAAGCCTGCCTTAAGGCCTGCCTAGCCACGCCACAGCTCCAAGTACCCAACACCTCCCGCGACGTGCGCCCTCTATCTCTTGTTCAGCGCGTGTGGGCAACCAGCACGTCCATGTCGACTCAACAAGATCTCGACCTCGGTGCGATTGAATCTGATATCCGAGCCTCGTACGTGATACGTATTACGTCATCCATACACGGCGGATTTATCTCGTTTCCAGGATATGGACAAAGGTTTGAAAGCATCCTCCCCCTGCTAGTCGTTCTAATGTTATCTAGAGAGTCGGGATAATCGCGTTCACAGTGCTCGTCTGGGACCATATAATTTCGATATCTGATGGTCAGCGCCGTCGACTTGTGTGACCTGAATAAACCTGACAATCATCACATGAACGCTCAGAGGTTGAGTACGTTTGGAAGGGCGGAAAGGGATTAGGTGGGTTCCAACCTTCTGTAATAGATCCCCGTAGATAACCAAGAATGTCTCCAGCCGTCTACCTCTTTTTCCTGGTCAGAGCCTTCCCCCATCATACGATCACATCGCCTGACTTTCCGTCCAATGACTTGGATCTTCACTCGGACAAACTCCCCACAGATTCGTTATGCTGTGCCGTTAAGTTTTATAGTAAATTTATGGGCATACTTCAGGACTACGTGGACCAAGCAGGTAAGTTGTTTCCCGTTCTTTCTCCGAAGAGAAGTTGACCTTGGTTTGTAGTCGTGAGTTGATCACGATATCTGCCATTGCGCGCGATGGCTCACGAAACCTCTGCAGCTGCGCGCGTTTTGTCCGTTATGAAGGATCGTGGACGATGATTGGGGTGTCAATCGTAGAAACTATGCTGTTCATAAGGTGAGAGAGAGACTTCGACGTTGTCCGACAGTCTTTCCGCATTAACGTGCGGTGCGGGCGGCGCGTGGCACTTGTCGGGTGATAAGTGCTTATTCGAAGTTATATTATTTATATATACCATATATGGGTCTTAACTACGTTCTCCGACGTCTAACCATCTCTCGCTTTAGGATAAGGGCATTATATCCCAGAGCGTTAATCCTCCAGGCCTTCGTGCTCTCAATACTCATTGCCTACATCGCAGTCAACACCTACCTGATGATGCATGGTACTCGTATGTGCGCCCTCCGTCGTCCATCGTCACCTCTGACCGGAGTTCTTCATAGCGGTCTATCACATCGCCTTTCCTATGGTGGACAGTTGTACGATGATCACAGATTTGTCGATTGGGTAAGAAATTACATAATCATCCAAGATTGTCTTCGCAGTCATTTCCCGATATACAGACTGACATCTGTGCAGCGACACACTCGCCGCTTCTACAGCCTTCCTTCCTCTTCTCTACGATACTGTCGTCGTCTTCTTCACGATCAAACGCACGGCAAGCTCTGTAACTTCCAAGGATGCAAGTCAGATGTTACGTGTCTTGCTTAGAGAAGGCTTGCTCTTCTACGGGTGCGTTGGATGCACAACACATCTCTCCACTACGCCATCTACCAACAACTCACACCTCACCTTTGATGTAGAGTGATCTGCTCAATCACTGTCTTTTTTACGATCTTTGTCTTTCGCGCCGATCAAACCGTCAGAAATATTGCCGGACAGTAAATCTCATCCGTCGTTAACCGTAGTTGCATGCACAACTGACCACTCGCTCTGCCATCATAGGCTGCATCTCTGGTGAGCTACAAACCACAGCTTGCACAAGCCCCAACGCCTGATCCTGACACCTTGCCCCACAGCGTGACCGTGGCCATGATGGCTAAAATCACGATACACCTAAAGCGTTTCGCCAACCGCCCATTTGGCATCGCGCATCGGGAAGCGGCGTTGAACCCGCCGCCCGTCTTTGGCCACCGGCGTCTCAACTCGTCTGATCCCCTACTGTCACTGTCACTGTCATCGGTCTCCGCACCCGCGTACGCACTGCCGCCCGCGGCGCAGGGCACGTCGAGCTTCATTGACACGTTCGTGTCTGTGCATGGCGATGACGAGCCGGTGGGTCGAACGACGTTGGAAAGCGAGTCGCACTTTGCGATGGGCACGTTCTCGGCGGGGATGGAGCCGGGTACAAAGACAAAGACTGCGGGTGAGATGGACGCCACCCAGCACACCCGACGCATTCTGGTATGACAGGAGCATGTGGCGTCTGTGCGTCGACCATCACATGGCGTAGGCTGGTTCAAGCTGAACCTGAACTTCTCCCAAAAAAACATTACGGGTGTCCTATTCTACGAGTTTGGAGTGCATGCTCATATTGACGTGTTGTGTACTGATATTTTTTAAGTGCGGTCGGACGGAGGGACCGCTGCGGTTCAGGTTATCAGTTCTTTTGGATTAGGGGTTACAGTAATATGCGCGGAGGTGCGGGTTGATCGGCTAAATATTTGTAGTTTGTACAGTATTAGTATGTTGTGATGTGTTGTGCTTCAAGGGTCATCCCCGCTCGGTTACGACATCACTTCTTTACCCTTATCCACTATGAGGGGATGGTCACACCATCTGGAGGCATCAAATGAGTGATCAATGGCTAATTTTGGTCAAATTTAAAAGGATGGTGGGTGACATGCTACAAGGGCGCAAGGTGATTTTTATCAGCACCCTTTCTGGTCTGGACATTATGTTATGCCTTGAGAATTTTGAAATTGCAGCTGCCAGGAATGGAATGGCTTGGCTGACCCTGCCCACATGGCCTTTGCCTCCTGGGCACTCCGAAGTGACCCATGGACAACTCATTTGTGAAGGGAGGGGGAACTGGACCTAATCACACAGCCCAAAGGGAAAAAGAAAATATCACTCAATTAATGGGTATCCAACCTCTGGTACAGTAATGTGTAGGAGTTTGTTTGGTCATAAATAATTAAAACATGATGCTGCAAACAAATGATGATGGTAGTGGTGGAGGTGGAGATAGTGGGGTACGATGCTGTGATCGAATCACGGGCGTGTCTGTGCGAACGACAAAGCAACATAGACAAGACACCGCGTCCGAGAAGTGCGAATTAAGACCGACTGAGGTTCCGAAACGATAAATGGGTGGATCCGTGTGCGAGAGGAAGAAAAAGAAAGAGAGAAAGAGAGAGAGAGAGAGAAAGAGAGGAAAAGAAGGGATATACAAAACGGTGTACAGGTTTGCTATGTTATCAACGCCGGCCCGTACCCATGCCAGACAGCCACGGAATATCGCCGACGCGGAGCCGTGGCGAGGGACCCCTACTCGTATCCGCACCGATACCCGACGTGCCCGCACCACCGGCAGTGCCCGCACCTGCGCTCGTGACCCGCGAAATCAACAGCCCTGTGCCAAAAGGCGGTGAGGGCGTGCCCAATCCGGAGGTATCGCTTGCTGTGCGACGCGCGACCGGCGCGCGCTTCTTGGGTGCGATCGCGCTCTTCGGGGTGTCAAAGCCCCTGAGGGATGGCTTGAGCGCGGGAGCGAGGCTGGGCTCGATCTCGCGTGCGAGCTCGCGGACGAGCACGGCGCCGTCGTCACGGCGGAGCGACGCGACGGCCTCGTAGATGCCGTAGCGCTCGACGAGGAGCGCGCGGTTCGGGTGCACGTCGCAGACGGTGCGAAGGATCCGCAGCAGGTTGAGCTTCACGACCGCCTTGCTGTTGCTCAGCTTCTCCGTGACGCGCCGGAAGAATTGCGCTTTGGCGATGCCGATCGCGATCGGAGTCGAGAGACGACAGATCTTGAGGAAGGGATCCAGCAGATTCTCGAACGAGCCTGCTTTGGCCGAGACGAAACACTTGAGAAGTGCGTCGAGGGACTGTGGTTTGGCCAGCTGGTCCTCAACACGCGCTGTCTCCTCTTGTAGCCTATGAGAAAGGAGGGGGGGAGCGTATCAGTGAATGTTCCTCACAAGAGGCTTCGCTTTCAAAGATATCCTACCAGGACAGAATAGACTCGAGAGCGCTGACTTGGAAGTAGGGGTCCGTGAGAAGCTGAATATACATCGCCAACCCATCGTGCTGCCAAAGCAGCATCCGACAGCTCTTTCCCGCGCTGGCAAGGTCGCAGAGAATAGGAAGTGCAAACTGCCTGAGGGGAGAACTTGACTCGATCACGCGCACGAGCAAAGGTATTATGCCCGCCTGCGTGGCCTCCTCTTGTCTACCCTTGTTCAACCGACAGAGGTTGTAGCACGTCTGAAATATGTGATTGGACATTTCCTAACGAAATTGATCGAGTCAGCAAAGCCAGGACAGGGGAAAAAGAGCTTTTTTGCGATGACCGTACCGCACTGTGAAGTCCTGAACTCTGCTCGCCCAGAATCCGGGTCAAAATCTCGATGGCGTTGGCATTCTGCAGGACTTCGAGCAACATCGCGTTCATCGACAGGTGCTTGATCGCCTTGAGCATATGGACCAAATACTCCGGCTCGAGGAGTTCGCACGCACGCAACAACCCTAATAAACGACGATGGCCAATTGTCAGCCACAAAACTCCGGGAAAAGAGTATGGTGCCCTCCGGGCCCGATAAAGATACGAACGTCGGACGACCTTTCGCGTGCCAAGGGCATTGCGAACGTGGATATCAGACTGCGACACTTGACAGAACACGAGCAAGATCTGAATTATTTTCCGTTTCATGTCTGCGGCCGCATCGCCGCGGCTCGCCATTACGTTCAGAAGCGCAGACGATAACGGATCGAGCAAGCCTTCTCGAATGAACAGCCGACAGAAATCATTCTTTGTGGAAGTTGGACCTTGTAGCTCAAACACGGACCCGATTCCGTTGAGCGCATGTACGATGAGCTCGCTCTGCTCGGCGAAATCTTCGTCTAAGAGGTCGACCAGGACTTTCAACCCTCGACAGCTAGTTTATGAGAGAATTCGTCGCTGCGACCAATGGCGAAAAAGATGGGGCGTACGAGATGAACATTTGTAAAGTTAGGACCGACGTGTGACATAGCAACTGTATAAATTTTGAAGCCTGCAACCGACACTCGGAAGGATACCTTTTCGAGGTAAACCCTGTAGGAAGTATGAAACAGCCATCGAGACCACATCGGGGCATGACTACGCACCCATCATAACAGGAATCCCTCTTCCGCAGGAGGTTAGCCTCGTCACACGCTTAGCCAAGATTGGCGAGAAGACTACGCACCCGATCAGACAGAACCCCTCCAGAAAGCTTGCATCGGCCGTGACCAGCTACCGAACATGGGACGGTCAGCATATAGTCGGGGCAAGTCATTGACAAAACACACCAGATTGATGATCTGTAGGAGCCGCATGATGACTTCACGAGACCCCCGTCCTTCCAAAACCTCCAAGATCGCGAGCATCCCATGCGCCGAGACCAGCTGACCCTGCATCTCCGGAGCATCGGATATGATACTCAACTGTATTTCACGACATGCCGTCAACGGAGCGGAAGTGTAGAGCGAGAGGATGAACTTACGAGCTGATCACAGGCATCCCGGAGCTGGAAATCAGGCGCAGCCGGCGTCAGCTCATCTATGAGCTCATTAACCGCGCTGGTGAGCCGCGCGTATTTATCACGTTGCAGATTGGCCTCCAGGTCATCCTCTGCAAAGCCCTCATCGATCTGCGGCAGTCTCAATAAACAGCGGCATACTGGGCCAGCCCATGTACGCACCTCGGCAAAAGGATCTTCCTCGTCCGTATCCTCGTCTCCAAGCTACCGGGTCATCAGTACTGCGACCTCGATGAAGAACTTCCGGGGTAACCACGACCTACCCAAGACTTGTTTGACAACCGGGTGTTGAGCTGTAGCGTCTGCACAGGGTGCTCCAGCGCTACCGTAGACAGGGTTCACAGTCGGTCCAGTCAGCATTATCATGGCTGATCCCAGAGTTAACAAAAGAGGGGAACTCACAAGACCCGTTCGGCTTGCCGAAGACATCGTCGTAATCCTCATCGTCGTCCTCTGCGTACTTGTTGAACTCGTGGCTGGCCACCCTCCGCGCATCCGATTTCCCGATAGAGCCGCTGGAGGAACCCGCAAAGGAAGGAGAGCGTGAGTGCGAGCGCGTTCGGGAAGACACCGTGAATGGCGTCGCGGACAACGGAGTGACTGCGTTCAGCGGGTGCGACTGCGCGCGGGCGTGTCCTAGCCCATTTACGTCGGGTAGCGGCGCCGACTTGGCGCCGGGCGACGAAGGCGCAAGCCCGACAGTCTTGATGTCGTTCGGGTGGAACAGCCCGCGACGGACAGACGTCTTCATCTTAAAGTCGGTGAACTTCTCCTGCCACTCGTCGTCTTCGTCGATGCCTAGGTCGGAGTAATCCTCCATGATGGGGCCTATCTCCCGAGGCGGAGACTTGGAGATGGCGCCTGGTGCTGAGCGCGGAGAACGGTTCGTGGGCCTGATCGTCTGTGCATTTTCATCATGCTCGGGTTGTTTTTCTTCATCCACTACCGGCTTTTCCAGCGCTGAGAGGATACAAGTGAGAACTGCACCAGGTGGATTATACGACGACATGGAATACCTTGCAGCTTGGAGAACGATATGCCTTCCTCAAAATCATCATCCCAGTTATCGGTCTGTTCTTCGGGCTGGCGAAGGACAGCCGGCAAAGGTAGGGCGAGAGGTGCAGCATTCTTTGCAGCCGCAGGAGGAACCAACTTCCTCCCCCCAGACGAAGTGGGGAACACATTTAACGACGACGCAAGGGCTGCAGGCGAGGTAGACTCATTGAACCGGGGCTTGCTCGGCGAGGCTGGAAACTCCTGCCGAGCGACATCCAGGTGCTCTCGCCCGTTATGTTTCGAGGGCCGCGAGGGAGCTGAGCAAAAGGGCGTTCAGAAAGGTCACACAGTATGGCGAAAACATTGCGGACTCACATCTAAGCGCCTCATTCCATTCCTGCACCTTGAGGACGGCCTCGTCAAAATTATAATTGCTCGGCGGACGCGACCCCTGGACCTCTCCTTTCGTAGACTTGCCGTCGGCCATCTGCTTTTTGGCGGAGAGCATCCATGGATGACGTAACAACTTCTTGGCAGATATTCGGAGGTTGCAGTCCTTCTGAAAGCAATGATAGAGGAAGTCTTTGACTATGGGAGAGGCTCCTTCGGGTATCGGTGGGCAGTCGTCCTGGACGATTCGGTAAAGTGCTTGCATAGGCTTCAGCGCATGGTACGGTGGGCGCCCTTCCAACAATTCAATCACTGTGCAGCCAACACTCCTGTATGGCAACAAATATCAGATAAAGAAGCGGATGGAACTGCGGCACAAAGTCACCAAATATCAGATGCGGTAGTGGCTCCACACTGCTCGATAACCTCGGGTGCCACTGGATACACCATCAGTCAGACTGGAGGCGCTCTATGCAGGGTGGGGTAGACAGGACGTACTCCAGTATGGACTTCCCACGACTGCATCATCGCTGGCTGCGCCCGCAGCAGTCGTATTGCTCGCGACACCAAAGTCGGCAAGTTTGACGGCACCATCTTTGGTCGTCAAGATGTTGGCGCCTTTGATATCTCTGTGAATCACACCCTGGTCGTGTAGGTATACGAGACCTTCGAGGACCTGAGAGATATAGACCGCGACGAGGTTTTCCGGGAACTTTCCGAATCGTTTGCAGATGTTGTGCAGCGAGCCATTCTCGCAGAACCTAGCGGATCAAAAGTAAAAACACGTGTACGGGAAATGAATGGATGGATACGTACTCCAAAATGATGTAGAGATACTCGGGTGTTTTAACGAAGCCCTTGTACTTGACGATGTTTGGATGCTGTAGCAACACACACAATCAATCACCGACCAACGGAAGGATCAAAGTGGCGAAAGGGGGGTGAGCATACGTTGAGATTCTTGAGCAAGTCGATCTCAGACTATAACCGGAATTACAAATGGATTGGTGAGGGTGCGGGTAAGACGGGTAGTGGGACACACCATGATTTGACCAAGTTCGCCCCTGGGGATATTACTCAACTGAATCTCTTTCACGGCTACAGTCTCCCCGGTTGCCCAGTTGAGCGCGCCTGGAAGCGTGTCGGGTTCAGAACGGATACGGCGAAACATGGGTTTTTACCCGCGACTTACGGTAAACCTGCCCAAACGCGCCTTTCCCCAGCGAATCACCGAGTTGCTACGCGTCATGTTTTAGGTGGAAGGAGAAAACGCGTGATTTCCGAAAGGGGGCAGCTGTGACGCACATAGTCATTGAGGATCTTTGAACTGGCCGTGGACGATACATAGGGCGTGGTTGAACTAGGCATGAGTGGAGACTCTATCAGAGGACGGCTTTGAAGCCAGAGAGAGGTCTAGGACGCGTGTAGATAGCTTTGAAATTCCTTCCTATCGTAAAAAGAGTGGTATATTCCGAGGTATGGTGGTGAGTGTGGGAGCAGACGGGTGATGTTGGTCCTTTTGCAGCCCTAGAGCGCGCAACCCCGGTCTGAACCACGGGACGGGACCGGGACCGGGACCGGGACAAGGACCGGCTCATCCGTCCGAATGTCTCTCTAACGTCTCTCTCGGCTTTCCCGCCACCCCCACAATTTCATCATCGTGCTTAGCCATCGTTGTATCCCGCATTGGGCAACCGCCATCAGATCGCAGCACTCAACAGCTCCACTTTACCGTTTGGGCCAGTACAGTCACGCTCTACGTTCGTGTGCTGCGTACTTTTCTAGCGGGCATCGATCGGCGGTGCTTCCCAATTCTGCGCGCTACGACTGTATGCCCTCGGCCCCCGGTGCTTGTCAATTGCAGCCCTGTAATGTGTCCAACCGGTCCTCGGCCAGGGCTAAAGCGATCGCTTATTCGTTCCACCTACTGCCTAATCACGCGGGACGTGTCGGACCAACAGTGCCATCGGAGAGCATCACTCCTGAGCGAGTCAGGTACGGTCGCAGACAATTCGCGCCCTGTACGTTGTGCTGTACAGTAAGGCACAGCGCCGTTGGCTTCAGATTGATGTCGGTTGCGTTGGTCAGTAGTCGAGTCATCAAGGCATTGTTGCCGTTTCATGCCGTCGGTGAGGCGATGTAGGAGCGAGCATGGGCGCATTAATTCATGATTGGATGCGCGTGCAGCGCCTCTGCTGTAAGGCAGGTTTGTTGTGCCGCGGCACCCTTTTCTTTTGAATTGAACTTCCCGCCGCACTACTTCCCACTCAATGGTTGCAAGCCCAGTTTGCGTGTGATATTACCCACCGCCCGTGCAGGGCCGTGATCACTCACTCGCATGTGCTGTACGGTGCGTACGTTACTATCAGTGGTGTAACTGTCAGCGGCTCCCGATCACTTTAATCCGGCGGCCATCACAGCCCGCGGGTGTACTGTACAGGTAGGTGAGAATGAACCAATGCTGGCTGAACAACCCTCACGACATGCGCGTTTGGGGATAGTTTCACTGAGGGATCGTATGACTCGCCTCCGAGTCAGCCCATGGAGATCCTGTGCCGTCGGGCGACGGCCGTTTAGTCAACACAAAAAAAAAGTGGATGATCCCATAAAAGGGGTTCATGGGCGGGAATAATCGTTTGATGGGGGCTGAACCAAGCAGTACTGTACTCTCAAAGTTAGAGTGCGCGCAAAACTGCTCACGACCACGATCAGGCCATCGGGTTAGGGCGAGCGCTTACCGAGGACTCGTACCGTAACTGAACTGGTCCAAGGCGACATCTGACAACATTGACAACCCCTCGGAGACAAAAGAAATGCGGTGAGAAAAAGAAGGGTTGGCTGTACTGTATGATGTATGTAAGTAATCACTTGTACGTGTGTGGGCGTGAGTGCCTAGCCACCGGGAACTTGAACGTCGCCACGTTCTCGTCGCTTTGGCGATCCCGAACAGCCTTAGATCCCAACCCTGGTGCACCCGTGAGCTTCCCGCTGTCCTGGAGACAGGGTCGTACTGTACTCAACGCTCAGTTTGGTCATCCTGTGCACTCGAACCTGGTACGCTGTCAGCCGACTCGGCCCTGTCAGTCTGTCAGTGTTCCGTCCGCAGAGGGCGCCTCACCACGTGCGGACCCCCGGAAATCGCCACAAAATTTCCTTCAGATTCCGAGATCCCCGGTGACATCCCCACCACCGTAATTTCTGGCTCCGGACCTGGTCGCGGAAGTCGGCACTCGTGGAACAAAAGTGCTGGAGCAACACCAGGTTTTCCATGTTAATATTATAGGTTATGCACGCCGATATACTAAATGATGGCTAAGGTAATAACTTTCGTAAGTACGTTTCATACAATATAAGAGTACGTGTGTATGTATATGTATATATGTGTGTGTGTGTGACTAACTAACAGGACAACCTCGATCATCCTTGTGTGCCATTCCGAGACCGAGCATCAAAAAAAGATAGGAAATTGAGATGTGACAAGCGACGGGCTTCCTGACCTGTGATAAATAATAATTTGTCCCCAGTTGGTCTACTTGCCAGACGAGTCGCCTGGCACCTCCGCCTTGGGCATGGCACCATCAGTAGCATCATCTCCGGCGATAGCTACCTCGCCAGAGCTTGACTGTTCTGGATCATCAATCTGCCGATTCGTGAGCTCCTTCGCTTGCCTCAGATTCTCCGCCCGCAGTCGGTCATTCTCGGTCGTGAGCTCTCGAATGTATTTGATTGCTGCGCGGCAAAAAATATATCAGACACAGCCTTGCTCTCCAGACAACGACAAATTTCAAAAAGACACACGACGTACCGCTCAGCGTTACGTACGCTTTGGCCTGTCTCTCGGGTGGCCTCATACGCTCGGGCAGAACGTCGCGCAGTTGGGTCATCGCATCCTTATTCTGAGCCCTGTAGTGACGCACGTTCATCTTCTTCTTGAATTTCTTCTTGGCCTCGCTTTCACTTGGCTCAAGTGAGATGGCCCTCTCCTCCGAGCCCGGGGACCCTCCGAGCATTTCGGATGCCTTGCGTTTCCGAACAGGCGATGTTCGCCTCCGGGTCGGAACCACTCCCGTCATTGTTGCATCTTGTGCCTCCATGGGCGTAGAGTTGATGAACGAAGCCATTTGAGACGGCACGCGGGTGCCTGAGGCGGAAGTGGCGACAGTGGTGGAGGAGTGTGGCGAGGGCACCGTGCCAATCTGTAGCTGACTGCGCACGCTTGGACTGTCCGCCGGCGAAGGAGAGAAAGAAGCTCGAGAATCCGGCGAGTGTTCTCGCGATGAGATGTGCGGGGCGATGTGCTTCCGGCTATGCGATGCTAAGTGAAGCTGCGGATACCTTGAAGGAGTGTCCACGTAAGCCTGCTGCGTGAAGCGATGTATACTAGGACATGATACTTGCGAAACGACGGGACCTCCTCGATCAAGAGCAGCGCTGCTGCTGCGTGGGCGAGGGGCGGTGGAGGTCGCCTCATATGAAGCTACCAGGACGGCTGGCTCGGAGTATGGCGAGTGATTGTTACGGCGTGCTTGTCCGGTCGCAATGTGGCAGCCA
>Ga0137394_10000428_pt1 | contig 29548 bp, 22 predicted proteins | sample czobulk116metaG_FD_108278 | JGI IMG/M metagenome (GOLD analysis project Ga0137394, IMG submission 108278) | Vadose zone soil microbial communities from Angelo Coast Range Reserve, California, USA - czobulk1.16 metaG | ecosystem: Environmental > Terrestrial > Soil > Vadose zone | place: USA...
CTTACGACTACAACTTCTGCGTTTATGTCTGTCTTGAACTCAGTGATCGACTGCAAGTGTTCGATGGTCGACTGAAACGGACGAAAGATTTCTTCGTTGCTCGTTTCGCTATTCAGGTTGACGATCACGTTTGGTACCGAGGGAATCAAACGACGCAACATCTCTCCCTGCACCGGCGTGAAATCAAAGAAGCCGTCCAGCACCAGCAACTCGATCTGATCAAGCCACGGCAGCGCCACCGCGCAACCGTCAACTTCGCCGCGCAGAATTTGGAGCGCCCGAAGCTGATCGGCGTCCGCATCCGTCAGGCCGTTTTGATCCAGCGCCCTGGCATAGGCTGAGTAGATGTGCGCGATCTCACGGTCGAAATCGAGCTGGGAGCGAAGCGGCGTCACGGTCCGATCCTGGAGTCTTGCGTTTGCTGTTGCTCTGTGACTCTGTGTCTCTGTGGCGTTTTCAGTCTCGCGCTCCTCTACAACTTTGAGAAACTCCTCAGGCGTCTTGCCCGCGCGCTGCAGTTCGCCAATCAGCGACGCTACCGTATTCACGCATCCGTCGCGATTTGCCAGCGGCCTGATCGCCTTGAGCTTCCCGGCTGCGGCCATCTGTTTGATAATTTGCGAGATCAGACTGCGGCGCAGCGGCAACTCTTCTCGATCGATCGCGATGCGAGGAGGGAGTTGACTACCCGCGCGCTCATCGACCGTGTGTGTCAGAAGCCCGCTTGTAAGCAAGGGCTCGGTGGCGACACTTGCCCTCCCTGACGGTCGGGCTTCTGAAACGATCGCGCTTGACAGAACTCGCCGAACAAAACCACGGAACAGATAGACTGGAAACTCGCCCCACACACCGCGCGCGTTCTTGCCATCCAAGAGTTTTTCAGTAACGAGGTCGAGGAGTGGATGTGAGGCGGCGATGTAAAGCAGACGATCGGCCTGGCCCTTTTTGATGTACTCAGCGCAGCGCCGCAGCAGACGCTCGCGATTAGTTCCCAGTACCGGCCCTAACCAAATTTGTTTTGACAATCTTTTGTCCACAGATTACGTCGATTACACAGAATCAATCCAGAACGAAGGTTGAACCCTCTCTAAGGTTCGATTCCATTGCGACGTAATTATTCAACGAGCCATCGAAGATGGCGGCAGAGTGTAGCCCCGGGCGTAAGCCCGGGGTAAGAACGTAATAAAGATCAATTGAGCCCTCGAAGAGCGCGACAGAACTCTAATGGAAAGAATGAAATTTCTGTCGCCCCTTACGGGGCTCTGACGCTTTAGGTGCGACGGAACCCCCGGGGCTTACGCCCGGGGCTATACTCTGCCGCCCGCATTCGCGGGCTCGTCGAATCATCCGTTCCCGGCCACGCTCTTAGACGAAAACAAGGGCGGCGCATCATCTTCGGGAGCTTCTGCTGCGGGAGCCACCAATTCCGGAAAGAGTCCACCCTCATCGCGGCTGAGAGTGCGGGTTAGTTTATCGATTGGTTTCAACTCTTCGATCTCTTCACCTGAAATTGCCCCACGTTCTTTAAACTTTCTGGCCGTCACCATCACCCGTTGCTCAAACGACCCAACACCCCTGTTATATGCTTCAACGGCGCGGTCAAGCCCCCGGCCAACGTCGTCGAAATGTTCGGTAAACTTACGGAGACGATCGTAGAGGTCTTTGCCCAAACGTCCGACCTCTTCGGCATTGGCGGCCATTTGTTCCTGCCGCCAGCCATACGAGACGGCCTTCAATAAAGCGATCAGGGTTGTGGGGGTGGCGATGATCACGCCCTGGTTCACGCCGTCTTCGATCAGCTTTGGATCGTGTTCCAGAGCCGCACTGTAGAAATTCTCGCCCGGCAGAAACAGCAGCACGAATTCGGGAGTGGGTTGCACCGTCTCCCAATAAGATTTCTTGCTCAACGCGCCAATGTGCGCGCGGACCAGCCGGGCATGATCTTTCAATCTTTCCAGCCGCACCGCATCATCCGTCGTGGAGATCGATTCATAGAAAGCCTCGAACGGAACCTTCGCATCGACGACGATAGTCCGATTGCCCGGCAGGCGCACGATCACATCGGGACGGATGCGTCCGTCTTCGCCGGTGACTGTTTCCTGTTCGGTAAAGTCGCAGTACTGCAGCATCCCGGCCAATTCCACCACGCGCCGCAGTTGAATCTCTCCCCAGCGTCCGCGAATGTGAGGCGTGCGCAAGGCTTTGACCAGATTTCCGGTTTCGGCCTGAAGCTGTAGTTGGGAAGTCGCCAGCGCTCTGACCTGCTCACGCAATTCAGAGTATGCGCCGGCCCGCGCCCTTTCCATCTCGCCGATCTTGCCGTCAACTTTTTGTAGCGACTCGGTCAGCGGCCTAACCAGTTGATCGATGGCCTTCTGTCTGAGTTCCAGATCGCCTTTAGCAGTTTCTTGAAACTTCTCCAGCGTGGCGCGTGCTAAATCGAGAAACGATTGGTTGTTGTCTTTCAGCGCATCACGCGAAAGCGCCTTGAATTTTTCCGCTAGTTCTTCGGTGACACGCTTGAACGATTCGCTGCGTTCCTGTGCGGCGCGGCGTTCACCCTCGAGGTCGGCCATCAAGACCGCGTTCTCTTTCTTCACGCGCGCGAGTTCGGCGACTTCCTTATCGAATGCTTCCTGGAGCCTTTGCAGCTCGCGATCCTTGGCCGCGAGGCGTTCGTGCAGAGTCGCGATCTCGGTTGCGCGGTCAGCCTGGCCGTCGGCATAGCTACGGCTCGCCCTCGCGCGCAAAATCAGCCAGGCGACAGTCGCGCCAAAAGCAGCTCCGACGAACAGGATGACGATTGATCCGAAATTACTTTCCATGGAATTTAGAGTTTACCAGAGTCTGTTTCGGAAATGAAACAGCGTCGCAGAGACGGAAACCATGACCGATCCGCAGATTACGCAGATTTCTCAGACTCAAACAAAAACGTTAGCGGCCCAATTCTGATCGTAAACAGCGTCTTTAATCTGTGAAATCTGTGTAATCTGCGGATCAAACCCTATCGCCCAAAACACGCAATCAGCCGTTCATAAACCTTGCGCGTCACGCGCACGTCGTTGAGGTTGTATTCGCGAATCTCGGCCAGCTTGCCGGCTTGATACAGGTCGAAGACCTTGCTACCTTCGACTTCGCCGGTCTTGCTGGATTGGATCCCCAGCGCCCACGCGATGTCGTCGAGGCTGACCCGGCTGCGCCGATCGCCCAGCCACCAGGCGCGCATAGTGTCGTACACCCCGCGCACATTGTATTCGCCGAGATTGACGAATGGCCGCGCGACGATGCCATTGACCAGACAGCGCTGAAAGATAAACGGCAGATCGAATCCGACGATGTTGTGGCCCACGATCTCGTCACAGTCTGAATCAAAGTCCGCCATCAGCGCGAGAAAATCGCGGAGCGCCTGGGCTTCGTCCTGCTCTTGACCTTCGGCATCGATTCCGAATGCATGCTCGCTCTGATTTCCGGTCAGCCCTTCAATTTCAATTCCGGGAATCGGTCCGATGTGCACGGCGATCGAAATTACTCGTCCCGACGTCGCATTCAAAGAACCGAGTTGATAGACACGCTCTTCCTCGGCCGCAATGTCTTCGAGATAACGTTGCTGCTGCTCAAGACGCATATAGCCGAGCCGCAGTTCGCGCTCCAGTTTTGGTCCGACGCGATCGCGAAAGCCGGGCAGCGCGAGCGTTTCGATGTCCATCGTGAATGCCCGTGGCAGCAAAGGATCACAGCCGATATATTCACGATACTGCTCGATGGTGATGGGTTTGTATTCAGTAACGATGAACTGCGTTTGATTTTGAAAGGTGTCGAGTTTTCCCGTCACACCCCACAATCCGGGCGTTAGATTTTCCCGCCCCTCCAGCACGTCGGCCCAGATCTTCAGCGCCAGCGTACCGGTCGCATTGCGCGCGCTGGCTTCGCGAAACGGCTTGCCCTGTTGCGTGCGTCGCTCGCGAACGGAAGTCACCGCGACCATCAGCCACACTTCTTCGGCAAGTGGGAGTTCCGGGATGGGGATGTTGCCTTTCATGAGTTGCAAAAAAAGGAATTAGCCACAGAGACACTGAGACTCGGAGAAATTCTGAGAAGATAAGAGATGGCCGTAAACCTTCTCAAACAAACCTAATGGATTTCCTTCCGCAAGCAGTTTCATTTCACTTCTCTGTGGCTCTGTGGCAATCGTTCAACTCACGAACTCAGATTGCGTCTCGTCAAATCCGGGTCTCATAAAATCTCTCGCCTTCGGAAACGTCGCTTCGGTTGCGTTCCTTATGCGGTCGAGCGTCACAAGCATTGGCACAATCGAATCCGTTTTGTCCGGTAGAGATCGCTGCAATATGTGCCAGGCATTCAACGAGCGGTCAATGGCAATGAGCGCTATTTTCGCCGAGCCATCCGCATGATTTCCCGAAATCTCAACAAACATTTCGTCGGCCACCGGCCCGGCAGCTTCGCCCGGCTCGTCCGGAACCGGGGCGCCGGTTGACGAGTGGTGTTCAAAGCTCATCAAGGCCCTGAAGATCTTTGATGGAATAAAGAACTGATACCAGCGAATCACTTCGATCGCATCGCTGACGTCTATGTCTTCTTCGGCGCTGTGAGCCGCGCCGGTAGTGTCGTCGTGCACGCTGCGTTCAATCGCAAGTTCCTGCTCAAACCATCCCTGAACCAATTTGGCATAGCGGCGCGCTGCCAGTGAAAGTTGATGCTCTTTGGCATCTTGTCTTTGTTGTTCGCGGTCAGCTAACAGGACCTCACCTTCCAGGGTTTCCAGATCGATTCCTTCTTCTTCAGCCCAGTCCACAATCATCCGGCGTACTTGTTTGAAAGTCGATTCGAGCTTCTGCCAAAACCTCGCGTTGTTAATGTCATCGATTTCGGAATCGTCAAACGCTCCATCCGCCTTCTCAGTGGCGAACACCAGACAGCGCTTGGTGAAAGGACAGCGCTCGCACCAGCGATCACAATAGTTGTAAATCCCGGAGATCAGATCGCGGTTGGCCGCTAGTTGGATTAATTCGTTTTTATCCACGCCTGCATTCCTGTCTTTTCGAGTTAGCTCAAACACTATCTGTCAAGAAAAACTGTCGGATGCCACGTTAAGTCCTAATCCGCGGGGCTCATTGTAATGTATTATTGCGAACGTCACCATGAGCAACCCTGACTGTCAAAAGCTGAAGCTGGACGAGGCCCTCAAACGTCTGCCCGGTCCGCAGGGCGAGCGCTCGGTGGCCCTGTTCGAACACGGTTCGCTGGTCGTAAAACTCTACGCGCCGCGCGGAAGCGATCCCCAAACACCACACTCGCGCGATGAAATCTATGTCGTAGCACAGGGCCGGGGCGACTTCATCTGCGACGGCGCCCGCCAGAGCTGCGAACCTAACGATGTCCTTTTCGTCGCTGCCAATGTCGAACACCGCTTCGAGGACTTTAGTGAAGACTTTGCGGTTTGGGTTTTCTTTTACGGCCCGGAAGGCGGCGAGGCTGACGCCGGCTGAACTGCGAAAAGACATTATCCAGCGCCGCTTTTGTGGTAAAGTTACCCTTCCCCCAGCAAAATCTTGCCCAGAGTGCATCACTCTAACCGGCTCATCCGTTTGGCCGGTGCCCCAGTATGGTTCTTATGGATCTGGCCCGACAACCAAACACTAGTCCAGGCAGTCCAGGGGTATTTGGACCTTCTCTTGGGCCGCGCTCGTGGCCTGTAGTCAACTTAAGCGGCGGTAGGTATCTCTTAACGATCCTGGTTATTGCCGGCATTTATTTTGCGGCCGCCAAACTCGGTCTCTCCCTCGCTTCAGTCCACACAAATGTCTCACCCGTCTGGCCACCGACGGGGATAGCGATCGCGGCGGTTTTGTTGCTCGGTTATCGCGTCTGGCCCGGCATTCTGTTGGGAGCCTTTTTCGCGAATTTCCTGACCCCAGTTCCGGTGGCCGTCTCGGTCGCGATCGCTATTGGAAATACCCTCGAAGCTTTGTCTGCTGGGTTCCTGCTTAGGTCTTTAGATTTTCGCAACTCACTCGATCGCGCGCGCGATGTCTTCAAGTTTGTCATCGCAGTACTGCTATGCACGATGGTCAGCGCTACCATCGGCACCTTTAGCTTATGTCTGAGCCATGCCGCCAAGTGGGCCGACTTTGCCTCGCTTTGGATGACCTGGTGGCTCGGAGACTCAGTCGGAGGACTGGTGCTGGCGCCGTTACTGCTGGCCTGGCGCACAAAAACCCGCGGATGGTTGCCAAAACGGCGCGATGTTGAAGCTGTGGTCTTGCTGGTATTGCTGTCTTTGTCCGCAATCGCGACCTTTGGCGGAGCATCGCCAATTTCTGTTCACTACTATCCCCTCGCGCGTCTGACAGTGCCGCTCTTTCTCTGGGCTGCATTCAGACTGGGACAATCAGGTGTAACGCTCGCGAGTGTCGTGTTATCTATCTTCGCGATTTGGGGCACAGCCAATGGTTTGGGGCCCTTTGTTAGCGTTAGCGGCACGCCTAACGAGTCGCTTCTGCTGCTGCAACTCTTCCTCGGTTCCAATGCCGTGACTTTCTTGTTCCTGGTGGCAGTCGTGGAGGAGCGCCGTCGGATACAAGAGACACTACGCGAAAACGAACGCCGCGTGGCTGCTCACCTTGCCGTGACCCGAATCCTCGCGGAATCGCCGGCTCTGAGCGATGCCACGCCGCAAATCCTCCAGAGGATCGGCGAGACGCTCGGCTGGGAAGTCGGAGCCATGTGGACGCCGGACCCGGAAGAGGAAGTCCTGCGTTGCCTGACGGTCTGGCATGCTCCCGCGGTAAAGAGTGATCGGTTCGAGTTGGTATGCCGCGAACAAACTTTCCCAGCAGGCATCGGATTACCGGGACGCGTCTGGACCAATCGGCAACCCGCCTGGATTCCCGATGTAACCAGGGACAAGAATTTCCCGCGGGCGCCGATTGCGACGGCCGAAGGTTTCCACGGCGCATTCGCGTTTCCGGTTCTATTCGCCGAGAAATTTCTCGGAGTAATGGAGTTCTTCAGTCACGAAATCCGCGAGCCTGATGAAGCTCTGCTGGCCATGTTCGGCAGCATCGGCAATCAAATCGGCCAGTTCATGGAACGCAAGAGCGCCGAAGAGGCTCTGCTCGAAAACCGAGAATGGCTGCGCTTGACGATGGCCGGCAGCCGCATGGGAACATGGACGCGCGATCTCGATGGGACTGATCGCGTCATGTGGTCACCGGAACTCGAGCGCATCTTTGGACTAGAGCGGGGGGAGTTTCCGCAAACCGAAGAGGCGTTTTTCGACTTTGTTCATCCCGACGACCGCGCTGCCGTAGCCGAGGCCGTGCGCCGCGGCATTGAGACTCGTTCAGACTATGACATCGAGTTTCGTTACACGCGAAAAGACGGCGCCAGAGGGTGGATGTTGGGTCGCGGTCGGGCCTTCTACGATCAAGCAGGAAAGCCGTACCGCCTTGCGGGATTAGGTTGGGACATCACTGAACGAAAAAAAACCGAAGAGGCTCTGCGACAAAGTGAAGGGGAACTGACTGAATTCTTCGAAAACGCAACGGAAGCAATTCACTGGATCGGGCCGGATGGAAGGATTCTGCGCGCAAATCAGGCTGAATTACGCATGCTCGGTTATAGCCCGCACGAATACATCGGGCGAAACATCGCCGAATTTCACGTCCACGAAAAAGTGATCGAGGACATTCTGGCACGATTGGCGCAGGGTGAAAGCCTGGAAAGATATCCGGCGAAGATGCGGTGTAAAGACGGTTCGATTCGCGACGTTTTGATTAACTCCAGCATCTATTTTGAAAAGGGAAAATTTATCAACGCGCGCTGCTTTACCCGAGATGTGACGGAACAGCTGCGGGTAGACAAAGCGCTGCGGCGCCTGGCCGCCATCGTAGAATCTAACGACGACGCAATCATCGCAAAAGATCTCAACGGAGTCATCACCAATTGGAACCCTGGTGCTGAGGAATTGTTCGGCTATAAAGCTGAAGAAATGATCGGCAAATCGGTGTCGATGCTCATCCCACCCGACCGGCCCGACGAAGAGCCGGCAATTCTTGCGAAGCTGCGTCGGGGCGAGCGCATCGACCATTATGAAACGATCCGGGTGGCAAAAGACGGAAGCCGAATCAACGTATCCTTGACGGTCTCTCCGATCAGGAACGCGGCCGGCAAGGTAATTGGGGCTTCCAAAATCGCGCGCGATATCAGCGAGCAAAAGCGCGCCGAGCAGGAGCGTGAACAGATGCTGACCCGTGAACGGTTAGCGCGTGAAGACGCCGAAATCGCCAACCGCGCCAAAGACGAGTTTTTGGCGGTGCTTTCGCACGAGCTGCGCACACCGCTAACAGCGATGCTGGGTTGGCTGGCAATCCTGCGCGGTCATCGGCTGGACAAGAAAACCACCGAACACGCGATCCAAACCATCGAGCGCAACGCCCAGGCGCAAGCCCAGCTGATCGAAGACCTGGTCGACGTTTCACGTATTGTTGGTGGAAAACTCAATTTGGAAGTGCGACCAATCGACCTTTTGCCGGCAATCAATGCCGCTATCGAGGTTGTCCGTCCCGCGGCCGAGGCGAAGAATATCAACATCGAGATTAATAGCGATTCGTCTGTCGGACCTGTTTCCGGCGACCCGGCCCGATTGCAACAGGTGATCTGGAACCTGCTGTCGAATGCGATTAAGTTCACGCCCAAAGAGGGATCAGTTCACGTTAATTTCCAACAAGCGGAATCATCAGCCGAGATTGTAATTCGAGATACCGGAATCGGAATCTCAGCGGATTTCCTGCCTCATGTATTCGAAAGATTTCGCCAGGCGGAATCCGCCGTCACTCGATCGCACCGAGGCATGGGGTTGGGGTTGGCGATCGTTCGACATCTGGTCGAACTGCACGGCGGAACCGTTACGGCTGCGAGCGAAGGCGAGAATCAAGGGGCGACGTTCACAATTCGTTTGCCGCTGGCAGCCGTCACCCAACACACCCTGTCCTCCCCCGTGGACTTTAAGAAAGCGGACGACGGAATGCTGAACGGCATCCGGATACTGCTGGTCGAAGATGAGCCCGATGCGCGCGAGTTGATCGCGCTGGCATTAAGAAGTTCAGGTGCTGACGTTGAGGCCGTCGATTCCGCGGGCAATGCGCTGCGTCGTCTGCATTCATTTGCGCCCGATGTGCTGCTTAGTGATATCGGATTGCCTATACAAAGCGGCTATGATCTTATTCGCACTGTTCGGGCGCTGTCTTCAGAAATGAACAAGGTACCGGCTATCGCACTAACGGCCTTCGCCACGGAAACTGATCGGCAAATGTCGTTGTCTGCAGGGTTCCACGCGCATTTGGCAAAGCCGGTTGAGCCAGGCCATCTGATAGAAACCATCAAAGGCCTGATTAACGACCACAGCTAGTCTTCTCGTGAATAAGAACACTCAGATCCGGCGCTGTCAGTGGGCAAAGACCGAGCTCTCGATCGCCTATCACGACCAGGAATGGGGTGTCCCCGTGCACGACGATCGAAAGCTGTTTGAGTTTCTGATTCTGGAAGGCGCGCAGGCGGGCCTTAGTTGGGAGACGATCTTGCGGAAGCGTGAAAACTTTCGCGCCGCCTTTGACAACTTCGATCCGCGTAAAGTCGCAAAGTACGATCAGCGCAAGATCAAGAAGCTGCTGAGCGACGCCGGCATTGTCAGAAATCGTCTGAAGGTCAACTCGGCAATTCAGAATGCCAGGGCCTTTCTGGAGATTCAAAAAGAGTTCGGCAGCTTTGACGCGTATGTGTGGCGGTTCGTAAAGGGCCGGCCCATCAAGCGCAAACGCGGCGCCGCGGTGCTGGCTCGAACTCCCGAATCGGATGCGCTTAGCGGCGACCTTTCGCGGCGTGGTTTGAAGTTCGTGGGCTCGACCATCTGTTATGCGTTTATGCAAGCCGTCGGGATAGTCAACGATCACGATTTAGCGTGTTTCAGATATCATGAGGTTTATCGATAAGCTGCGGCGCTGATGGTAGATTCACCTTCTTCAAGCTGCCTTTTCTGCCAGATCGTCCGTGGCGAGGTGGCCGCGCTCAAGGTTTTTGAGGACGAAATCTCGCTGGCTTTCCTCGACCACCGCCCAGTATTTCCCGGCCATTGCCTGCTGATTCCCAAAGAACACTTCGAGACGCTGGCCGATTTGCCCACGAATCTGATCGGGCCGCTCTTTCAGAACGCGCAGCTTCTGGCGCGCGCGGTGGAAAACGCGATGGAGGCGCACGGAACCTTTGTGGCGATGAATAACCGGGTCAGCCAAAGCGTGCCTCATTTTCACGTCCACGTCGTTCCGCGACGCCGCAAAGACGGCCTGCGCGGGTTTTTCTGGCCGCGCTATCCTTACAAAAGCGCCGAAGAAGCTGATTTGGTGCGGTCCGCTGTTCGGAACGCGGTTGAAGCTCTGATCCGCTAGATGTTTTCCGATGTTTTTTTGTTTTTTATTCAATTCCGTGAAAAGGCTTAGTGTTTCTGACGAGCAAAGAAAAGAAGATCACTCTTCAAAAAATAAAACACACGAAAAATTGACGGCGGAGAACCTTTTCGATATAACTCTGCCCGTCACGAAGGTTACGGTCTTTGAGACCAGCGAGGGGATCGGCGAACGGAGTCGTGAGACTCTGGGAGAGAACAACGGCAGAGCGGTTTGCAGTTGTTATGACGCCCCGCGCTGAGGCCGAAAGGTCTGCTAGGGAAGACGGCAACGTATTCCTGAGCGCCCGGATAAAAACGGGTAGCACCCATAAGAGAGGACCCGCTTTTGGGAAGCCATGTCGCTCGACGAAAGTTGAGCCTCGTTGCCGGGAACGTAACCGGCGGTGGAGGACAGCCACCAAAAAAACAACCTAACGGCACCACGATCCGCAAGGAACGTGAGATTTGTAGAAACCGATTTTGCGTCCCGCAAGGGATGTGAGATTAACTGAAACGAATCGTGTGCCGACCGGGAAGCGTCGACCGCCGATTGCTTGTCGGGATACAAATTGGCGGCTTGTGCTTGGCCAAGCCAGGCTGCCATCTTACAAATCGCTTCGGTGATTTATAAGACTTGAGGTTGCGCTGCTTTTGACTTCGGTTGAGAGCAGCGCAATTTCGCTTTTACGGGCGCTGGAGCGCCGACATCCTTGTCGGCGGTTCACACGCATCCTGCGTGCGCCCTCCCCAACTGGCTTTTCTCTTCACTCGCTGATAAAGTCTCAGCCCCTGGACCGCCATCAATCAATGCAACTTCAAAAGTAAGGGAGACTACCGAAATGAGCGAAGCGGCAACCCAAACACAGTTGGAACACGCGCCCGGCAGTTTTTGCTGGGCAGAGCTGGCTACGACTGACGGCGCCGGCGCCAAAAAGTTTTACTCAGAGCTTTTCGGCTGGACTACACATGACAGCCCGGTCGGGCCGGGCATGGTCTACACCATGCTGAAACTGGACGGCAAGGATGTCGGCGCGCTTTATGAAAAAGGCGAGATGATGAAAGACGTGCCTACTGTTTGGGCGTCCTACATCAGCATCGCCAATGCCGATGAAATCGCCGCCAAAGCAAAATCACTGGGCGGCACTGTCATGAAAGAACCCTTCGATGTCATGGACGTGGGCCGCATGGCGGTGATTACCGATCCGACCGGCGCGACCTTCTGTATCTGGCAACCGGGCACGCACACGGGTTATGGGGTGAAGGGCGAAGCGAATTCAGTCTGCTGGAACGAGCTGTTGACGACCGACACCGCGCGGGCCATTGATTTTTACACGAAGTTATTCGGTTGGACGGCGGACACGCATGGCGGTCCGATGCCTTACACTGAGTGGAAAAATGGTGATGAGCACGCTGGTGGAATGATGCAAATCGGTCCGCAGATGGGACCGATGCCGCCGCACTGGGGCATCTATTTTGCCGTCGACGATTGCGACGCGACCTTTGCGAAAGCGACGTCGTTGGGTGCAACGGCATTTGTTCCGCCCATGGATATTGAGAAGGTGGGCAGGTTTTCGACCCTGAGTGATCCACAGGGTGCGGTGTTTGCGATTATTAAATTGACGCCGCAGCACGAAGAGAAGAAGTAGTATCGATCGTTGCTTTCGCTTTCTGTCTTTGCGCCTTGGCGTGAGTATGTTTTCACGCAAAGGCGCAAGGCGCAAAGTCAGGCGAACGCCCATGCTGTCTGCAATCGGGCGGTTTGACCATTCCATTCCGCCTCACGTACAAATGCATAAATGAAAGCGCGCATTGTCTGGCTGATCCTCTGCGGCATCTGGGGATCTACCTGGCTCTTCATTAAGCTAGGCCTCGCTGACCTGCCACCTTTTACGTTCGCCGGAATTCGTTTCGTACTCGCCTCGCTGATCCTGGCGCTGCTCGTAATTGCTCGTCGCGCCTCCTGGCCGCGAACCCGTCGTGAATGGGGATTAATCGCGGTCGTCGGGCTGCTGCAATTCGCGCTTAATTATGGCCTCGTGTTCTGGGGCGAGCAGCATATTTCGTCCGGTCTGGCGGCTGTGCTGCAATCAACTTTTCCGGTCTTTGGTCTGGTGATCGCACACTTCTACCTGCCTCAGGAGCGCATGACCGGAGCGAAAGTGTTTGGCGTGCTGTTGGGCGTCTTTGGCGTGGCGGTAATCTTTTCGGACCAGCTAACGTTAGCCGGAAGTATGGCACTCTTCGGCAGCGTGGCTCTGGTGGCCAGCGCTTTCTTTGGTTCCTACAGTAATGTTTTGGTGAAAGCTTACGGCACTAAAATCGATCCACAGGTATTCGCCGCAGCGCAGATGGTATTTGGCTTCGTCCCGTTGCTGGCGATCGGAATTCCGCTGGAAGGCAATCCTTTGCACTTTCACTGGACGGCCAGAGCCGTCATCGCCCTGCTCTATCTGGTGGTCGTGGGTTCGGTCCTGGCATTCGCGCTTTACTATTGGCTGGTTCGCAAAATGGATGTGACGAACACGATGTTGATTGCTCTGGTCACGCCGGTGGTCGCTGTCATCCTCGGCATGATTGTGCTGCATGAGAAGCTTAACTGGCGGCTGTTGGCCGGCGGAGCCTGCATCATCTCCGGCATCGCCCTAATTGTATTGCGGAAGCGGCACAAGAGTGTGTCAACTCACGCAGAAGAACCGGAACTGATGCCGAAACCATGACGTGAGTCGCTATAATTTCCCTATGGCCATCGCATCGATAAATCCTGCCACCGGCGAGACGCTCGAGACTTTCGACGCGCTCAGCGAACAACAACTCGAAGACAAGCTCCAGCGAGCTGCTGAAACCTTTCGGATTCACCGGCGCACGACTTTCGCGGAGCGAACTCCGATGATGCTGCGCGCGGCAGAGATTCTGGAAAATGAAAAGAAAGAGTTCGCCCGGCTGATGACCATCGAGATGGGAAAGCCTATCCAGGCCGCGGTCCAGGAAACAGAGAAGTGCGCCTGGGTTTGCCGCTATTACGCCGAGCATGCCGAGAGACATCTGGCGGATGAAATCATTGAGACAAACGCCACGATGAGCTTCGTTCGCTTTCAACCACTCGGCGTCGTGCTGGCGATCATGCCCTGGAACTTTCCTTTCTGGCAGGTCTTTCGTTTTGCCGCGCCGGCGTTGATGGCCGGCAACGTGGGCTTGTTAAAGCATGCGTCGAATGTGCCGCAATGCGCGCTCGCGATTGAAGACATCTTTCGCCGTGCAGGGTTTCTGGACGGCGCTTTTCAAACTCTGCTGATTGGATCAGAAGAGGTGCAGCGCGTCCTTGAAGATCCGCGCGTCACCGCGGCCACTCTTACCGGCAGCGAGCCGGCCGGCCGCAGCGTCGCGAGTATCGCCGGCAAACAGATCAAAAAAACGGTCCTGGAACTCGGCGGCAGCGATCCCTTTATCGTGATGCCTTCTGCTGATTTGGAAGCGGCGACCGCGACCGCCGTCAAAGCACGCACGATAAACAACGGGCAGTCATGTATCGCCGCCAAGCGGTTCATTGTTCATGCGCAAATTTATGATGAGTTCGAAAAGCGTTTTGTTGAATCGATGAAGGCACTCCGCATCGGCGATCCGATGGATGAGGCGACCAACATCGGTCCGCTGGCGACAGCGCAGATTCTGAAGGACTTGGAAGAACAGGTGCAGGTAAGCGTCGCAGCCGGCGCAAAGATTCTCACTGGCGGGCAGAAGTTTAAGGCTGACGGCGACCTGGCGGGGGGGAATTTCTACGAGCCGACGGTGCTGGCGGACATTCCCAAAGATTCTCCGGCCTGTCGCGATGAGCTTTTCGGGCCAGTGGCCTCGCTGTTTCGCGTAGCCAACATCGACGAAGCGATTGAACTCGCCAATGACACTCCATTCGGCCTCGGCTCAGCAGCCTGGACGAATGACGAGAGCGACCTCAAGCGGTTCGTTGAAGAACTGGAGGCCGGCTCAGTTTTCATCAACGGCATGGTCGCCTCTGATCCGCGTCTGCCGTTCGGCGGCGTGAAACACTCCGGTTATGGAAGGGAACTCGGCGAGTTTGGAATTCGCGAGTTTGTGAATATCAAGACGGTCTGGATTAATTCTGAGCGCCCCTGATTAACACGGGGCGGTGTTCAGAGTACCGACTTCAGTCAGGCCTTCACAGCTAACAAAAGACGCAACTAAAGTTGGTACTCTGAAAACCGCTGGGACAAGTTGAAGGGCAACGTAACCAGAAATAGATCATCCGGCGGCGGCCTTCCTGGACTGCCGCTCACGTTCCAACAAGGTTCTCTTTCGTTCTAGTCCCCAACGATAGCCACCCAGATTCTTGTCTTCGCGAATGACCCGATGGCAGGGAATGACCAGCGCCACCTGATTGCCGGCGCAAGCACTGGCGACCGCGCGCACTGCTTTCGGTTTGCCGATCGCTTTGGCTATGTCCTGATAAGATCGCGTGTCACCCGGAGGAATGCGGCGCAACTCTTCCCACACGCTCCATTGAAACGCCGTCGCCTGAATGTCGAGTGGCAGATCGATGCGCGAGCTCTTGCCGTTGACCTGTTCCAGGACTTCGCTCAACCACAGATTCAGCGAGGGACTGATCGCGGTATCCTGGGAATCAATCGAAGCATTCGGGTATTCGGCAAAAAGCGCCGTCACCAGCTCAGAATCTGCATCTCCCAGCGCCACTGAGCACACGCCGCGCTCAGTGGCCGCCACCAGGACGCGACCGAGCGCACAATCAGCAATCGTGTAGATGATGCGCATGCCGCGACCGCCGCGGCCGTAAGTCGCCGGCGTCATACCCAGACGTGCGGAAGATGTTTCGTATAGACTGCGACTTGATCCGTAGCCCGCATCATACATCGCATCAGTGACATTCGCGCCGGCTTTTACTTTCGCTTTGAAGTTAGCCAGCCGGCGGTTCTCTTTGTATTGTCGCGGCGTGATGCCCATGACGTCTTTGAAGGTGCGTTGCAGATGATGGGCACTGACGCCGGTTGCGGTGCTGAGAGCTTTCATCGTCAATGGTTCTTCGTCATGTTCGTCAATCGCATGACAAATCTGTCGCACCACTTCGATTTGCGGATCGGCAGTTTTCGCCCGGCGGGGATGGCAACGACGGCAGGCCCGAAAGCCGGCCTGCTCGGCGGCTTCGGGCAGTTGAAAAAAGCGCACCTGTTCGCGGCGTGGCCGGCGCGCCGGGCAAGATGGCCGGCAATAAATTCCGGTCGAGCGGACGGCAAACACAAAGCTGCCATCGCGCGAAGCATCGCGCGACAAGACCGCGTTCCAGAGCTCAGGATTGTTCATTACGGCCGGCATGTTCGTTTGAAACTCTAACATTTTACTTCACCTCATGGAGATTTAATGAGGCCAATAATAGGACGGAGACGCCAACCAATCTATCCGAAGTTTGCGGTCAAACTTGATCTTCTGATAAAAGGCACAGAACTGCTCGCAATAGCCATTCACAGCTGGCGGAGTAGGGTCGTAATTTGAAACTCTCTGCGCCACCTCGCCGAGGTCACGCAGAGAAAAACTTAGATCAGGACCGGCAGGGATGTCGGCGCTCCTAGGAGGCACCATGAAGATAGCCCTCAAGTACGGAATCGCAGTCACGCTGGTCATCGCCGCCTGGGTAGCACTGAAACACTTTGTCCTGCATCTGGAAGGAACACCCGCGCAAGTCGCCGACTTCGTAATCTTCAACCTGGCGGCGACGATAGGACTAACGCTTGGGATCAAGGAGAAGCGCACAGCGAATGGCGGGATGCTGACCTTTGGCGATGGACTGCTGACCGGGATTAAGATAGCCGTGACTTACGCGATTCTGACCAGCGTTTACTTTGCGATTCTGCTCGCCACCGTTGGCCCGAAGCTGATGCAGCAGCAGGAAGGTGAGACCAGTGTGGTTAGAGCCTTTTTGGGAGTGTCGATTGGCTTTACGCTTTTCGGGATCGTGTTCTCGGCGATTATTGCACTGATTATGAAGAAAAAGATGGCTATGAATATTGGCGGATGCTGATCGTTTTGCGACTCGACAATCTTTTCCTGACGGGGCTTTTCACAAAAAGTCACCGTGTGCTTCTAAGCTACATGAAAGAACACGAAATAAGAGTTTTTGTGCAAAGACGCCTGACAGTAGTTCGCGCTTCGGGCGAAATGCGGACGAGGACGTTCGCGCTTTCAGCGTTTTACTCGATCTTTAACGCCTCTTTAACCAAACGTTCCTGCTCCTGCACGTGGATCGCGTAATTGCCGGTGGCCGGACTCGCCGACGGCGTGCGGCCAACGTAGCGCGGTCGCTCGCATTGTGGCAAAAGATTTTCCAGACGCGATTCCATGAAGGTCCAGCCACCCATGCTCTTGGGCTCTTCCTGGCACCAAACGAGTTGTTTCGCGTTCGGATAACGGGCCATCGCTTCCTTCAAAGCTCTCTCAGGAAACGGATAGAATTGTTCGAAACGAATGAGCGCGACGCGGTTATCCTCAGACTTCTTTCGCGCTTCGCTCAAATCGTAAAAGACCTTGCCGCTGCAGAGCACAATTCGCTCAACACGTTGAGGCTCTCTCACGTCAGCGTCATCGACCACGGGGATGAATCCGCCGCTGGTTAGATCATCCAGAGACGATCCAGCCGCCGGCAAACGCAAAAGACTCTTCGGCGTCATTACCACCAGAGGGCGCTCAAAGCCCGGACGAATCTGTCTTCGCAGCAGATGAAAATACTGCGCCGGCGTTGTCGGATAACAGACTTGTAGATCATTTTCTGCGCATAATTGTAGGTAACGCTCAAGCCGCGCGCTCGAGTGTTCTGGTCCCTGGCCTTCGTAACCGTGCGGCAGCAGCAGCGTCAAACGCGCTGTCTGTTGCCATTTATCTTCGCCGGCGGCGACGTACTGATCGATGATCGACTGGGCGACGTTATTGAAATCGCCGAATTGCGCTTCCCACATCACCAGCGCGTCCGCCGCGACCACCGAATAACCATATTCGAAGCCGAGCACACCGGCTTCGGAAAGTGAGCTGTCGAACACTTCGAAGCGCCCGCGCGGATCTTGTTCCGAGCGCAATTCAGCCAGCGGCGCCCAGGACTTGCCGGTCTGTGTGTCATACAAAACCGCGTGGCGTTGGCTGAAAGTGCCACGTCCGGAATCCTGACCACTCAAACGGACGCGCGTGCCTTCGAGGGCGAGCGAACCAAAGGCAATTGCTTCGGCAAACGCCCAGTCGATTGGCTGAGCTCCTTCACCCATCTTTGCGCGGCGCGCCAACTGGCTGACCATCTTTGGATTCAGATGAAAGCCTTCGGGAACTACTGAGATTTGCCGGGTGATGCGCTTAATGACTTCTGCCTCGACGCTGGTGTCGATTACATCCGAGCCGTCGAGTTCTACTGTTACCCGCCCCGTAGCCTCCGCCGATTTGCCCTTTGACGCGATTTCCTTGGCCCGCGCCAGAGCGTCTTCGTAGCGACGGATGCGCTCTTCGATCAACTCCTTCACTCCGGCTTCGTCAATCACGCCTTCGCGCACCAGTTGCTTCGCATATTTCGCCCGCACGCCGGGATGTTCTTTGACCCGCTGGTACATCAGCGGCTGCGTGTAACTCGGCTCGTCAGTTTCGTTGTGGCCCAGCCGGCGAAAGCCAACTACGTCAAGGACCACGTCCTTTTTATACTTCTGTCGATAATCGAGCGCGATGAGCAGCGTCCGATACGCCGCTTCCGGATCGTCGCCATTGATATGGAAGATGGGCGATTGCGTCATACGCGCCACGTCTGTCGAATAGATTGAAGAGCGTCCTTCTTCCGGCGAAGTGGTAAAGCCGATCTGATTGTTGATGATGATATGAATGGTGCCGCCGGTGCGATAACCGCGAAGCTGCGCGAGTTGCAGCGTCTCCATCACGATGCCTTGTCCGGCAAAGGCGGCGTCGCCGTGCAGCAAAACGGGCAGCGCGCGGTTCATCGCCTGCTCGCGATCGATATCGGTGCGATCGATCATCGCGTCCTGAGTCGCGCGCGTCATTCCTTCGACCACCGGATCCACGGCTTCCAGGTGACTGGGATTCGGCGAGAGCGTCAGGCGAACCTTCTTGCCGCTGGCGGTCTCGCGTTCGCCCACCGCGCCCTGGTGATATTTTACGTCGCCTTCATCCGCCGGAAACGATGGATGCACCGACCCTTCGAACGAAGTAAAGATCCGTTCGCAGAAATGACCGATGACATTCGCCAGCACATTCAAGCGGCCACGATGCGCCATGCCCATCGTAATTTCTTCGACACCTAAATCGCCGGCGCGCTCGATCAATTGATCGAGTAAAGGAATGATCGTTTCGCAGCCTTCAATGGAAAAACGTTTCTGGCCGAGGTACTTGGTGTTCAAAAAGCGCTCGAACTGCTCGGCCGAGATTAGCTTCCAGAGGATTCGTTTCTTGATCTCAACATCGATTGGTTCAGGTTGGACGAACTCGCGGCGAATCTCTTCGCGCAGCCAAAGCTTTTCTTCCTTGCTCTGAATATGACGGTACTCGGTGCCCACCTTACCGCAGTATGCGCGTTGCAGAATATCCAGGATCTCGCGCAACGTCGCGCTCTCGGTGCCGGCCAAACCGCCGGTGATAAATAAACGATCGAGGTCCCAGATCGTCAGGTTGTAGGTTTCGATGTCCAACTCAGGGTGATAAAGCAGCGGCATCGCATGCAGCGGGTCGATGTCGGCAATCAAGTGGCCACGCACGCGATAGGCATTGATCAGCTCCATCACGTGCGCCTGACGGATCGACTGCTCATGCATCTGATCGGCGCCGAGAAAGAAGGGATTGCGATCGAGATTCCAGCGCAGAGGCGCATAGGGAATGCCGAGGTCGGCAAAAATCTCGTCATAAAATTTGTATTTGCCCAGCAGTAATTCATGCACGCGCGCGAGAAAGGCCCCGGACTCGGCGCCCTGGATGATCCGATGATCGTAGGTGCTGCTGATGGTGATCGCTTTGCTGATTCCGAGCTGTGGCATAACCGCCGGGGCCATCGCCTGATATTCAGCCGGATACTCAATCGCGCCGGTGGCGACAATCAGCGACTGCCCCGGCATCAAACGCGGCGTCGATGCGACGGTGCCGATCGTTCCCGGGTTGGTGAGCGAAAGCGTGGTGCCCTGAAAATCAGCGACTTGCAGCTTGCCCTCGCGCGCGCGCTTGATTACGTCGTCATAGCTTGCCAGAAACTGCGGAAAGGTAAGCTGACCGGCGTTCTTGATATTCGGAACCAGCAGCGTGCGCGTTCCGTCCTTCTTCTCTAAATCGATCGCAATCCCCAGGTTGACGGATTCACGTTTCACGCGCACCGGCTGCTCATCGATCACTTCGAAGCCGTCGTTGAGCTGAGGAAAGTCCTCCAGCGCGCGCAGGATCGCCCAGGCGATCAGATGTGTATAAGAAGCCTTGCCGCGATCGTTGTCCTGCAGGTGCCGGTTGATGAGTCTTCGATTTTCGTCCAGCAGCTTTACGGGAATGCGTCTCTGCGAAGTTGCAGTGGGCACGCCCAGGCTGGCTTCCATGTTCTCGACAATCTTGAGTGCGGCGCCGCGGATGGGTGTGATTTGCGCGCCGGCTTGAGATTCCGCAGCAGCTTTCGGCTGCGATTTGGCTGGGCTGAATTGTGGGGCGGCGGCCGGAGCCACTCCGGCGCCGTCTTTATGGCCATCACTTTTTGCCGCTGGGGCGCCGCTGCCATCGGCCTGTGGCAGCGTTACCGCGCGACCGTTGTCCGGAGTTTTGGCGCCCGTAGATTCGCCGAGCAGTTCTTCAAAGTAGGTACGCCAGGACTCGTCAACCAGTGCAGGATCAGTGCGCCAGCGACCCAGCAGAGTTTCGACATAGGTGGCGTTGGCGCCAAAGTTTTCGGCAATAAATTCCGAGAGATCGGTTTTAAGCTCGCTCAAATTTTCGTCCTCTTTTGAAATTATAGACTACCACCTTCCGCGGCGTGTTGCACCCGCAGCGTTGCGGAAGAATTCGCTCGAATTCGCGGGCGAGCAATGGTATTGTAGGCGGCCATTCAAGACCGACTAATCCAGGCGAGCGGAGTTTCCCGATGACTGACGAAGTTCCAGAACGGCGGCCCGGCTTAAAGACCGCGTTGGTGTTCCTAATGCTTTTCGCCGTGCTGGGCGCAGTGGTGGTTTTCGCGGTGCTTTCGACCTTCTCGCGTTCGGTTACCACCGTCATCCTGATTCGCCATGCCGAGAAAATTATCGACCCTAACAACGCCGATCCCGATCTCAGTCCGGCTGGCCAGGCCCGTGCGCAGGAACTCGTTCGCATGTTCGGCGACGCTGGCATCAACGCCATCTATGCGACGCAATACAAACGCACGCAACAGACAGTGAAACCGCTCGCGGACAAATTGGGTTTGCCGGTCGTCCAGATCAACTCCAAGAGCACTGCCGAGCTGGTGACCCAGATCCGCTCCCAACACACCGGGCAAATAGTGTTCATTGCCGGCCACAACAGTACTGTCCCGGAAATCGTCGCCGCTTTGGGCGGCCCGCAGTATCCGGTGATTCCGGAGAGTGAGTATGACAACCTCTATATCGTGACTGTGTATCGCACGGGTAAAGCGAAGGTCGTGAAGATCAGATATGGCCCTCCGATGCCGACTCCTAGTCCAACTCCGAGTTCAGCTCCGAATCCGTAAGTGGTTGAATTGTTGTAGCTCGTAGCGATGTTTATAGCTACCAGCAATTCAATCAAGTAAAGCTCCGTAGGAGCGGAATATTCGAGAAGTGAGGCGAACGACATTTCGCTCCTAAGGAGCTCTAACCTTGAATGCAGGTGGGTCTATAAACATTCTGTCCCTACGGCACTGCTGTGCGCGGGACACTCAGTTACTTGATATCAAGAGGATTCTATGAAGAAACCAGAACGCCCAAAGAAACCAGGTTTAAATCGCCGCACGTTCGTCCAGCTTCTTCCAGCCGCGGGTGCCGCCGGACTGTCAATTTCCAGCTTGCCTTTCCTTGCCGCCGCACAGACGCCGACCCCCACACCTTCGCCGCGGCCTTCGCCGACACCTCCGCTGCGCGTCACTAAAGACATGATGCACAACGCCGAAAAGCTGATCGGTATTGAGCTGAACGATAAGCAGGAAGAGATGGCCCTGCCCGGCGTTAACCGCAACCTGGACAATTACGAGGCGGTCAGAAAAATCGATGTGCCTTTGGATACCGAACCGGCGATCGCCTTTCATCCGGCGCAACCCGGCTTTCACATCAAGCGCGCAAGTTCAAAGACCAAATTCAGATTTGGTCGAAACGATTCGGTGCAGTTCAAGTCAGTCGCAGACCTTGCGTTTGCGACCGTACCGCAGCTGGCCGAACTAATTCGAACGAAAAAGGTTTCCTCCGTCGAACTTACCAAAATGTATTTGGGAAGGTTGAAGCGTTATGGGCCAAAGCTGCTCTGCATCGTCACGCTTACCGAGGATCTGGCGATGAAGCAGGCGCAGGATGCGGATAACGATCTCAAGCGAGGTAAGTATCGGGGCCCGCTACACGGAATTCCCTGGGGGGCGAAAGATTTGTTCGCAACCAAAGGAATCAAGACGACCTGGGGCGCTGAGCCTTATCGCGATCAAATGATTGATTATGACGCTACGGTGGTCGAGCGCCTGCGCGAAGCCGGTGCGGTCCTGGTAGCGAAACTCTCCATGGGCGCGCTGGCGCAGGGGCCGAAGTGGTTCGGGGGAGTCACGCGTAATCCCTGGGTGCCTGATGAAGACAGGCAGGGCTCCAGCGGTTCATCGGCGGGCCCCGCGTCAGCGACAGCCGCCGGATTGGTTGGCTTTTCAATCGGCACTGAGACGTTGGGTTCGATTGTGTCGCCATCGTCGCGTTGCGGTGTGACAGGTTTGCGTCCGACCTATGGGCGGGTGAGCCGCTATGGCGCGATGGGTTTGAGTTGGACAATGGACAAGATCGGGCCGATTTGCCGGGGCGTCGAAGACTGCGCCGCGGCGCTCGATGCGATCTACGGTCCGGACAATCGCGACACGACGGTCGGCGACGCGCCTTTCAACTGGTTGGCTGATGTTCCGCTCAGCAAACTGCGAGTTGGTTATCTGAAGACTGAATTCGAAGGCGCCGGCTTTCAACCGCAGAACGAACAGCAACGTCAGCAGCAAGAGCAGCGCAAGGCGATGTACAAAGAAGCCCTGGACGCGCTCGAAAAGGCCGGCGTGAAGATGACGCCGATTGAGCTACCAAAGTTTTCCAGCCAGAACATTCGATTCATTCTGACGGCGGAAGCCGCCACCGCGTTCGACGACATCACTCGTGATGGGCGAGTCAATCAACTTTCCGGACAGGATGCAGGCGACTGGCCGAATTCGTTTCGCACTTCACGGTTCGTTCCTGCGGTTGAATATTTGCGGGCGCAACGCGCGCGGACACTGCTCATGCGTGAGATGGATAAGCTGATGATGCAGTGGGACGTCTTCGTTTCACCGGCGCCTGGCAGCGCCAGCCTTCTGGTAACAAATCTGACTGGCCATCCGGCCGTCTGCGTTCCCTGCGGTTTTCTTGACGTCCCCGCAGCCAACAACGGTCCCGTGCAACATCTGCCGCAGGCGATCATGTTCACCGGCGGTCTGTACGACGAAGCCTCACCGTTGCGCGTCGCCTTAGCGTTCGAACAAGCGACGAAGTGGCACACAATGCATCCGAAGGTGGATTGGGCTTGAGCGCTCAGGTTCTGCCATCGACTGAGTGTCGGAACACATCGCATCGCCGAAGGCGCCAAGCTTGGATCCTCTCTTCAAAGTTTAGCCGCACAGAGTCATTGGAGGTGACCGTGGGATTATTCGATTTCTTAAGAACAAATAAACCGTTAGAGCCGGTAACGCTGCCGGTCATCTTCAGCAATGTTGCCTATATGGTGTTCGGCGAGAGAAGTTATGCTGGAGAGCTAATCGTTGCTCCTGATGCGATTTTCTATTTTCCCCACACGAACCTGTCTCCGCAGGATAGGCAAAAGGAAAAGATAATTTGGACGGGCGTTCGTGATCTGATACGGGAGTTTTGGCGCTCGGAACTCGATCCCGGGCAGGCAAGCATTTCCGGAGGCACAAGCGGAGGTGTCACGCCTTCCGTAGAAGAGAAGATTGAGTTGCTAATGAAATATGTTAAAGAGAATCGGCAGGATACGCTGCTGGCTGATTCTACGCCGGCACCTGTGAAGTTTTCCCGCGATGGAATCCAGAAGTTGCGAGTCGGGTGGGGAAGCTTAAAATTTGACGCTAACTTTGACGATCATGAGTTTCAAGGCCTCAATGGCGGACTGTTGCAGCGTGCTCTGAAGAGCGGCGGTTATGTGACTTGATTGAAACGATTTGTTATTGGATGCTATTCAACCGTCGGCTATCCCGACAGGTCGATCAAGGTCAGGCTGGTTGGATTAACTATATGGCAGTGGACTCGACGCAGGTTTTCTTCACAGATATCTCGAAGGTATACGGGCTAAGGAAGTGAGTAGGCAGGACGGCGTTCTCAGCTGCTAGTTGCTTCTCAGCGGATTCCGTATCGTCACATTCAATTCAACCGGGATGCAGCGTTTGAAACTGAACCAGCTCTTTTTGAACTTTCCACAGGCATAAACGCGACCGGTCACGGGCCACCTCTCCTGCGAATTACTCCATTCGTCGACTGCGGCCAGCAAGGCGCCGGGCAGGTAGATATAAAAGTGCAACGGCTCGCGCAGCGTGAGCGGTTGTTTGTTGGGCAGATCGAACGCGCGGTGATATTCGTCAATCTCAACCGAGCGGCCGTTCACCACCATGTCTTCAAATAAGAGAAAGTCGATATGGCCGCTTTGCTTCACCGGCGCCACCACAATTGGAACTTCAAACGTAACTCCCAGTGGCGTCACGCGCGCCAGTTGGGGTTTCCCCAGCGTGATCAGGGCGTCAGGATCTGAATCAGAAGTTGATGCGTCATCAGTTTGGGGCGAGTTGTTCGAGGAATTCTGAGTCGCGCCTTGATTTTGATCGCTTCCCGAATTCCCGGTTTTCGTTTGCGTCTTTCTGCTTCCAACCGGTTTTTTGATTTCGACGACGGCGCGCTCGACCTTGTAGCCGCGAATCTCTTTGGGATAGGTGTGGGTCTGGGCTAGACTCGTGGCAGCTAGAGCCAATAAGAGCGTTGCCGCTACGCGGCGCCAAGCGGGTTTCATCCGAATGCGCCGTCCTTTTGAGAATCCCTTCACAGGCTAAGTTCAACCCTCGCTCTGCGTCTTAATCAACTCCTCGACATCCAGGATCAGCGCGACGTTCCCGTCCGACAATTGGGCCGCGCCCGCCACTCCGTGCCAGCGGGCAGCGTGCCGGCCCAGACTGCGTACCAGCGTCTCATGTTCCGCTTCGATGCTGTCGACGACCAGCGCCACACGATCCGGCACGCCGGCCCGCGCCGGTCGATGATGATCTGCTTGCCAGACGAGCAGACTATTTTTAGCGGACGTGATCGCCTCAGAAGATTCAGATATAAGATCGGGCAAAAGAAATACCGCCAGGTTTTCTCCTTCCCAATCAACGATTCTTGAACTTAGGATTTCCGCCAATTCACTGGCCTCCAGCAAGCGACCGCCAATCACGCGCCCGGATCCAATGCCGTAATAACGTTGGCCACAACGAACGGTCTGGCATCGAACCAGCGCCAGCCCCGCCGGCAGAATCATCACAAAAGTCGTTCCTGCGCCCGGCTCAGTAGCCACCCGCGCTTCGCCGCCGGCTTGCTCCATCGCGCGGTCGACCACATCCAGGCCGATGCCCCGGCCAGACAATTCCGACACTTCCGCAGTTGTAGAAAAGCCAGGTCGAAAGATCAGCCGCAGACACTGATCCATCGTGAGACTGGCGCCGTTGGCTATTCCTTGTTCGCGGGCCGCCTCAGCGATTCGATCGAGATCGATTCCGCGACCGTCGTCACTGACCGTAATGTGAATGCGGCTGGCTTCACTGAAAGCTGCCAACTTCACTCTGCCAGTGGTGGGTTTTCCAGCGGCCGTTCGCTCCTCCGGGCTTTCAATTCCGTGGCTGACCGCATTACGCACCAGGTGCAAGAGTGGCTCAGCTAACATATCGGCGAGGGCAGAGTCGATGCCTACTTCGCTGCCGGCGATCTCGAACTCAACTTGTTTACCGAGCTGGCGCGCCGCGATGCGGCCGGCTCGCGTGGCTGCGCGCTCGAGAATTTCAGCGCACGGTACCAGCCGCAGTTTGATCATTCGCTCTTCCAGTTCGACAAACTGCCGGCGCAAGCGCGCGCCCGTCGCTTCGACGCCCTTACCCTGGAGGGGCGCGTCCACACTCGATAGGGCCCGGTTGGTTTCGCGAAACAGCTCGCTGGCATCCGAAATGAGTTCATTGAGCCGGCCCAATTCGATCCTTACCGACGCAGTCGCACCCTCTCCGGTCGATCGCAGAAGGCCAAGCGAGGGCGCGGCGGATTGCCTGGCGGGGACAATAGAAGGTTCAATCCTTAGCTCGCTTGTCTCGATGCGGCCCAGCGTGGCGGCTTGGCGCATCGTCTCGTTTGCCACGAGTTCGGCGGCGTACAAGAGCCGAAACGTGATCTCGTCCGGCGCCGCTGATTCGCCGGGAACCGTGGCAATTATCTCGCCGCTTTGGCCCAGTAGATGGCTTAGTTCGCGGAATCTTTCATCGAAAGTCTCGATGGCGAAGCCCGCCGAGACGATGAACAGCTTTGCTCCTTCGCGAATCGCTTCCCGGGCATGCTGAAGGTCGTATTCGCTCAACGAGCGCGCAATCTCAGGGGGCAACGCGGAACGCAAGCTGGTCGCGATCGAGCCTTGATGCCGACTCTTTGCCGCCATAGCGTTGAGGTTCTGAGTGACGGCCGTGGTGCCGGGCTGAGGTGCTCCGGACAATGCTAACTCCAGTGCGCGCGCAATCGCGTCGACAGCATCCTCAAAAGCATCGATCACTTCGTCGGTTATTTCCAGCCGACCCAGTCGCACTCCGTCGAGCACGCCCTCGAATTCGTGCGCAATCTTGCTGACGGATTTCAGTCCCAGCGTACCCGCGGAGCCTTTGAGTGTATGCACCCGGCGAAAGATCCGCGCCGCCAGTTCGCGCCGGTGCGGCCCGTGCAAACGCGCCGAACGCAACCGTTCGAGATCGTGATAAAGCTTTTCGACAAGCTCCTGCGCGTCAGCTACAAACTGAGTTTGAATCTCATCCATGCCGTGACGCAGTTTATCTCACTTTGGTTTGAGTAGCGCAGGTTTTGTGACCATTAAACGGTGGGTGGAGCAGCCTTAATAACATTCTTTCGCGGGACTCCGAGAGATTTATGAGAGGTTAGAGCTCTGGTTTGATTTCGGTGAGAATTTCAGCCTCTTCTTCTTCATCTGCAGCTATTTCAGTCTGTGGCGATAGTTGATCGAGGTCGCGCTTGATGGCATCGAGAATACCGTTGATGAATTGAGTTGCTTCGTAAGTGGAAAAGCGGCGGGCAATCTCGAGCGCTTCGTTGATCGTAACGGTGCGCGGAGTCGGCTCATGCAGGAATTCGTATACTGCCAGCCGCAACACGTTGCGATCCACCAGCGCCATCCGCGCGATCCGCCAGTGCTCCGCGCGCGACCGAATCCGTTCATCAACCTCTGCTAAATTTGTGAGGGTGCCGAGAGCGAGTTTGGTGGCAAACTCGCGCGCTTGTGGATCCAGCTCGCCGTCAGCCAACTCAGACCAGAACGTGCGCGCGAGATCATCCCCGCGCGTTCCGGCAACATCAGCCGCAAAGAGCATTTGCAAGGCGCATTCGCGCGCCTTACGACGAGAACCCATAAATAGCACAAACGAGCTTAGTGCTTTGGACTTTGATCTTCGAAACAAACACCAAGCACAAAGTACTAAGCACAAAGTTCAAAATCAAACTCAGCGCTAATCGCGAAAACTCGATCGGTATAAATTCGCCAGTTCCACCGCCGCTGTGGCGGCCTCAAAACCCTTATTGCCGAGCTTAACACCGGCGCGGTCGACGGCTTGATCGACATTCTCCGCCGTAATGACGCCAAACAGCAAAGGCACGCCCGTCTTCAAACCGGCCTCGCCGATGCCGCGCGTGGTTTCGCCGGCGATGTAATCAAAGTGCGGTGTCTGTCCGCGAATTATCACCCCAAGACAAATCACGGCGTCAAACTTTCCGGACTCGGCTGCTTTCAAAGCACACAAAGAAATTTCAAACGAACCCGGCACGCGAAAAACTTCGATGTCCTTTTCCTGAGCTCCAAGTTCTCCGAGCGCGTCGAGCGCGCCGGCAATCAAACGCGACACCAGCGAATCGTTCCAGCGACTGGCGACTATCGCGAAGCGAAAGCCCTCGGCGTTAAGAGTTCCCTGATGCGTGGTTGGTTGCAAAGCGATCGATAGAAGTTTTGAAGTCAGGTGGCGTAAACAAACTGAGTATAGTGATGGTAGCGCAAGTTGCCAACTTGCGAACGCGCTTCAGCAACCGTGCACGTTGCGTAGTATGATATGCCCGCTCGGATCCGAACCCAAACTGATAAGGAGCATTCGAAGGTGAAAACGGAACGCCGCTTGTTTGTAAATCGCCGGAAAGTATTTTTATTGACACTGCTGTTGGCTTCCCTGGCCGTAGCCGTTTCCGCGCCGCGGGGAGGGAATTCGGCCAATTTCGAAACCCCGCAGAAGCGCTCCACAGCCGTGGTGGTCTTTGTCATTGCAGGCGAAACGGACGAGTACCACATGGATGCTGTGGCCATCGTCGATGGCAAGCGTCTGCTTCCACCCTTTTCAGATGAACAGAAGGACAGGCAGAAGACGTTTGCCGAAAAGTACTTCGCGACTGGGCGAAGTTATCGCCTGATGTTTGGCGGTGGCGAAGCGGGATCGTTGACGGTGAAGAAGTGGAGCGAAGGCTGCAACACCGTCCACGCTGAAGTTACCTTGTCGTCTTCGGCACGGCTGGGCGGCAATGTCAGGGCCCTGGCCACGAATTCCGATTCGATTGGCAAGCGACCGAGCGCGCGGCGCGCGCCCACCGACGCGGAGCGCTCTGCGGTGATGCTTCTGATGAAGAGCATCTATACGGAACACCGGACGCCCGTCAGTTTGCTTCCTTCAATCAAAGTCACAAATCTGACGGCAACCGATCTGGACGGCGATGGCAAATACGAAATGATTGGCAGCTTCGCGCTGGCCGCGACGAATAAGTTCGAACGCGACCTTTTCTTAATCGCCAAGTCACCGGGCACGGCCATGCGCGCTGACTTTGTTAAGTTTCAGGCCTACCAACCTCCGCCTGAAACTTTTCTTTCGAGCGTCGACTTTGTGGATCAATTGGATCTGGATGGCAACGGCATCGGCGAGGTCTTTGCGGTGCAGGAAGGCTTTGACGCCTACGCCTATGTGATCTTCCGCAAAGTCGGTGGCCGCTGGCGCCAGGTTTACGACGTGATCGGGGATGCGTGCTGAGGAGAACCGAATACCGTCAGTAACACCGCGTGAGCGGGTGGACCTATGCGTCAACCCTCGAGAGTTGAGTTACTGGTCCACCACCTCACGCGGGTGGTAGTAACTTAACTACGAATCAGGCTTCCGCCTCAATCGCAGAACCTCCCGTGACTTGAGATCCAGTTTTCTTCCTCAGAATCAACGCAGAGATTAGCGTGATGATTAACCCAACCGGAAACGGCTCAATAAAGGTCATGGCCGCATTGATGAAGGGGTTGTCTAAATACTTCAACTGATTGAGCTGCGTTTGGATCGCTTCCGGGCTGGCGCCTGAACTCTTTATGTGCGCGATGCACATGGTCATGAACTTCTCACCAAAGCTGGGCACGCCGAAATACATGATCTCCCAAGTGACTACGTACAAAACGGATGAGATGAGGGTGATTAGAATGCCGACGGCAAAGGCGCGCCCGAACGTGATGGTCCCACCGCCAATGTTTTCGCGATAGGAGCGGATGCCGAAGAACACCAGCATGAACGACAAGACCATCGTCGTATAGCCGATGAAC
>Ga0137394_10000429_pt1 | contig 29509 bp, 34 predicted proteins | sample czobulk116metaG_FD_108278 | JGI IMG/M metagenome (GOLD analysis project Ga0137394, IMG submission 108278) | Vadose zone soil microbial communities from Angelo Coast Range Reserve, California, USA - czobulk1.16 metaG | ecosystem: Environmental > Terrestrial > Soil > Vadose zone | place: USA...
GGTGCGAGGTATCGACCACAAAGTGCAAGATATCCGCGGCGACGTTCAAGGCGCCAACCGCAAATTAGACCAAGTCGACCGTTCGTCATCACTTCATCCTTGCTCTTGGTTCTGAAGGCTCAGGAATTCTTCACAGGGAACCAGCTCCGAGATGACCTTCGAACATGGCTAACGCCCCCCAATCCATCCACCAACCATAACATTGCGTGTAAAACCCACCACGAAGGAACAGCGGAGTGGTTCCTCCAAGGTAGTATCTTCAGCCAATGGTATTCCGCTGGTTCCTTGTTATGGATTCACGGAAAACGTATGTCCTTATTAAACTTCACCATCGACCCCACCTAATCATTTACGGGTTCTGTAGCAGGCTCAGGGAAGAGCATCCTCTGGTTTGTTTCCCCTCACCTCGCCAGCGTTGTGGGGCTTACATCGTCTTCTCAGCTCCGCGATAATACAAGATATTATAGCCTCGTACAACCACGGAACAGCCTCGATAGCCTATTTTTATTTCGATTTTAGGGATGCCAGCAAGCAGAACCTCCAGAACCTACTCCCCTCCTTTCTTATGCAACTTTCTGCTCAGTCCGATCCTTGTCACGACTTACTCTCCCACCTTTATTACGCACATGACCGTGGAGAACGGAAACCCAGCGATCGTGCCATGATAGAATGCCTCAAAGAGATGCTTACCGTGCCGGCGCTCGGCCCTACTTATCTTATCATGGACGCGCTCGATGAATGTCTGAATACCTCTGGCATCCCATCTCCACGTGAAGAAGTCCTCGAATTTGTGGTCGAGCTCGTCTGTCTTCACTTCTCAAATCTCCATATCTGTGTCACCAGCCGCCCAGAGATTGACATCCAAGCCGCTCTAGAGTCCTTAACACTACATCCGATGTCCCTTCACGACGAAAGTGGACAAAGGAAGGACATAATTGACTATATCACGTCTATCGTTCAATCGGATAGAAGGATGCGGAGGTGGCGGGGAGAAGACAAGGAGCTGGTTATCAAAACGCTCTCAGAAAAGGCGGATGGGATGTAAGGGTGCCATCCCACGCTCATAAGCTGTTCTCATAACGACCACACAGGTTCCGGTGGGTGTTTTGTCAACTGGAAGTCCTCCGCCACTGTTTCCCGCCAAGTGTGCGGCGCGTCCTGGAGGAATTACCCGAAAGTCTAGATGGAACATACGAGCGAGTGTTGAAAGAATTCAGAATGGCGAACCGCACGCACGCTCATCGGCTTTTGCAATGCCTCGTGGTGGCTGTTCGCCCACTTCGCGTCGAAGAACTTGCGGAGGTAATCGCGTTCGACTTCAACGCGCAAGGGACCCCGGGGCTACATACCGGTTGGCGCTGGGAGGATCAAGAAGAAGCCGTGTTATCCGCATGTTCCAGTTTGGTTTCCATCGTCAGAGATGGTCATTCGCGCGTCGTACAGTTCTCCCACTTCTCGGTCAAAGAGTTCCTGACGTCAAAGCGGCTCGCCGAATTGGATCAAGGCGTCTCGCGCTATTACATTCGACCTCAGTCGGCACACTTGGTCCTTGCGCGAGCTTGCCTCGGAGTCCTACTGCGATTGAATCGTCACATCGACGAAGACAGCATCAAGAACTTCCCGCTGGCTTCTTATGCCGCCGAACATTGGGCCAGCCATGCCCGATTTGGGAGGGTGTCATCATTCATCAAGCACGGGATGCAGCGCCTTTTTGACGCAGAGAGACCACACTTTGCAGGGTGGCTCTGGATTTACAACCCGGATCGTTTTGGGCGGACGTTCGGGTTCAGCATGCGACCCGGGCAGCCTGAAGCACGGCCCCTCTACTATGCCGCAAGATTCGGGTTTCACGACCTGGTGAGGCACCTTCTCATCAAGTATCCAGGAGATGTAAACGCCCGAGGTGGTTGGGACGGGACCCCGTTGCACGCGGCGTTGTCTGGAGGACACATCGAGGTTTCGACATTATTGCTCAAGCATGGCGCAGACGTGAATATCCAGGACATATGGGAAGGCACGCCCCTACATCACGCGTCGAAGAGGGGACAATTCGAAATTGGACGGTGGTTGCTCGATGGCGGGGCAGACGCTGATGCCCGAAACGGATCCGGTTGGTCACCGCTTCACCTGGCGGCGGTATATGGACGACCCGATTTTGCTCGGATATTGCTCGAGCACGAGGCGGAGGTGGATGCTCGGGGAGATCGTGGACGGACCCCGTTGCACCTGGCATCGGCAAATGGACGTGATGAGGTGGCGCGAGTGTTGCTGGAGCACGGCGCGGATGTCAATGCGCGGGATGATTGGGGCAGAACACCAAGCGAACTACTAGTACTGCAGTCGAGTGAAGTGAGAGTGAGAATGTTAGAGATACTGGATCCTACAGTATGTAGTCGTGTTACATAAGCAGCACTAACAACAACAACTCCGCTCTCTTTGCTCTTTGGCCGCTCCGTCCACGTCCACAACGTTCGATGGACTCGCTCCAAATCCCCGTCCCTGCTCTCCCCGGCCCTTCTCGCCACTCGGGCTCCTCTCGTCATGCCTCTCTCTCTCCCTCCTCACCTCCCTCAGTCCCTCCCCCGCAGCGAAAACGGGCTTCCCACTCCGTCACTTCTTCCCATCCAGAGGACCAACAGCAGCAGCAGCAGCAGCAGCAACAACAACCCCCATTTCGCGACATCTATTCCCATCCAGCGGCGATACAGTATGCCGCTGCCCATCCACGTCGCCCCATCCCAAAATTCGGTCCTTATTTGCTCCTCCAAACCCTCGGCGAGGGCGAGTTTGGAAAGGTCAAACTCGGCCTCCACACGTCATGGGCCGAGGAAGTCGCCGTCAAGCTCATAAAAAGACACAACATTGATTCCCCCGTTCGCATGTCAAAGGTCGAACGGGAGATCGAGGTTCTCAGGGTTGGTCTCGTCCTTTCTTTTTTGTTTTCCACTCTGGGGGGCTGTGTTCAGCCTGCTTGACCTTGGTGCCCTCTGAAACAATTAGATGCTCAAGCACCCCAATATCGTAAGGCTGTACGACGTTATCGAAACGGACAAATACATTGGCATCATCCTCGACTACGCCTCCGGCGGAGAACTCTTCGACCACATCCTCGCCCATCGCTTCCTCAAGGAAAAGGATGCCTGCCGTCTTTTCGCCCAGCTCATCTCCGGCGTCTGGTACATCCATCAACGCAAAATCGTCCACCGCGACCTCAAGCTCGAAAATCTCCTCCTCGACCGCAATCGCAATGTCATCATCACCGATTTCGGCTTCGCTAATCGCTTCGAGCACCGCTCCGACGATTTGATGCAAACCTCGTGCGGCTCGCCCTGCTACGCTGCTCCCGAACTCGTCATCTCTGAAGGCGCCTACGTCGGCTCGGCCGTCGATATATGGTCCTGCGGTGTCATCCTCTACGCCATGCTCGCAGGTTATCTCCCTTTTGATGACGACCCCGCCAACCCGGACGGTGATAACATCAACCTGCTTTACAAGTACATCGTCAACACGCCCTTATCTTTCCCCGATTACATCTCCCGCGAAGCCCGTGACTTACTATCCATCATGCTCCAGCCAGATCCCCAGCGCCGTGCCGACCTCAGCCTCGTTATGCGACACCCTTGGCTAAACCCAAACGCCTACATCTTCGAAAAGACCGTCGAAGACCTCGAAACGAGCGCCATCGAGCTCCACAAGGCCAAGCGCCAGGCTTATCAAAGGCAGATGCGCGCCGCTCAGGCCTCAGCGGAACAGACCAAGGTGTCGCGTTCTCAGAGCGCCAAGAATGACGTCTTCCCCCATGCTAGCGTTGCCGTCGCACCCCGTTCTCACGCCCCCGAGGACCAGACGTTGTACGAGACCTCCGCTGACCTCGCTGCCGCGTCTCAGGCTCAGGCTCAAACACGCCGCGGGTATAGCTCAACCATCGTGATGCCAACTCAGCCATCTGGCTACGTGGATGATGACCCTTTCGCTCAGAACCCGGCCAATTCCGCGCCCGTTTCGATACCTATCGCTTCCTCCTCCGCGGAGCAACCGCAGCCCCACCGAACGCATACAACCTCGCACAAGGACCAACTTCCACCTATCCCTACGCAAGTACCCGCGGTCAATGGCACCGGCAGTGTGCGCAGTAAAGCTGCCAGCGGTATGCGACATACAATTCAGGTCGAATACGGTCAACCTGAGCCGTCACCAGTACCTCCTCAGCCTAAGCGCGAGGAGACTCCCAAGAAGGAGCATAAATATTCTCAGGACTTGCCGTCATCGCCGCCGCTACCGCAGCCATCGCCACCTCAACCACAGCTCCTGCCGCCGTCCCCACCACAACAACAGCAGCGGGAAAAACCCCGCAGGTCGTCCCTCACCGGACCGCGTCCTCCTCCCAGTACACCCTCGGCCGCATTGCCTTCTATCCCCACGCCCGCGCTTCCCAAGATCCAGCCACCACTCGTCACTATCAATGCCGCAAGCCCACCGGCAACCCCCCAATCAGAGGAGAAAGGACCTTACTCTGTAGCGGGTGTTTCTGGTTCCGGCTCGTCCAAAAGGGGCAAGCACAGCAGAGGCATCTCTATCGACAAGATGGGCCTCGGCAAACTCTTTGGTGCACCTTCCCCATCAGAGGCTGCACCACCACAAGTTGCCCGTGCCCCGTCGGAAAGTTCAGCGGCAAACTCGCTGTATACAACTATCTCAAAAATATCCGGATCAACTTCCCGTCGCCCTTCAACATTACAGGTTGCGCCATCGACCTCGTCTAGTCCGACGGTCGAGGCTTCCTCCACACAGACATCATTACTCAGTCCGGACAGTGGAAAGAAGAGCCGTCGCAGCACTTTGAGTGTCATGGTCGAACCTCTCGCGCGTACGATCAAAGTACGTCCAGGCCGCAGCTCGGCGCGCGACTCTGTCCGCGGGAAAGAACCCTCGCGCGAGCGCCAGTCACGTTCGGCACACCCCACGTCGACATCGGAGAGGGAGGCAGCACTCGGCGAAAAGGTACAGCATGCCCCCGACACCGTTGGATATGGGATGCCAGCGAGCACGAGCAAGGCGCGCAAGGTCATGCAGTGGTTCCGCTCGCGCAGCAAGGGTCGTGGCCCCGGCGATGACGGAGACACATCTGTGTCGCTGGGCGGGAAGCCTTCCGTCCGCAATGCGTTTGCTGTTGGCGCCAACGATTCGTCGACGTCTATCAACGCCGCGCATCCGTTCCCCACTGCTGGCGTTGTCGAAGAGTATACTCATGTACCGTCGCGCATGGGACCACCGCATCCGCAGCGCGCCGTCAGTACTGGGGCGGAGGGAGCGCCAACCGCACCCAGCTTTGCGGAGCTTGTGCGGCGACACGTCGCACCGCCCAGGGGCGTTATCCGCACGCACCATGGCGCCGTCAGCCAAGCGACGGTCACGACAGGCGCACCGATCGAGGTCATGCGTCACGTGCGCGAGGTGCTCGAGGGCATGGGCGTCGATGTACAGGACGAGAGCGAATACAAGTATCGGTGTGTGCGCGCGAAACGAAGGCGTGCGCCGACTGCACCATCCGGCTTTGGCCTCGGCCTGAGGGACCCGGGGCTTGCCGCATTTACGTTGATAGGATCCGCGGCGTCCAACGGGGTGTGTGCTTCTTACCATACTTTGTATGTCTAGAGTTGATGCTGATCGCTGTCAATTTCTTAGGTGGACAAACGCGGACTACCGGTACCCTCACAGTCGACGTTCGGCGGTGCAACGGGGGGGATGCTCAAGGGCTTGCTCATGCGCCGCCAATCTTCGCAAGTCTCTGGAGAGACCGAAGCACCCTCGCCCGAGATGGTGGGCTCTCCCGTACTTCCTGGAGGAGGGGGGCGTGTGGTCTCGCCGGGCGAGTTGGCACCCACGGTGTACGGCGACCCGAACCAGGACCAGGGCGACGAAGTGCGGTTCTACGTCGAGCTGACGAAGCTGGACGGCCTCAAGGACACGTACTCGATCGACATTCGTCGGTTGAAGGGCAACCTGCGGAGTTACAAGTTTTTGTACGATTGTATCACTGAGTACGTCCTTGCCTCCCCGTGTAGGATATACAGCTGATCCAACTTTTTTTTTACCCTTCGTTACAGACGCCTTGTCCTGCAACGGTGAAGGGCGTAGAGAGAGGGGCCTGTCAAGGTTGGGGTGTGCCAGTAGTGATAGCGCGGAAGAGTTTGTGTGTCGTTGGGACATTCCGATTTTCCTCCCTTTTTTTTCTCATGTAGCCTTTGTTCTTTGTATCCTGCGGTTGCTTCTCCCCCCATCCCCATTCTTACACTGGTCCATGCTTCCACCTCGTAACTAGCGTATACCCGCCTAATCCATCCCCTTATTGACCGTCCAACTCAACCTCCCCCCATCCGCGCCATTGCCGCCAACCGTCATCCGCACGCACCGCCCTTCTACGATTTCTGCGCTTCCCATCGTTATGCTCCTCCTTCCCTCCCGGCTTCTCCTCATCTTTTTTTCTTTTCGTTCTGCCTTCTCTTTTTGCCTCCATATCTCTACGATGCCGTGTTTCGCGCCCATCCATTTACTAGATGGGTTTTTTTCCCTTCCCCCTCAGCCCCCCCCCCCAAAATTTGTTTCCCCTTTTTTCAGCTCCTTTATCTGCACGAGTGTAAAAAAAACGGCCTTTTCCTTTTTTGTTTAGCTCTCTTTCGTTTCGTCATACATACTCGATCGCAGGGTGATGCAACAATAGACTTTAATGGACTTGCAGACAAAACAAAATTTGACAAATACGAGGGAAGGAGAGGAGAGGAGATACAATACTATATAAAGATATATATGATATATATGCTGGGAGCATTCGTGGACAAACAGATATACGGGCAGACAGACAGATGGGCAGGCAGGCAGGCAGGCAGGCAGGCAGGCAGAGGGGGCAAAGCAGAGCGAGACGGACGATGATGATAACTTGTGGGCAGACGGTGGAAGAGCACGAGCCATGAAGGGCGAGATGCAAGACGAGAGACGCACTAGACAGGGAGCTGAGTGAGAGACGACGAGAATGAAGGGGCACAGGTTGGGGATGCAGAAACGTAGCAGCAGAGCATGTAGGGGGGAAAACGAACGTGAGAGAAAGAAACGAGCAAAACCTTCAGGCCACCACGTCAGATGCTGCGTGGGTCGTCCACAGAATCAGAGTGGACGAGCCACGCCTCGGGATTATCCCACCGCGCGTCCTCCACCGGCAGCCTGAATGGCATCCGCTTCCGCTTCCGGTGCGCCTCATCCACATCCACGTCCACGTCGTCGAGGGGCGGCGGCAGTGGTCGTCCAGGAGTCACCGTCAGTCCTTGCATCGATATAGGGTAGCCGGCGCCTACGACGGGTGTAGGTGTCTCCCATGTGGAGGCGCGGTTGTGGAAGTAAGGAGGCTCACCGTCGTTGCCCGCGCAGGAATCCATGTCCGCGTCTGCGTCTGCGTCTGCGTCTACTTCTGGCCCTGTGATCGCGTCTGCCATGGTACGCGCGTGTGGTGGTCCGACGAGAGTGAGCGACGGGTAACCCCCTCCTACTAACAGCACCGGGTCGATGTTGCTCATGTCGACGGGACACGGTGTGTCCATGACACCCGAGAAAGTGTCTACGCCGCGTCCATCGCCGTCGCCGTCCCCGCCCCCGCCGCAGCTCTGCACGCGCGTGCGCATAGCGCGCACCGCTTTCGGCGTAGGCAAGTGAAGCTGCATGCCGCGTGCGCGCATATCGATGATCTCGTCCACGCTCACGGGCTGCACAAGCATCGGCGTGCCAGCGCGCAGCTCCTCGGCGTACATCATCGGCACGCACGGGGACAAAGGAGACGGGTCCCATCCGGACACGGAAGAGAGGCTTCCGTGGCCGTAGCCGTGGCCGGGGTCGAACACCGCCGGGTAGCCAAAGAGCCCGCCGGGGAGGTACGGCGAAGGCGTCATCGGTCCGAGGCTGCCCGTCGAAAGCGTCGGGCTTGGGTAGACGGAGAGGTCGGGCGTCGCGAAGATCGAGGGACCAAACCCGGTGCCACAGCCGCCTCCCCCTCCACCGGTGTTGGCCTCATCGAAGCCCGCGGACCCGACGCCGACGACAAAGCTCAGGCTCGGAGGAGAATCGTTGGGTCCTCCCGGGAACAAGAGCGCGGACTCCACCGCCGGCAACGGCGACGGCAAGATCTGCGGCGCGTAGGGCAGCAGCTGTGGCTGCGAGTGCGACTGTACGGCCTGGCCAAAATGCGAGAGGAGGTCGGGGTTGCCGCTCCGCTTGAGCGTGCAGGTCGGACAAGTTTTGACGAACTTTGCCGTGAGCTCTTTGGGGACCCACGAGTAGTGGAGGCGGAGCGTCGCGCAGGTCTTGTCCCGTCCGCCGTGTCGCGCCATCGCGTGGCAGTAGCACAAAACTTCGTACAACTGTTCCTTGATCGCGACGGGCCGCTTATCGTGCAACACGACGGGCTCGGGGGCAGAAGACGACTGGGGCACCCCGCCGCCGGCGTTGTGGCGACTGGTGTAAAAAGACGTCTGAGGGTAGACGAGTACGAACATCTTGCGGACCCAGAAACGGAACTGAGCGGTGCTGGCGCGGTCCTCGGAGCCATTCTGGAGCACGGCCAAGATCTTGTCGAAGAGAGCCTGAGAGATGAGCGCCTTGGGCTGCTTGCGGTCCGAGAGAGAGGTGAGGTATTCTTCTTCGATGCGCAGGTACTGTTCGTACGTCGGGAACCCCGCCATGTCGCGCGGGCCATCGGGAGCGATAGGGCGCGGCCGGTTCTGGGCGGGAGCTTCGAGCTGAGGAGTCTCGATGTGAAAGGGATAGTAAGGCGAGTCAGGACCGGTCGGTAAAGCAACGTCGCCAGAGTTCAAGTCCAGAGTACCAAGAACGCCTTTCAATCCTGTCCTGGAGTAAGGCTTTCTATTGTCAGCGGACACCGGAGACAGGCGGCGGACAGGCCCATAGTTGGATCTGTCTGTCATAGCTTGAGCAGAAACGAACGACTTGGAAAACGAAAGTGGGATGTAGTAGATGTACAATACGACTTGAAACCAGTGCGAAGAAAACAAAACCAGCCTGTGCAAGGCTGGGATGTGGCGGCAGAAAGCAACACGACTAAGGATACCAAAGTTTGTGTTTGTTGGTGACTCAATGCCTTGGTCAATTCGTTTCGAGTCACGTGCAGACGATGACGCTGAAAGAGAGAAATTTCTCAACCCATCGCATTGAAACAACAAGGGCGCAATACAACTTAATCGCTTTTTTTTATCAATAAGTCTACCAAACAACGCGCCAATACAACCACCAACCACGACACGACTTACGCGTTACCATCTCTCTTGGCGGCGAACACGAGAAGATCCACGACGCGCTTCGAGTAACCCCATTCATTGTCGTACCATGCGATGAGCTTGACAAAGTTCTTGTTAAGCTGGATTCCAGCGTTGGCATCGAAGATGCATGACGCCGGATTGCCGATGAAGTCAGTCGAGACAACCGAGTCTTCCGTGTAAGCCATAATCCCCTTAAGAGGACCGTCGGCAGATTCTTTGATTGCCCGCTTGATCTCGTCATAGGTAGTCTCCTTCTCTATGCGCACGACAAGGTCGACGACGGAGACGTCGTTACATGGAATGCGGAACGAAAGACCACTTATCGACAAAGTGAGTCGGAAAGACAACGAGCAGGGTCAATCAACGGGCTGCTTACGTGAGCTTGCCGTTGAGACTGGGAATGACTTTGCCAACGGCCTTGGCAGCGCCCGTTGAGGAAGGGATGATGTTCCCATTGATAGCGCGTCCACCACGCCAATCCTTGTTGGAGGGACCATCAACGGTCTTTTGCGTGGCAGTGGTGGCATGGATCGTGCTCATCAAACCCTCTACGATGCCGAACTTGTCGTGAATGACCTTTGCAAGGGGCGCCAAGCAGTTGGTCGTGCAGGACGCATTAGAGATCTGACAAGCTATGAGGTGAGAGTTGGATATATGCGTTTGAACAAATACTTACCACAGTGTGTTTAGGATCGTACGCGTCGAGGTTGACGCCACAGACGTACATGGGGGCATCTGCAGAGGGCGCAGAGATGATAACCTTCTTGGCACCACCCTTCAGATGAGCGGATGCCCTGATGGAACGGTCACCTCGGCGATCTTGGTGGGCAACACCACAAAACTCACTTTTCGATGGTGGTGAAGACACCAGACGATTCGACAACATAATCAGCACCCACTGAGCCCCACGGGATTGCGGCGGGATCACGCTCCTGATAGACGGTGATGGGATGACCATTGATGATGAGCTTTCCATCCTTGGTCTCAACAGTTCCTTGGAAGCGGCCATGGACGGTGTCAAATGTAAACATGTAGACCTAATTACAAGAGATCGTCATCGATATCCACGAAGTGAACAGGGAACAGCGTACCATATAGTCCAAGGGGATAAAGGGGCTTAGGTGGGTGTATATGTCAGATCCCGGAGGTGTAGACGTCACGCAATGTATGCTTACTCATTGATGGCCACAACCTTGACACGTGCGTCAAGGAGTGCGTTTCGCAGAACAATACGGCCGATACGACCTGAGAAGCCAAGACGTATTAAAAACTCGCAGTCAGCGATAGGACGCCTGGAACAGCTCACCGAAACTACAGGTGTCAGAGATCGAATGTGTTATCAGTCAACGATCGAAGCGGTTAGATAGAGAGAGCCAACCCGTTGATGCCGACGTGGACCTGTGAGCGGCACACAACAAAAGAAAGAAACGAGTCATTGATCGATTTCTGTATACAGTATAGCAGGAGGATAGGAGCATACCATGATGATTGCTTGGTAGATGGATGAGAGATCTTGGGGAGACAGGGGACAGTCGGTCGGGATGGGGGCCAAGCTTTTATAGATTATCTTTATCTTTGATCAGGGGTCTTCGGCTAGGCCCTTACTAATTACCCGGTCCCCAACAGTTTTCACCTTCACCAGGACTCGATGCGCCCGGGTTGTACTAGACCAGCCTCCTTATCAACCTTTTCCTTCTCCCATAGCTGCGAATTTCTCTGAATTTCAGAGCAGACAACGGCATCATCAAACCCTATTAAACCCATCTCAGGTTCGGCAGGTCTCGCCATTTTCGCATCCAATCCGAGCGACCATCGGGGCGAAGCGCGGTCGGTGCACGTGAGCACGCTCTTTTCCCATTTTGGCCGCCTTGGATTCTCACGTCGGACCCGCAGATTACAGCTGTAGCTGACCCACTGATTGCCGACCATGACTCGCACTCTATACTGCGCGCACAACAGTACAGTATATCGGATCAAGCCCAAGTCCGAATATATGCGATGAATTTTATGACTCCATGTCTTCTGTCAGCGTCAGCTGCGCCATAATACAACCCGACCGACCCCGTAGTCTCCCTGGTGCAACCCGTGCCGTACCGAACATAACGACGGCGAAACCCCAAAGAAAAACCGTTGTACAACTTCCGATTTCCCAATATGTATTGATACAATATTATAGCAGACATGATAGGTGTGAGTGAGTATGTGTGTGTGAAGATGCGGTACGCGTGTGTACAAAATGGCAGAAATGGAGGCTACAAGCTGCGTGCCACATAACGAGGTAGTGCTTCGACGGGCTTGGAAATCAAGAAGCCCTTTTTTCCCGCTTCCTTCTCGCCTTGACGTCCGAACCCATATCCAGCAAAGCGCCCACCAAGGTCGCTCTTCTTCTCCGACAAGACCGGCCCGAAAAGTGTGGACGCTGAAGACGCGGCGCGCTGCACCGGTAATGGCAAGACACTTTTCGCTTGGTCACGCCACGAGGTCACGCTTCGCTTGGCCTTGGCGTGTTCTCGGAAGATGAGGCCCAGCAGAATGTTGAGGCAGCCAACCGAAAACAAGAAAAAGGCAGAGACGAGCGCAAAGTCGTCGACGTGATGCGAGAGGACGGCCGCACCGATTCTAAAGTGGCATGACCTCTCACTTTAGCGGAAGAAATGGCGGCGGAAACGGACGGAGGGGTAGGCTTACAGGCACTGCATGACACCGAGTGGGCCCAGGCCAAATTCGGAACCAAGCACAGGGAAAAACCGGTTGAAAAACGCCTGAGGCCATCCAACCTCGGAGAGGATCAGCGCGACAACCTGGAAAATGATCAGGAGCCGGTTGAGAACGGCCCAGAACTCGCCAGCGGGTTGATTCGGAACTGTGCTGTAGCTAAGAGCGAGGGCTAAGGATCGGTACACGCCAAAGGGACATCATGGAACGGTGCATACGCGACGTAATCACAGTCAAGTAGGCTATCGGCGAGGGTCGAGTTTGACTTCTCGGTTTGAATGAGGGCGTTGACGGCCTCGACATCGTGGACCATGGTCACGAAGCTGCTCGCGAATACGAGCAAGCATGCGACGATGGAGAGGATGCGGACGATGTTCAGACCGATGAATATATCTGGTGGGCGAGGTCGGGTCATCCAGAAGGAAGAACAATGAAAGGCGAGTGACGCACAACCGCGAGGAGGAAGCATTACTATGTGATGGTTGCTAGGCTGTACAAGTGCGAGAGCGGCGTGTGGCGGCGTAAAAGTCGTTTGAATGTGTATGGAGGACCGTGTTGTTCGTAGGTGGACAAAGGGATCAACACCAGGTTGATGCGCACGGGCGAGGAAGGAAAGGTCTAATGAGGGATAGTGGTAAGAAATTAAGGACTAGTCAAAGCCCCTTCAGAAGGAAAATGTCAAGCTCCACGCAGTGGGCTGAAAGAAGGAAGGGGTGGGAGGTGGGTGTCCTGACACGGACTGCTGCGAGTGACGCCAGGTAAGGGTGTGGTGGCCATGAGCACTGTGGATTAGTTTAAGTACCCAACTCGTGGCCAAAGCAAGCGACCTTTCGCCTTGGAAACGTGCAAAAAGTAAAAGGCTCCCGTCCAGTAATTGAGCATTGTTCGGAGCATAGCAGCACGGACAGAAGTGTCTGCCACATATTGTTCGTCGAACAAAAGGTTTTCTTCAGTACAATGGGTGTCGGCGGTCCAAAATGGCGGTGCTGTGAGCGACGACCCATGCCTCTGCTTACCAAATGACCTCAGTGATCGATCGTGGTGCTTACTAATCACATGGCGACATGCATTCACGCCGCTTTTACAAGGTTGCTACAGTACCACGAGCGGTGGACCAAACGTTCGAAGCATTGCACATATACAACAGAACAAGCCCTTCAAACAACGAAAAAAAACATAAGAAAGAAGAATCCTGGGATCCCTTATGGCCGCGGAGTACTGGGAAGGAAGCACTGTGATATTCCTTTTTTGCACCTGGCGGAAGTGCTTTGCCTGCTTGGCACATACGCCTTTCATCATTACTGCTGGAGTGAAAAGGTCCGAGTGAATCTTTATTTGTTTGAAGTCGCTTAGCCGCTCGACGGCCCAGGACCTCTGATGTCCAGGTATTTCCTTTTTGACCCTTTTCTCTCAACCCTCCATATGTAGGCGTTGCCCAACTCGTGCGTCTCGCACATAGAAGCTCCCCCACGATCGGATTTGAGTTCGTCCAAGCGCGCTCCAGGATTTCTTCCTTCGTGGAAAGCTGGTGACCGATCCTCGCGCCCAAACGCATCCGAGTCCTCGATCAAAATTAACGGGTCCCACGTTCCTCTCACACTCCACCAAAACACGACGCGTTCGTCGTCCGCGCTCTCAAATCCCTCTGGGCCAAAGCGTCGCAAGATCCACTGTGCCCAGTAACCAGTACTGGGACCTCGGATACAGGAACTTTTCCTTTTTGATCCGGTACGTGCAGTGCACCTACTTGACGACGTACTTCCATTTCGTCTCGTCATGACGTGGGACCTCTCACAGGAAGATTCCGAATCTGGATTCCAGGTTGCCTTCCGGTGTGTGTAGTACCGCCCCGTCATCGGGCTTCTCTCATGTGTGAAGCGGAACGCCGAAGAAAGTTGCTCGTAATCGTAGCAGCCAGCACAGACAATCCTTCCCCCGCCCTCGGGCTCTCCCATCAGCCACCTTCTTACTGGTTCCCCCTGGAAACTTCGTGGAAGGGTGAGGGTGTATATGCGTGTCTCATGGGAAGTGGAGTTCCGACTCGCATGGTCCTGAGAGAAACGGTGAGCTGCCTGTAATTAACAGACGCGAGGATTGGGGAGAATAGTTTATGCTCCCACGGTGCGAGTTTGAGATCATTCCCGCTCGTGCTCCATCGAGATGATCTTGGGAGCGGATCTTTACTTCCAAACTTCGCCCACCTGAAAGCTTGACAACTGGGTGCATGACGCGTCCAGCCCCGAGGTCGCCTCGCCGGTGCTTAAACACTTTATCGAGCAACCTCCATTATTACCCCATAAACCGGACGAGAGATCGGACCCCCAGAATCTGCCAGAGGGAGGGGGCGTAAAATCAAAAGTTGAGACCGAAGCAAGGTATCAGAAAAACAGCTTGGCACATAGTCCTGCATGGAGCGTCAGGTCACATCTTGATTTCTCCAGCGAAAGTCGCAACGTTGGGCGTGCAGGGAAGAGAGGGCACACTCGAGAGACATCGATTAGTCGTACACTGTACACACATTTAGCAAACTCGAGGATGGTGTTATACACTTGATGTTATGAGAATGGCAACCCCCGAAGCAACTGTACTGTACAAAGTCCCCAGTCCCGGCTGTGAGGCTGGAAGCCGAATCAATTTCCAGGAACCTAAACCAGCACCCAGAGCCACAACCCCGCACGATGAGTGGCCAGCCATCACCCCCAACTATGGGCTAATCTCGACCCGGAATAATCCCTGCCATACCTCCACGGAACATGTGTCATCACCCTCAGCGCAGGAAACCTCGAACGTGTGGAGCGACGGCGACGGTGGACACATAAACTCGGCCGAGCGCTGCGCTGGCACTCACCCGGCCATACATCGAAACTCGAGACATGCGCCTCCCGCCGCAGGCGGTGATCCTCGTCCGCCGACGCACTCGCGACTAAAATGACCTGTTCCAGAGACCACAGGTGAACTCGGGTGACCCCGCCGCCCGCAGTCTCGAGGCGTCGTGCGAGCGTGATCCCAGAGGTGATCGTACATCGCGCATCACGTGGCATGTCAGGTATGCGGACCCTGGACCAGCAGGGAAAGCTGATAGATAATATTATAAGTGGAATGTCGGCGAATGAACACCGGCGACGGCGATAGCTGCCGTGGCGCCTGCGTCACGACTAGCAGACGTACGGCGGCTCTCCGGCACGATAGATGTCGCCGGCGATCTTGAGCACGTCAAGGGAATGGGAGCCGTGGCGCGTCCAACCAACCGGGGATGGGATATACGGTGCCGGTGGGGAGAAAGAGGAGAGTCAGGATGGACACCGTCGCGCCAAAAAGGAGGAGCCAGAGGGGGAGCTTCCAACGACAGCCTAATGTGAGCGTGATATTGAAAAGAAGTGAAAACCGATAGCGTGTTGGGCAACTCACGAACTTCCTCTCGGGTGACCTCGAAGTATATGGGCGGGCTCCGCTCGGGGTCACTACCGTGGGCATGGTAGCGTGTTGAGAGGGTGAAAGAGTTGGGAGGATGTCGCACCGAGGGTAGACGGACGGGCATCTAGTGAAGTGTAAGTTAAAGAGGACGCTCACCGGCCGGCGGCGGGGGTCAAGTACTAAAACGCCAACGCTACGTCAACTGGTATTCATCAATATCATCAACTTAAGCTTCAAGTTATTGATATGTGGGGTGGTGAGTCAGTGAAGTGCGCTCTTTGCAACACGCGCAGAGCACATGGCAAGTGCAAAATTTCAAATTTTACTTAGATTCCCCTTCGACCAAGATGTCGATGTATGGGTCAGTATAGGGCAGACCTCGTCCCAGTGTGCTAAGTGGCTATGGTACACCGCCCTATTCCTTTCTCAGGTCACAACGAACGTCCAAGTTGGCATATGAAGCTCATACTATGATCATGATGGAACTCGTCCGGAATCGTTCATGTCAACTAGATGTCCTGCCACCTCGTCCCTCTCGTCTCTGGCCCATGCACGAATCGTGCGTCCTGGGACATCGACAGACGCTTCTTAGGACTTCTACATCTCCAAAAGTCTTGATGTATCTTCGTTCAAATGGTGCTCGGATGGGCTTGATTATCGCCACAAAAAATACCGCGCGGCTCCCTGCTCTGACTGCCACGTCAATACACAATGTAGACCCAAGTCTACTGATATCATGGTTTGATTCGATGGGAAATATGCGTGCCACGCAACGATTTTGGCTAAATAGGCCGAGGTCCTGGGACGGTCTCCGAGTCAATCACTAAGGTTCAGTTGGATACTTGGCCGCACGTGGCGTGAGGGTCCTCATACTGTCCTCATCAATGCTCATCCTTACCGAGTGCAAACAGGTGATCTGCGATGCAGTCTGGGTGCAGTGGTATATTCTCATCTTCGAATGGCTGTATCCAGATATCTTACAGGGGCGGAGCCCCCCTGCTGCTAGAGTTATGGGACGTGTTGGCAAGCAGGTCGCTATCCAAAGACGTCGACAGGTGCGTTTCCTTATCCCCTTCAAATCGGGACTTTTCTTCAACGCGGGAGGCCTCGAGGATTGAAATACGTTGAAATGCAATACTATAGCTAGGGCTTAGGAACTCTCTTTACATCTAGGATCCAGACAACGTAACGGCCTTCTGTAACTTGCTCGACTCGATACCATTCAGAAGGCCGGACTGTCCGGAACACCCGAAGTCCATTCACAATCTTTGAAGGTGTCTGCGATGATGTGTACGCATCGTGGTTTGTTTCATCACCGAATACAAATGGAAAGAATTATCGCCGACAGGTGTGAGGAGAGCCTAGATGCCTGAGGCTTGCTGGTCAGAACACAATGCACTCTTCAAGCCGATATCCGGTCGGCACGCAAGATAGGAGATGGGGATAGATTTCACTCACCTTGTCACCTATGGTCATTGAGCCCTTATCCTGTTGTTTCTTTGAAGGCATGTTATGTTTGTAGAATTTTAGAAGAGTCAAGCGACAAGAGGTTGTAAAATTGGGTTAAGGTTTGGATGCGAAGAGACAGCATTTCAACCCCGTTCGCGCCTGTTTCGGGACAGACCATCCGTGCCTGCACTCCGCTTTACCCCACTCGTCTTGTTTATGTTTTGTTGGTGAGCCTCCGCGTTCTCTGGGTGTTCGGGCGCGCCGCTGGATCTTGTTGTCTTCTTCAAATGGCGGCCTCTCTTCGACACGGAGGTCCTTCCTGATAGTAGGCATATGACAAAGGCTTCCACTTGACATAGGATAAGGCGTCAATATATTTTCGGCCCTGACTCTCGCCATCAACTCGCCTATCAACGAAGATTCATGGTGTTGAGATCGAGTCAATGTGAACAGTTTTTCAAATCCAGATTTCCAACGCGTATTTCTCACGTGATGGCCGCTGTTCCGAGTCGGAGCTGAATGCCGCTGAAAATCACGATCTGTTGGGTTCGCGCTTTCGGGACAACGCGATCCTGTACACCGGGCTCTCTACGTCCTCGCATGCCGCGTCGACGCATGAGAACCCGGTGCCTGCCAGTGGGTGGTGGGAGAGAACTTCATCGGGCCCGAGCGCGCCCTCGATAACTCAGGCCATACGCGCCAGTTCTTTCGTGATCCGCACCAACGTCCTCGGCGGGTGTTATGGCTCGACGGGCCCCTCGTCCATCGACCCTGCCAGTCTTTGATGTGGTCAAGGCGCAGTATTCCCTCCTTGATCACCTCGGCATCGAGAAGCTCTACGCGAGCGTCGGGTCGCCCATGGGTGCGATGCAGAGCCTGGCCGCAGAATGTATGCACCTCAGACGCGTAGGCAAAATCGTCAGCATCAGCGGTACGGCGCGCAGCAGCCCACCAAACATCGCGGTGCGGTTCGCGCAGCGGAGTGGTACGTGTGTGGTTGTTTTTCGCGATTCGATCGACCCCCGCACGACGTGCTGGAACGAAGCCGAACGAAACCAAAAAAAAAATAGGTTTGATCGGATGGCCGAGCCGAATTGGAACGACGGATTCTACTATGACGGGTCGCCACCGCAAACGGGCCTCAAGCTCGCACGCCGTGAGCACCCCGCCGCCACTTCTTCCCCTTTCCCCATGTTGCCAACGTCCGTCTTCTTGATACCCTCGCGCCTTATATAAAGAGATTGCGACGGTAACCTACCGCTAAGGGCCGATCCGTTTTGGTCGGCAGCTGGGAGCTTCCCTCAAGTCAGCCGACGCACGCACGCCTGCGGTATGCTCCGACTTTCTCATCGAGACCTGTCTTGGTCACCAGGCTAGTTCCTTTCTTTTTGTTCTCATTCCCTTCCCCATATGGTTCGCGCCCCGCCCGATCAGACTAACGCTTTTCGTTCGTCTTGCGACAACAGGGAGAACAGTTTTGCCTCAAGTATGATGCTAACTCGTTAATCTACATCTAAAAAAGCGATGGACCTGTTCGATATGACGGGGCCATCCCTGACCGCGTTGGGACCCTCGCCTACCACGTCGACGTCGACGACGATACCTTCCGCAACAAAGGCGCGCACCCACCTCCTGCCAACCCGGCGCCGCACTTGCGCGCGCTCGCAGCGGGCCTGCGTCCCCTCGCGCACACACCTATCCTTGTCCTGGGCGTGCAGTCCGATATCTTGTTCCCGGTGGATCAGCAGCGCGACCTTGCGGACGCGCTCCGCATGGCAGGTAATTCCCGCGTGAGCCACTACGAGCTCGGCGGAGTGTGGGGCCACGACAACTGGACGAACGTAACGCGTCAAATGATTCTTGCTCTAAGATTTGGGCTTGTCTGTCGTTGGCCGCCACCGCCACTATCGGCCGGAACTTCAGAGAGCGAATAAATACAGCACCATGCGTAAAAGTTTTCGGATGCGACTCGCTCGGGGCAAGATGCGAACTTTATCTTTTTTTGTGTGTTCTTGCTGTTACACAGAAAATTTGCAGTATTACTGTAATCCTGTGGGCTGGGCCCACTCGGAGTTCTGGGACCGTATAGGAATCGTCTACAGTCGACTCTGTCATAACATAACCCATACCCTTCCCCCCCCCTTTGTTGGCAGGTGCACGTTATCAGGGGCTGAGTTCTCTGAACACTCATTCAAAGGCCATCAGCTCGAAGAAATATACCGAGGACTTCTATTTGAGACAGTGGAAATCACTCTCAAAAAGGAGGTATGGGTTATGACAGAGTCGACTGTATGTGGGCCTTGGGCGGCGGCGAACGTCCTGGCGCCCATGTTTCTACTGTTTTGATCGGCGGGCCTGGGCTTTTCGAATTTCGAAGGACAATAGGAGAAGTGTGCGGAACGACGGCGGCGGAAGTTCGAGAAGCTTGTTACGCAGCACGCAGCTGTAGAGACGAATAGTGGCCACGGGACAGTACAGTAGTACGCGATGATGCGATGTCACGGTATCACCGACCGGTACGGTGTTTACACAGTGATAATTGTACGCGTATTTGAATAAACCAAGGGTCGAACGAAGCTAGGACCGTTGGAGATGTGGCTGGACGGACGGGCTCGCCACGGAGATCCGACGCCTTGCTGATATATACTCTACCCCTGAGGTTCCCGATATGCAGAGAATTGTGGAGAGGCCCGGGGGGGAAAGGAGGCAACCAGAAAGATTTTTTTGCGGCGCTCTGTTAGTGCTCTGTTTGTCATCATATCATATCCAAAGAGCACATGCCACGATGCATTTGTCGCGCAAATCTATCACCTTGGGACTATCAAATACGCGCAGTCCTGTGTATTACCTGCAAGTCCCGATCAAGTCGGGAGCGAGAAACGGCGGTAACGATTCTTGATGATGATGCATACAGGTCGACTTCTGTCATAACCCATACCTCCTTTTGTTTTTGAGAGTTATTTCCACTGTCTCAAATAGAAGTCCTCGGTGTATTTCTTCGGGTTGATGGCCTTTGAATGAGCGTTGAGAGAACAAGGGTTATGACAGAGGTCGACTGTACCACTGATACCAACAGTAAAACGTGAAACGTAATATATCCAGCCAATCCGAGTCTGGATCCATCCACGCAATCCAGATCACAAGGTCAAGATCGTATCGAAGGTCTATTACGTAACAAACGTGGCAGATGGAGGTGAAAGCTCCTCCAATTGGGTCCCATTTTTTCGACAACAATACGAGCGAGTGAACCATATGCATTTCCCCCACGTATACACTTCACCGCGGCCGACGCTTTCCTTCTTTTCCTTCTTTTTTTTATTGCTTTCTCCTTCCCTTTCTGCTCGAGTGAGTGAGTGCAACCCTCCGCCTCCGCGGCCACGAAGAAGTAAGCGAGAACGGGCGAGGCGAGATGAAGTCGAGCCTCCGAGCGGGACACAGTATTCCACCATCGGGCTACAGTACCATTAAAACCGGGCGCCTCTGTTTGCGCGCCTCTTTCCCGATGAAACCCGCATGGTCTAGGGGCTTTTTTTGCAACCCTTCATCGCGCGCATGCATACGCATGTAACATGCCCTCTTACATTTCCGGCCACCGGAAAGGTAACAGCCACAAAACCACAAAAGGATGTGTTATCTACGGCACGACACACACAGGTCGGACCTATCTCTTCACCACCCAACCCCACCGCATCCCGCATCCCGCCGCCGCCGGCGTCTTGGAAACGAGACCAGTTGCGGGCGGCTAGTAGTTCAGGGGTCGGAGTTAGCGATTTTCGGAAAATTCCTGGAATCGAATCTTCATTTTCTTTTGGGGAATTAGTTGTATGCTAGGATAACTCGCCACTTCCTACCATCGGGCCAGGTTGTCGTGCACCCCTTAGCAAACCCTCCACAAGTATGAGAGAAGAAGCCCCATCAAGGACGGATCATAATGATAATGCATAAGCCGCGGAGCATACCGGACAGGAGGAGACACGGAGACCTCCGCCGGCTCAGAAAATATATGCATGCATATAAATGGCCGGGCTATAATAGATGGAGACACTGCTCCACTCGTCAACCCCATCGTCGCTCGCCTGCTCTCGATCCTCGGCTCACACTATCACCCAAGCACCCATGTCATTGGTCTTGAAATTTCCACTCCTCGCAGTTGCTGCGACCGGCGCGTGGTACGCGCTCACACCACCACAGCCAGCCCCGCGCGTCCAGGAGCGCGTCAAATCTGAAGGCGCGGAACGTTCCTTTGGGAGCGTTGTGCGCATGCATGCACACATCTGGAAGGTAAAGCCCTCGATGCCTCCCAACCCCTGTCATTGCAGCAATGGCTCACCTAGACTTTCGCAGTCTTCTGTACTCGCGAGCCTCCTCGCAGAGTTCATCGCTTGTGTATTCGTCGCGTCCTCCACTCCGTTGCCGCGCATCTTCTTCTTCCTCCACACATCGACGGCGCCACTGTCGGCTCCACTCACCTCGACACTGCCCGTGGCATTCGTGCTCGGGTGCCTAATGACGGCGGCGAGCGGCGCTCTGCGCCTGGCGTGCTACAAGGCGATGGGGTCCCTCTTCACATTCGAGCTTACCCTGCGTTCGGGCCACAAACTCGTGACGCGCGGGCCATATGCGTTTGTGCGGCATCCGAGCTACAGCGGCGTCGTGCTTGGCGTCATGGGCACGCTGCTCGTGCACTTTGGCCCTGGCTCGTGGTGGGCGCGAGCGGGTTGGCAGAACACGCTGGCGGGGCAGGCGTACGCCATGTGCTGGTGCGCGATGGAGGCGTACGTACTATCCAGTATCCTGGCGCGCGTCCCGGCAGAGGACGCACTCTTGAAGAAGCAGTTTGGAGCTGAGTGGGACGCGTGGGCGGCTAGGGTACCGTACCGGGTAATCCCTGGTGTGTTCTGATCTGAGTCTGATGTAGCGTGTGTTTGATGTACACCATTTCTTGATTATGTTTTGGACAATGATTGATCGTCTACACTTGGGCATCGACCGTGATTTGTGAAATTAGGTGATACGATTGCATCCTGTGGGCATGGCCCCAAGCAAGGTTCACATCATCCCGTCGAGGTGGCGATGACGACGGGTAGGACCGGAAGTATCAAAGGCGGGCGGGTCAAGTGCGTTCCGGAATGCAAGCCGAACTAACGGAAGGGGAGTGAACCAATCATTGGGACCGGTCTTTCCCACCCACCACCGTTAAGCGCTAAGCTTTATTGCAATTGGTTCGTGAAAGAGGGCCCCAGAAACCCGAGACCCGCAGCTGTATTACATGTCGTCGGAGCATCCAAAAATGGCTATGCCATTTCCTGCTTTTGACGGTTGTCACCTAAGATTGCGGGTCCAGACCTCGCGGCAGTGTCAAGTCCTTTTTCACTTCACATCGCACGTAGACGTGCCGAGCACAAGGCAGGTGACTGGCCGACTTGACTGGACAGCACGGCATCCGCGGGAATCGTGCTTTTGGGGGTGACGACGAAACCCCGGTATACGTTGCGGCGCAATGCTATTAATGTTCCAGCGGTTGAGAGAAAAAGGCGACCGACCGAGCGAATTGTTTCACTTCGCCGTCGGCGTCAATTTAGTTATAATAAATCTCGAGCTCCCCCTTGCCCACTAAGTCTGTGGTGTGATGGATGGTGCCGCTTCTGCGCGGCGTTGTATTGAATTGACCTGTTGAATCGTCAAGTTAGGAAAGCCGCTAACGCACCATGGTAATTGTGGCAATATTAATGTCGATTTTGTGGGTGTGTATGGAACGACTGGCGGCGTATGTCAAGTCAAACGAACACGACACTTCGAGGGGTAGGCTAGCCTCCCAATTCTGGATTCGCGAGCTTTCGAGAACGGACACCCGATCAGTCGTCTTAAAGCCCGGTTGCAGGTCAAGAACAAGAATTACAGCAGAAGAAAAGCAGATCGAACGGTCACTTTGCTTTCTTGCGCGCGGGTCGGAAGCTGCCGGTATCCGGTGCCTGACCGCCACGTGCTCTGAGCGAAAACGGCAATCAGTTGCGATACCCTCCCCCTAATGCGACCTCGTTTTCATTATAGTTTCTGGAGATGACACTATTGTACCTCTTAAGGTTCGTACATCTGACCACTTTGACGTATTTTCTTTTTCTTTGGAAAAATGATACTCGTAATTGTTCCGGAATTGAAGGGATCTACCGGTTTCAGCTATGTGGCCGGCCTCTCTATTCATGATGCTCTCTCCCGGTACGTTCAAGATGGCTGCCGCAAGTGTTACAGTAGCCGATCCCGCGCTGGATGACAACGACGACGACAACGACAACAGCTGGCGGCCTACTCTGGCTTTCGGAATTGTTCGAAGACCACACCAGACTCGCCAAGGTCAGGAAAGAAATGAATATATGTACGTGAGATCGACCGCATTGCCCACGAAATAGGCGCAGGCCACACGTCCAAGGGGTATTTTGCGCCGATGCTAATGATCTTACCCGTCCCCTCCCTCCCTTCCACAGCCATCATCTTGCTACACATCCTGCTCGCGTTTGCCGATGCTCTCCCGGCACACAAGATCACCTTCTACATCCTCTGCCACGTCATCTACCTGTAAAACCTCTCCGAGGTCTGGCCGTTCGTCTCGCTATCCTCCCAACCCTTCATCGCGTCCTGCATCCTCGTCCTCGTCGACTACTTCCTCTGGTTCTTCCACTTCTCCCGCCTCACGCACCAAGCGCATCATGCCGCGCACCACGCCAACAGCGGCGGACCCGTCGTGCGCCCGCCCGCGTTCGGCGAGATGGCCACGTTCTTCGCGATCTGCGTCTGGCTCACTCCGCTCTTCCTCTTCTTGAGCCTGCGCGCTAAGGACAACACGCTTCCAACGTCTGGTGAGTCTCGTGGTCTGGGTTCCTTTCTTCCCCTCCTCCCCCCCTGCTTCTGTAATGCCGCTTTTTTTTTCTTATGTGCTGAAACCACCAGGCCCGCTCGACACCGCCAGCAACTCGCTCGCCATCCGTCGCGTCATTTCCGCCTCCGCCGCAGTGGCCTCGCGCCTCTCTTCCGCCTGATGCTAGGCTTCGTACCTAGTCTAGGCCAGTCGTCGTCGTGAGGTGCCGAGGGCCTCATCGCCCTCCGTCGCCGGGCATCCCGCATTCTCCCCGCACTCGCGCGCGCACTCCGCTCACCCCGACGCGGTCGGCGACTCGACCACTACTGGGATCAAGCCCGAGGTCGCGCTTGGCCTTCCACCACCACGACGGTGGACGTCTTCCCATTATGCCGCTACCTCGTTGTGTCATCCGCTCGCTCGCAGACGAGGGTCGGACACGGACATGTAGCGTTCCTTCCCAGGTTTGTTCTCCTGCCGAGATGTTTTGCATGTTGCCTTCCGTACACGACTTTGCTTATGCTAGAGACCGTAGGTCGAACTGTTTGGTGCAGTTAAAACACGTGACGAGTCATTTCGTTGGCAGTTGGCAGATTTAGCTATGTTATGTAGCGGAAGTTGGCCGAATGTATTACGTTGCCAGTGACAGGGCTAGGGAAAGTGCTGGGTCCGAAAGGTACTGTACTGTTCGATCGAACGAAAGCCCGGTACTGGAGAAACTACAGTACTGTAGTCTACAAAGTCACCCTGACATAATTATCAGTCTTCTATATGACGATCGAGATCACCAATTTCGAGATCCAAGGCACGGGTCAACTTCTGGAAATGTAGAGCGAAGCGATAGTAACTCGCAATCTGATCGTGCTACTGTACGGGAACCGTCGAAACAGGAACACAGACCGCGATTACTCCTCTGCGTTCATCTCGCCGTACACGAATTCGGATCTCGTCGGACACAGCATGACCTTTACCATCGGACGTGGGAACGACATTAATATTGCGAGGCCCTTTCTTCTTTGCGATCCGGTTGTGCGCCTGCCGGCAGCGCAGCGCCGCGCTTCGACTCCACCCGTGCGAAGAGTTGACTTCGGTACTAGTACTAGTACTGTAGGTTTGCCGAGTGATCGAGGCGATCGCTGGTCGTCTCGTGAGCAAGGAGATCGAGTCGCTGTTTGCCGATATGGAGAAAGCATGGGATTACCCCCGCAATTCCGGTGGTGTGGCGTCTTCCTTCTCATTCTCTGTTTCTGGCCGCACACACGTTGAACGTTGAGCTCCCATGCCACCGGCCGCATTTAGGATTGGCCTTGAGAAGGGCGTTATTCACCTTGCCACTGGCGCCGTGGATAAGGTCCCTTAAGATTTGTACGCTAAGGGCCCGCCAGAAGCCCCTCTGGAAACTGCTCGTAGACATGAGCCCGGTATGCGTCAGAGTTCGCAACAATATAACCGATGCGATCATGCCCGACGAGGCTCTTGCGATTCTCAAAGCAAAAGAAGCGACAAGGGACTAGCGTGCTCGATCACAAAGATACCCCGCCTACGTGACGTCTGCAGAATGGCTAGGTCGCATCGATGGCTCGTCACACCGCGCCGCGATACCCTTGATCTCTCTGACGCTTTGACTCTTTGCGGCCCCCAGGATACTCCGATGAGAAGATTGCCAAGCTGACGAAGGAAACCACTTCAATTATGACAAGTGGGCGCAGACCTCGCGAACGACCTGCGGCGTGGCAGGCTCATACGTTCGATCGTCGACGACCCGCAGCACTATCCCTCGGGTGATCCCGATCCTGCGCGTCTCTCAGGCTGCCCCGCGCTCGTCGGGAAGAACGCGGGTCCTACCGGCGCGGTGCTCATGATCGATGCGAACCAGGTGTGGGACGTGCAGCAGGCGATCGACTACGTGTCCTCGCTCAGAGATCAAGTCCTAGTGCGCGCACGCAGAGGTTTATGCTTTCATTTCATGTGTCGAAGCACAGATGTGTGGACTGACTGAAACTTGGGCGCCTTTGGTTAGGTTCATTGAGGAGCCCACGGCGCCGGACGACATCCTTGGGCACGCGGCTATCCGTCGCGCACTGAAACCGCATGGAATCGGCATCACGACTGCGAGCACGCTCATAACCGGATGGTGTTCAAGCAACTGCTCCAAGCGGATGCGATAGGCGTCTGCCAGGTCGACTCGTGTCGCCTCGCCGGCATCAGCGAGGTGCTTAGCGTGCTCTTCATGGGCACAAAGTGAGCAACCGCGTTCTTTTGGAGCGTTTTTCCACTGTAGTTCGTATGATATGCATCGTCCGTGGTCACCGGACATGGCTCGGATCCCCTGGTTGTGCGTGTGCGAGGGCTCACGTCATTTGTGGAACTATTTAGGTTTGGGGTGTCGGTCTGTCCACATGCGGGTGGCGTTGGGCTCTGTGAATATGTGATTCATTTAAAGTGAGGGTTGTTGCTCGTTCGCAGTTCACCGAGGTGGTGACGTTGACGTGTTTGACGATCGCCGAAGCTTGGTGGATTATATTGCCGTTTCGGGAACCATGGAACGCAATGCTCTCGAATATGTGGACCATCTGTATGAGCATTATCCAGCGTTTAATAGGATTCTTAATCATAACCACGCCCTACCTACAGCATTGAGATGTACAAGTCAAGCATTGCAGAATATGAGTGGCCGAATGGGTCATGCTGGGTAAAGGCCGGGGCAGGAATGTAGGGAAGATGGGAAGAGTTCGAAGGAGTCTTTCTCCTTGTAAGTTGTATCGACAACGGGGGATCAAATGACACGTACTATATCTGCGCATGTATGCACAGTCACGGAAGAAACTAAACGCACCGGCCCGTATTCCCGGTCACTTCTCGTTCACGTCACGTGGTTGACCTCACTTTCATTCGACTTGGTTGAATGGATGGAATGAGGGCGACTATCAGGAAGCTTTACGCTGTAGGTTACACCTCCACTGCGCAATATATGTACTCTGATCACTGTGACCACAGGCCGCGGTACCTTACCGCGCTCATTATGCTCCCTTCGCTCCGCATGTCCTCGCTGGCGCAAATCCGACCGAATCTCGCGAAGAGTGAGGGCGATGATTCCTACCAAACCTCTAGGAGACCTCACTCACGTCCTCTTTCCAGACTCGCCGTGACAAATCCTGCGACTGGCTTGCACATCTGCACGTAAGTAAGAACGCCTTGCTCAGTCAGATAAGACGCGAAGCCAGCTCGTGCAGGGTCGATGCCGCCAACTCCGAGGACGTACACCGCACAGTCGCCGATGCCCACACTGCCTTCGAGTCCGGCGCGTGGTCGCGTGCCCCCGCCGTCCACCGGTCCAGAGTCCTTACACGTCTCGCGCGTGTGTTGGAGGAACGTGTCCCGGCTCTGGCGGAACTCGAGACGCTGCAAACCGGTCGCGCTATACGGGAGATGCGCGCCCAGCTTGGCCGTCTCCCCGAATGGCTGTGAGTTGCGCGCGTTTTCTCTATCATCATTCCCTATTCACCCGCCCGCCCCTAATTTCCAAGGGACTACTATTCTGCGTTACTGAGGACGCACCAAGCGTTCGTCGCGCCGACGCAGGGAAAATTGTTGAATTATGTGCAGCGCGTGCCTTTGGGAGTCGTCGCGCAAATTACGGTACGTCACACCCACCAACTAAAGTATTACATATCCGGAACGGACGCATTCTTTATCCGAGCTAGCCGTTCAACCATCCGTTGCTCATCGCTATCAAGAAAATTGCCCCGGCTCTGGCCGCGGGAAACAGCGTTATCGTGAAGCCCTCGGAGGTAAGACCCTGCGCTCGGGGTTTTCATGCGTCCCTACCTGAGCAACTATTCTGATGTCTTACTCCGCTGTAGCTTGCGCCTATTTCTGTACTGGAGTTTGCACAGATTGCACTCAATGCAGGAGGTACGCATTTATGCCCGCTCATCCTCTCGGATATATCTTATCTCAGATTCGCTTCAAAGTTCCTAGCGGTGTACTCTCTGTGCTTCCTGGACCTGGAGCCACAACAGGCAAAGAACTGGTCTCGCATCCCCTTATTCGTAAAGTGGACATCACGGTAGCTTATATCGCGTTGGTTATCTGGCACGCCTCTAAGCGCATATCAAGGCAGGTACTGAAACGGGGCGCACCTTGGGAAGCATCGTCGGTGGGAACCTGGCAGCCTTTACCGCTGAGCTTGGTGGCAAGGCAAGCTGGGGAAGAGTTACGACCATGTCCTGCTGACTGATGGACGAACCAGGCCCCAATCATAGTCTTCGACGATGCAAACATTCCTTCCGCCGTAAACGGGGCGGCTTTTGCATCCTTCATTGCTTCTGGTCAGACATGCGTCTCTGGAACTCGGTTGCTTGTGCAATCCAGCATCTACGATGCGTTCGTCTCTCAGTTCCTGGAGAAGGTGAGGAGCATTACAAAGCGGATGGGTGACCGTGCGTGAGCCCTAGCTTTGGTCACATTATCACCGGACGACCTGACACCGCAGACTAGCTATGAATCCGAAGAGCGCGATGGGTTCGGTGATTTCCGCTCGGCATCTTCAGCGGATACATAGCGTGGTTGTGCAACGCAGTTCGGGTTCCATCCTCACGGGCGGCGAGCCACTCAAGAACCGTTCATCCCTCGACGGTTTCGACTTCGCCCGGGGTAGTTTCTACCCTCCTACTGTAATCGCGGACGTATCCCTAGACGACGTCCTATGGAAGGAAGAATTGTTCGGACCAGTCGTCGTGCTCAATAGGTTCGAGGTACGTGCGAAGATTTCAGCCTCAGGCAACCCTTATACTCAATTCAATTTACAGACAGAGAGTGAGGGCGTGGAACTAGCCAACAGTTCAAAATACGGACTTGGTGCTGGCATATGGACGCAGAATCTATCGCGCGCTCATCAGGTCGCAGCGCAGTTACAGTCCGGATTGGTGTGGGTGAATACCCATCATCGAAACGATCCGAGCTCGCCGTGGGGAGGCATGAAAGAGAGCGGGATTGGTCGCGAGAACGGCATCGAGGCCTTTGGAGCATGTAAGTGAGCTAGCGCGGCAGAATGGTTTTCATCGGCTCACGGTGCATCACGCAGACTCGCAGAGCAAGTCAACTATCGTGAACACTGCCTCAGCTGAGGAGACTCGTAGACATGATGATTGGTTTGGTGACGAAGTAGAGAACAAGCGCTATGGGTGATCTGATTGCGCTGGTATACTCCGCGCGCGTTGCCCTCGTCAGGCTAGCTTCCCATGCAGGGGTTGTATGGTATCCCGGGTGATGAAGGGATAGCTGGGTGCATATGCTTCTAAACAGTATCCTGTACTATCTCGGCTACACGTCCCGTCTTAATCAACCATCGTACAGCGGAATGTTTTAAGGGTCAGGAATCAGCCACGGATGGATTATGGGGTTGAGGGTGAGGGGGGCGTCAGTCGGTGGTGCAAGCCCGTGCGGCGGCGTTAGCTTAGTCGTTCTACGATGTGGATGAGGTATTGTATTTTGACGACTACCCGTGGAAACGGGTTACGAGTTTTGGCGTGTGTGAGAAGGGCCTCAAAGCTCGAGGCCTGAGGCCTGAAGGTCTGAAGCCTGAAGTCCAGAACATCGTCAAGCATTTCGTCACGGTATGCTGTGGCACAATGATGGCAACGCAGGCCTGGGCCTGCAGCGTCTGGATGGCTCACGCCTGCTTATGAGCACATAGATTCCGTTACTGACTCGGACCTACTCACGATCTCAGAGAACCGTTGTCCTATGTCAGTGA
>Ga0137394_10000430_pt1 | contig 29430 bp, 20 predicted proteins | sample czobulk116metaG_FD_108278 | JGI IMG/M metagenome (GOLD analysis project Ga0137394, IMG submission 108278) | Vadose zone soil microbial communities from Angelo Coast Range Reserve, California, USA - czobulk1.16 metaG | ecosystem: Environmental > Terrestrial > Soil > Vadose zone | place: USA...
ATCGCTCACAACGATACGGTCACGGACTCCGAGGCTGGCTTGCAACCGGTTGGCTTGTTCCTTGACGCGGTCCAGGATGCTGCCGGTCTCGAAGAGAATCGCCGCACGTTCTTTGTCGGTGTCGCCCTGGCCGAACAGCTTCTGAAACACGGCTCGAGGGTTGCCTTCCTGGGGCAGCGACTGTGTGGGCGTTCTCCAGGACAATCGCGCTCCGGCTTGCGCAGTCGTGAGCTCGAGCGAAGGCAGCCGCGTGTCCTGACCGATATGCCGCGCTATCAACTGGTCGGCGGTGACGCCGGCGTCCGGGTTGGCCACGCCGTGTTCCCAGACCTTGACGCAGCTCAACCACGTGGGCTCGATGTAGCCGTGCGGCTCGGGCGATTCGGCGGGCTTGTTTCGCAATCCCGAGACGATCGTCAGGTGTTTGCGGAACGGCGTCAACGGCTCGAGGATCGGCGACATCACGTAGTCGGCGCCGGCCTCCTTCGGGGACCATCGGTCCATGATCGCGCCATGCGGAAAGCCGACAAAGGCGAACCGCTGCGGTGTCGAGCCGGCCGCGGTCTGCGCCCACGCGGTGGCGGCGGGATTCATTGCATCGAGGAGCGGTAACGCAATGCTGGCTCCAATGCCTTTTAAGACCGCGCGTCGTGAAACATGTTTTTTGGATATATACATTTCGTGTCTCCTCTAATTATCGGGATTGGGCGACGGTTCCGGCCTGAGCCACGCGTCGCATCCTGAACTGATCGCTCCGAACCACAGACTGGACCAGAGCCGCAAACTTGTAGTCGCCGGCCGCTGCGCTGCGCACCATACGGCGCACGGTGGGCATGTCGTAGGGCCGCAGCGTGCGTCCGGTCGCATAAACCAATAACCCCTCCGTAAACGTCTGCACAAATTGTTCGGGGCGGCGCAGCAGCGCATTGCGCAGATCGTCGGGGCCTTTGAGTGGCGTGCCATCGGGCAACTCACCCGAGGAATCGATAACCGCGCCGGCATAACGATCCCGGTCTCTCCACATTCCTGTCGCATCGAAGTTCTCGAGTGCAAAACCCAGCGGATCCATCACCGCGTGACAGGAAGAACAAGTCGGGCTCGCTCGATGTTTCGCTATCATCTCGCGGACCGTGAGCGCCTTCGTCGTGCCGATGTCCTTCTCGTCCAGAGTCGGAACGTTCGGCGGTGGCGTCGCAGGCGGCACGCCTTGAATGTATTTGAGGATGAAAGCGCCCCGCAACACCGGTGACGTGCGGTTCGGGTAGGCGGCCGCCATCAGAACGGCGCCCTTGCCGAGCAGCCCCCAGCGCTGTGATTGCTTGAGCTCGACGCGACGGAAACGATCGCCTTTGACGTCGGTAATCCCATAGTGGAGCGCGATCCGCTCGTTGAGAAAGGTGTGGTTCGCTCTCAGCAGATCCACGACGCTCCGGTCTTCCCTGAAGATGCTGTCCGCGAAAAGCGTCAACTCCGTGCGGAAATCCGCGCGAGGATCGGCTCGGCCGGACGCATACGGAAACACATCCGAGTCCGGCACAATCTCGTTCAGGCGTTTCATATCGAGCCATTGATGCACAAAATTGCTCGCCAGCGTTTCTGAACGCGCATCGGCGAGCATGCGCAATACCTGCTTGTCGAGCACAGAGGGCTCGCTGAGTTTGCCTTTGATGGCCAGGTCGAGCAGCTCTTCGTCGGGGATCGTGTTCCAGAGAAAGAACGACAAGTTCGATGCAAGTTCGAGATCGCTGATCGTGTAGGTCTCGCCGGGGCGCAACCCCGTGGGGACGTGCTCGCCCCGGTACAGGAAGAAGGGGCTCGCCAGCAGACCGGTGATGGCGCCTCGGATGCCTCCCTCGAAGCCGCCCTCTTTCTGGCCATCCCTGTAATACGCGAAAAGCTCCGTCACGTCCTCGTCGGAAACCGGCCGGCGGTATGCGCGTTTGGCCAGAGACGTGATGATTTTTTTGGCGCAGGGCTCGGGCGCGTCACTTCTAGCGTCATTAGATGGGTGGCAACTGAAGATTCGTTCACGACTCGGCGTCAGACCGAGTCCTTTGGCGTTGAATGGACCCTGGAGCTGAAAGGAATTCACGCGATACTGACGATCCTGCCCGCCGCCGGGCGCGGAAATCTGCAACTCGTCGTCGGACTCGGCGAAGGTCCGGCGCTTGAATGCCACGCCGATCTTGTGTGGTCCTCCAGTCGCGAAGAACCGGATGTTCTTCAAGCGGGCATTGACCCGATCGAAAGCGCCGTTCATTATCTGATCGTAGAACTTGTTATCTTCCTCGCCGCCGACCACGGTCTCGTAGACGAGCTTATTATCGAGTGTGACCACCACCGGGTTCTCGAACTCCAGGCTACTGCCCCAGATATTGCCGGCCATGTCGGCAATATTGATGACGTATTCGCCATCCGATGGGAGATCGACTTTCGCGAGAATGCCTCCGCGCGTACCGAGTGGAAGGCCTTCGACGTGGGTGAGCTGCGTGCCGGGTCCGGCGCGGAAGGTCCAACCTGACGGTCTCGCGCCCGGCGTGCCGATTGCCTTCACGGCCACGGCTCGCGCCGCGATGACATATTGCTCGATAAAGGAGGGCGACACCTGCAACGCCGTCGCAATGTTGTCGAAACCCTCGGCCGTGTCGTCTTCCGGCAGGATCGTGGTGGCATCAAACTCGACATCGAGGAGATCCCGAACCGCGTTTGTATACTCCTTGCGGTTCAGTCGGTGCAGTACGACCTGGTCCGGCACATGCGCTTTGCCTTCCGCCCGATCGAGGGAATCCTCAAGCCAGGTGACGAGCGAGTCAACGGTTTTAGCGTCGGGCTGTTTGGAGCCGGGCGGCGGCATGACGTGCCCACGCAGCTTACGCACGGCCTTTTCGAACACTTCGGCCTTTTCGCCGATACTCTCCGGCTTGAGTCCCTCAAAGCTGACGCCGCCCATTTTAGCGCGGTCGTTGTGGCACCCGACGCAGTATTGGTTGATAGTGGCCAACTGTGCTGGAGTTGCAGAAGTTTGAGCTGCAGGCCGCCCCGTCAAGACTGGCGAGGCAGTGAACACGCCGGCCAGGAGAATGACGGCGATCGGTGCTATTGGATTCCTTTTCATAAGCGGGATCATTCTAATTAGCGTCGGGCCCACCGTCCGGATCATTTCGGTACACCGCTTCGCGGCCTTCTTACGACCGGCCGGTCCCCCCACGCCGGGCTACGCGTCGGGCCCACCGTCCGGATCATTTCGGTACACCGCTTCGCGGCCTTCTTACGACCGGCCGGTCCCCCCACGCCGGCTACGCGTCGGGCCCACCGTCCGGATCATTTCGGTACACCGCTTCGCGGCCTTCTTACGACCGGCCGGTCCCCCCACCCTAAGCGTCCGGTGACAAATAGGCCCACAGGCTTTCGAACGCGCGGCGCACAAACTCGTCCGGATTTCCCATCTGGGCATCAAATTCCTTCGTCGGCTGGGCTGCTACGGCCTCGCTCGGCCCGCGCCCTTTATTCAGAAGCTGATTCAGACGATCGTATATCGTGCTGTACATCTCGAACTGGGCCTTGAGGTCTGCCAGGCTGAGCACCGGCCCTCGCGCAGGCACGATGCGTGTATCCGCATTGGCGAGCGTCTGCAACCGTTGGAGGCCGCCGACGATGCCGCCAATCCACCCACCCGTCCACCAGTCGACGACGGGCCAGCCCTGGCCCGACACGGCATCACCCACCGCCAGCACGTTCTCCTTCGGAAAGTAAACATACAGATCGCCGTCGGTATGCGCCGCATCCGGGATGTACCCGTAACGAACACCGGAGGCGAGCTTACCGGTATCGTAGAAGGCGTTATTCGGTTGCGCGATCTTGGGTAAGCGTGTGAAACGCCGCCCATTCCAGGGCCAGGTGATGTTTTGCGTCAGCCACAGCCGCGTGTTCTCATGAGCAATGATAGCCGCGCCGGCCTTGCCGAGCCGCTCGTTCGAGCCGGTCTGCTCGGGATGCCAATGCGTATTGAAGATCGTGCGAACCGGACCGCCGCCGGGCAGGCCCGAAATGGCTTTCATGAGCGCATCGGAAGCGCCGGCGGATCCCCCATCGACTAGCAAGACGCCGTTAGCACCGGTCTGCGCGACAACACTGGCTTCTCCGGGCATTCTCACGACGAACAGATCGTCGCTCAATTTCAGCGTGCCGGCGCCCTCGGCCACTGCCTGGGCTGGTGCGCCCGTAAGGCGTAGAAACGGCGAGCCCAGAACGATTCCGGCCGCACTGCCAATGGCCGCCTTCAATATTTGTCTGCGTGTTTGAAGCCGATTGAGCTGATCCGCCACCATTTTTCCTTGTCGAGTTAAGCATCTTTATATCAGGATTCACTTCCTAAAAGCACTGTTGAAGTAAGAGTCCGGGGAGACTAGGCCGGCATCGGCGGATATCGTGGATCTGGAGGGGAACATGACGCACTGGCAGCGATGGATGTCGCACCCGCAGACCGCGTGGTTGCGCAAGGCCATTTTCCAGCTCCACATGTGGAGTGGAATCGGCGTCGGCCTGTATGTGCTCCTGGTCAGCGTGACCGGCAGCATTGTCGTCTACCGCAATGAGCTCTACACGGCCGCGACCCGCGACCCGATCGTCGTGGCCCAGTCGGGCCCAGGCTTAACCGACGACGAATTGCAGGCGGCAGCAACACGCGTGTATCCCGGATACACGATGCTCGGCATCAGTCGCGGACAGAAACCCGATCAAGCCGTCAGTATTTCCCTCAACGGCCGCATCGGTCGTAAAGACCGCCTGTTCAATCCGTACACGGGAGAAGATCTTGGCGATTCGACGCCGCTCGGCATCCGGCTCGTTTCCAGGCTCCTCGAGTTGCACGACGACCTGTTCGCCGGCAGCACGGGCCGCAGCGTCAACGGTCTCGGCGCGCTCCTGGTGATCGCGCTCGCGTTGACGGGAATCGTCGTGTGGTGGCCGGGGATCAAGACGTGGCGACGTAGCCTGAAGGTTCACAGGAATGTCGGATGGCGACGCTTCACGTGGGATCTGCACAGCATGATCGGCTTCTGGACTTTTGCCTTCATCGTGGTGTTTGGGTTGAGCGGGGCTTACCTCGGCAACCCCGAACTGGTTCAGGACCTCGCCGACCGACTCCAGCCTCCCACCGCCAATAGCGGGACGCGCATCGTCGATGACGTCATCTATTGGCTCGCCTATTTGCATTTCGGCCGCATAAACGGAATAGGGATTCCTTGCCGCGGTCCCGGGCTCTGCGACCAGACGACGAAATTGGTTTGGGCTCTCTTCGGACTCGCGCCCGCGGCCATGTTCGTGACTGGTACTGTCATGTGGTGGAACCGGGTTGTCCGAAAAAAATTCGGGCGAAATTCGCACCTTGAAGCAGTCAAGCGAGAGGAATCTTGAAATTGGACGAATCCTGCACCTCAAATCCGAAATCCGAAATCTCCAATTGGACTGGAGAGCTGAGCATGACGGCTCAGTCCAATTGGAGATTTCGGATTTCGGATTTGAGGTGCAGGATTCGTCCAATTTTCAATTTCCCGTGCGTGATTCGAGCGGACCCGCACGTTCTTATTGACTGCTTATCACCGCTCTGGTACCTCTGCTGTTCATGCATCTGTCAATCACACGACTCATTTGTTTCCTCTTCGTTGTCGCGGCATTCGTCCTGATTTCGGCCGCCGGTCCTCGACAAAACCAGCGCCAGAGTCTGGAGTTTAAAACCGACACCCAAAAGATTCGCGTCGTCCCAATCGCGGAACACCTGGACAGCCCGTGGAGCATGGTATTTCTTCCCACCGGCGACATCCTGGTTACCGAGCGGCCCGGGCGGCTGAGGCTCATCAGAAACGGCAACCTCGAGGACGAGCCGATTGCAGGGCTGCCGGAGATCCAGTTCGGAACCCATGGCGGCCTGCTGGATGTGGCGCTTCATCCGAATTTCGAGAGAAACAACTGGATCTATCTCACCTACTCCAAAGGCGGTGAGCGAGGCGTAACGACCGCGGTATCGCGCGGACGTTTGGATGGCAAGCGGTTGGTCGATGCGACGGACGTGTTCGTCGCCGACGCATGGACCAAGGGCAGCCTTAACCCCGGATCTCGCGTGGTGTTTGACAAAGATGGAACGCTTTATGTTTCGATTGGAGACCGCGGCCCGACCACGGAACCGCTTGCGCAGGACCTCAGCACTCATAACGGAAAGATCGTCCGCCTCCACGACGACGGCCGGATCCCCGACGACAATCCGTTCGTCGGCCGGCCCGGCGCGAAGCCGGAGATCTATTCCTATGGGCACCGCAACCCGCAGGGAATGACGATCAACCCGGAAACGGGCGAGGTCTGGGCCAGCGAGCATGGGCCGATGGGTGGAGACGAGGTCAACATTATTAAGCGGGGCGCGAACTATGGATGGCCTGTCGTCAGTTATGGACGCAAATACAGTGGCGAGGTCATCAGCGAGCAGCCGTGGCGGGAAGGCATGGAGCCGCCGCGCTTTTTCTGGGTGCCGTCGATTGGGATCTCCGGGATTCTGTTCTACACCGGGGACCGCTTTCCAGCATGGAAAGGAAACCTGTTCGTGACCGGAATGAGCGGCAGGATGATCCAGCGCGTGCGGATCGGAGGCAGAGGGCAGAACGAACGCGAGTTGATGCTGAACGCGATGCGGCAGGAAATCCGGGACATCCGCCAAGGTCCCGACGCCTTGATCTACCTGGTTACGCGTCAGGATGCGGACCACACTCCAAAGTCCGGCATGGTTCTACGCATCGAACCCGCCGACTAAGCAAGCAGAGGTACCGCCGTGTGCACTAGGATTCAAGTAAGGTTCGGCAGGAGTGGATACAGTCGACATTTTTTTAACAGGGTCGAGTTCGACCACTCAAGCTCATTTGGTCGGTTAACTGGCATCTCGCCATCTGGAACTGCGCAGCATTGTGAGTTTCACTTTCCGGCATACCGAGATTCGGAAGTTTGGGAATGATGCCCCACGAGTTTGGATTCGTCCGAGTGCATGCGACCTTCGCTGTGTCGACATTGTCGATCTGAGGACCGCCGGATTCAATCGACACCTGCCGGAGACGAAACCGTCAGAAGACATGCCGCCAGCAACCAAACGGCGATCAAATAAGTTTTCATTTTGGTTCTCCCGCGCTAGAGAATATTTCTGCCGTTTGCCGGACTGTCAAGATGGCATCACAGAGTCACATCAAAATACGCTAACTGAGACAAATTGAATTCAAAAAGCGGGTTGCGGCGCGACTGAACTCTGGAGTCCATTCATGGCCAGCGTTGAATGAGAAGGTGTCAACCTGTATGCCGGCTTCGCTAAGATGGCGTTCATCAGCAGCCAACTTTTCGGCGGTATACCATTCGTCGTTGTTTCCTCTGCCGATCAGCGCTGTCCGAATGTGCGACAACGCAGACGCGTCGAGTTCCCGGGGGACGTCTCCGCCGAGAGCAATAATTCCGTCGACAGGTCTCCCGAGTCTCCCTGCAGCGCGAAATGCCATGGCCACGCCTTGGGAGAATCCTGAGAGGACAAGGTTGTTCGTGGATGAGTATTCTTTCGTGACAGCGTTGATAACCTTTGCCGCGTACAACGTGTTGTCCGCAATCGCGAGGTCTCGGTCTTGCCTCGTCATCCAGCTGGCCACAACTTCCATGCTTCGGCCACGATAGAATCGATGCAGCCCCTGAAGGGAGAGCAGGAGCCAACGATCCGAACCTTCGATCGACCGAAGCCGATTGAATTGCATTTCAGCGGATTCCGCGTAACCGTGAAACCCAACGAGCATGGGCAATCCAGGTTTCGGAGCTTCCACGAGATACCGGCCGTGCGTGATAGTTTCGATGGACCGTTCACATTCCATAACGAGTAAGCCGCGGCGGTTACGGGCAGCTATCGGCAACCTTCGTCACGGTGGACACGTTCAAGCCATTGATTCCGCCCACACCGATGAGGAGGCCCGTCGCCAGCACCCGCTTGCCGATGTCGGCATCCAATTTGGTAAATACAAACTTGAGCGCGATCGACTTCTCACCCAGCGGACGGGTTGCGTCGTCAGGCGCAATCCCCGACTTGTCGGTGCGCTGCGGTGGTGTTGCGCTCGTCAAGACGAAGTCTGGGCCGTTCTTCGCCAGGCAGCCGACTATGCGCACGAGCGCGCCCGCAGGCAATTCGGTTGACCCGTCCTTCGGGATGATCGGAATGGCGGCGACCGCCGAAGGTACGAGGTCGGTCATGCCGGCCGGTATTCCGTTCGACTTGAGGACGAGCGCGACCAGATCGGCGTATGTTTTTTCGCTCAAAGATCCCGGGTTACCGTTGGGCATGTTCTTCTGGATGAATGTAAACAGGTCGCCCACTGTCTTCTGTGTGTAGCTGTCCCAGAACTTTTTTCCCGACAACGGCCGGTTGCCCTCGGCGTCCAACGTATGGCAGTTCGCACACGTCGCGTTGAACACGGCGTTACCGCGCGATGCCTGGTCATCGCTGTACAGGCCGTCCCACAGGGTGTTGTTCTTTGCCGGCGCCGTCTGAGCGCCGGCGACGCCCACTTGCCCGGCCACTGTCCCCATCACGGCCGCGATCACGGCGGCCAAAAAAAACGACGATCTCGTCATGTCGGCGGACTCCTTTTTGCAGAACCTGGAAATCGCGGGTATTGTAACAAAGTCACATAGTTCGGCCGACCACAGTTCACCGGATCATCCGGGAAGCCCGCGATGGAGACGGCGCAACTCGAGGAACTCGCGTCGGGTTTTCGGGCCGAATGTAAGGAAGTGCGGGTCCGGCGCCGAGAGATACTCGGCTCGCGCGCGGCCGATATCGTCGGTTGCCGCGCGTTTCAGCACCTCGTCGAGGTTGACTCCATACACCTTGGCGGCATTCAGCCCGAAGATTTTCGCGCGAAGGCGAGGTGTCATCGGCGCATAGCCGAATTTGTCCTGGAATTCCCGCGAGATCTGGAATGAGCGGAACGTCTGAATCTGGTCCTGCGGCGAACCGTACCAAATGGAGTCGCTACCCCAAAGCACGTTATCTTCGCCAAACTGTTTGATCAGCTTGCCGAGGGTGTGGGCCGCCTGATTGGGATCACGCATCAGAGCCCGCCAGGTGCTGCCGAGTTCGGGATAGATATTGCCGCCTGCTCCGATGCCGTTTTCACGCCCGCTTCGCACAAGCCGGTCGACTCCATCGCTGCGCTTTTCGTTGTAGGGACCCTCAGTTCCGGTCATTACATAGCCCGAGTGGTAGATGAGAAACTTCATGTCGGGAAACCGTTTCGCGATGGGGCCGACATCAGCGCACGTGGAGTGCTCGAGGGATTCGTCTCCCAGGGGCAGCCCCTTATGGATACAGATATTACGCACACCAAGAGAACGCGCTTTCTCGATCATCCTTACGGCGATGTCGTCTGTCAGATAGAAGCCGCGACCGTTCGGGCCCCATTGCGTGTAGCACTTGAAAGCCGCGACCTTCCATTTCTGCGCCAGTTCGGTCATGTCGTCGGTATCGCCCGGCTGGTTCGGGTTGACGCGTCCATGGATCATCAACCGCTTTGTGCCTTGCAGCTTGTCTACGATCTGGCGAACCGCATCGGCCTCTGAAATCGGCAGAATTTCGTCGCGGCGCGTGGACGGAATGAAGGACAACACCATCATGTCCGTATCACTGTCCAGGAACACGTCCTTCACGAACCTGTCGGCTCCGCCTAACGAATGACGCGAGACCCAGCTTTTGCCCACGAAGTGGCCCTGCACGTCAAATATGAATTCGCGTTGGCCCAGGCGTTTGAGCGCAAGATCAGGATCGAGCGCAGCCTCCTGTTCAATCTCGTAGCCGCCGCCGGTTCTTCCAATCGACGCAAAAGCGGAATTGAACGCAAGCAGCGTCGAGGCCGCACCCATCGCAGAAACGAGGAAATCGCGCCGGCCCATCCCAAGCCGCTTCGCATTTGCGCCGGCCGCTTCGCGGGCAAGAGAATTCGCATGGCGGTGGACAGGCAATAGAGGAAGCGGTTCGAATTCACCGTTTGAAGTACTGTCGAGTTTGACGGGAAGGCGCTTTCCGTCGGGATCGCAGGATCTGATGTTCATACCGACCTCCTTTGATGCAGACTTTATTACACATCGTGAATCAATCAGGCATACCATGAAAAACAATATCATCCGCATCAGTCACAGAGGACCTGTTGCAGACCGCAAGTGAGAATTCCGTGACTGGATTCGTGTGCCTACTCGCAACCAAGGGACGGCGATGGGCCGAGCAATATCACGGGCCTGAAAAAACGGCTCACAACAACAGGCTCACAAACATCTAGACTTCGGAGCCACGGAATCCTAGCATTGACCGCAGTTCGACTCTTTGAATGAATGTTTAGCCCAATGAAGCGCCTGGCCCTTACCCTGTTTGTCCTCGCCGCAGTCACGCAAACTGTTGCGCAGACGCAGACCACGCAGCGGAGTGTCGATCGTCCCGGTTCTATTAGTCCGATTCGGACGATGCTGGACACGTATTGCATCGGCTGCCACAGCTCCACTGTCCGGGCCGGTGGCGTTGCATTCGCCGGAATGCCGCTGGACGCCATCGGTAACAATGCGGAAATCTGGGAAAAGGCAGTACGAAAACTGCGTGGCCGCTTGATGCCTCCCCCAGGCAGCCGTCAGCCCGATCAGGCTGAAGTCGACGCGTTCATCAGTTCGCTCGAGGACGCGCTTGATAGCGATGCCAACGTTACCGGGCGTCCTGTCGCCGGTCATGTGCCGATCCAGCGCATGACGCGAACGGAATACGGAATTGCCGTGAAGGATTTGCTGGGCGTGGAGATCGACGCCGAGAATCTGCTGCCCACCGAGATCGAGGTGGGCGGTTTCGACAATATCGCCGCGGCCCTCAGCATCTCGCCGGCATTCCTCGACCAATACGTCGGCGCGGCCCGGCTGGCCGCGAAACTGGCGGTCGGTGACCCCGTGCCGAAGCGGGCCAGCGCACGCTATCCACTGCCTACCGGCAATCAAGCCGCTCATATCGACGGCCTTCCTCTCGGCACGCGCGGCGGGATGAAATTCAGACACAATTTCCCTGCCGATGGCGAGTATCGATTCACCGTTCTCGATCTCGACGTGGGCCTCTATACCCGCACGATGGAGACTCGCCACACGCTGGTCCTGCTGGTGGACGGCCGGGAAGTGTTCCGCAAAGCACTGGGTGGACCGGAAGACCTGAGTATCGTCGATCAGGGTGGGGCGCCCGGCCGCGCCCAGATCATGGAGCGCTTCTCGAACATCCCCGTCCAGGTCCGTGCGGGCGTCCACAATATCGTGGTCACCTTTATAGAGCGCGCCGAGGCCGAAACAGATGAGTTCGTGAGTTCCAGAACGGACGGGTTTTTTGGGACTGGCCTGCGCGCTCCTCGGATGATCGACGGCGTCACCGTGGTGGGGCCATTCAACTCGCCCGGCGTGTCGAAAACTCCCAGCCGCGAACGCATCTTCATTTGCCAGCCGCAGGCGGGCGAGCAGCCGGCTTGCGCCCGACGCATCATCGAGAATTTGGCGCGCCGTGCGTTTCGCCGGACCGTCACGAAAGACGACGTCGACTCCCTGATGTCGTATTTTGAAGCCGGCCAGAAGGGAACGGGCGGGTTTGATGCGGGCATCGAACAAGCGGTGGCTGCCGTGTTGGTCAGTCCCGACTTTCTTTATCGCGCGATTCGAACGCGAAAAACCCCGCCAACCAAAGACGGAGCCGGTGATGCCGGCGCGTTTCCGTTGAGCGATCTGGAACTGGCATCGCGCCTATCGTTTTTTCTCTGGAGTCAGGGACCCGATGACGCCTTGCTCAAGGTTGCCGCTGACGGCGAACTGAAGCGACCGGAAGTTCTCGAAGCGCAGGCGCGCCGGATGCTGGCCGACTCCCGCGCATCAAGCCTCGTCCGCAATTTCGCGCTCAAGTGGCTGAACGTGGACAACCTGAACGCGGTGCAGCCCGATCCGCTATTGTTCCCGTCATTCAATGACCAGTTGCGCCGGGATCTCAGAGTCGAGATCGAGTCCTTCGTTTCGAGCGTGCTGCTTCAGGATCGAAACGTGAACGAACTGCTGACGGCCGGCCACACGTTTCTGAACGAACGGCTGGCGCGACACTACGGTATGACCTCTGTCATCGGTCCTCAGTTCCGGCGCGTGGAACTGCAGGATCCTCGGCGTTGGGGTCTGCTCGGTAAGGGCGCGGTACTGCTCCGGACTTCCTACGGCGATCGCACTTCCCCGGTGTTGCGCGGCGCCTGGGTGCTGGACAAACTCATGGGGACGCCGCCGACGCCGCCACCGCCCGATGTCGACACCGACTTGTCCACTCCCAAAGGCGAAAAACCGAAGACGCTACGCGCGAGAATGGAACAGCATCGCTCGAAACCGAACTGCAACCAGTGCCACGGAGTCATCGACCCGATCGGCCTGGCGCTGGAGAACTTTGACGCGATCGGCCGATGGCGCGATGTCGATGCGGTGGCCGAGGCGCCGATCAACGCCAGCACAGTCCTGCCCAACGGCCGGCCGGTGGACGGCCCGGCCCAGCTCCGGCAGGAACTGTTCAAGAACTCTTCTCAGTTCGCACGGGCGCTGACTGAGAAGCTCATGATGTATGCGCTGGGACGCGAGCTCGAATATTTCGATATGCCGCAGGTGCGCGCAGTTGTGCGCCGCGCGGCGAAAGACGATTACCGGCTGTCTGCCATTGTTTCGGGCGTCGTGACAAGCGACGCCTTCCGCAAGCAGGCGGTCAAGTGAGGAAATTTTGAAATTGGACGAATCCTGCATCTCATATCTCAAATCCGAAATCCGAAATTGGACGTGCGAAAGCCGAATGATGCGGCCAGTCCAATTTCAGGTTTCGGGTCTCGGATCTGAGATGCAGGATTCGTCCAATTTCAAATTTCCTCTTGGGGATTCCGCATGTTCATAACTAAAAAACATCTTTCCCGCAGGACGCTGCTCAAGGGCGCCGGCGTCAGTCTGGCCCTGCCGTTGCTGGATGCCATGATCCCAGCCGCTACGGCACTCTCGCAGACCGCCGCAGCCCGGAAACTGCGCGCGGGCTTCTTCTATATTCCTCACGGCGCGATCATGGGCAACACCTCCCATGGTCCTCAGATGGACAAGTGGACTCCCACCGGCGCAGGCGCGGACTTCAAACTCAGTCCCATCATGAAGGCGCTCGAACCTTACAAGAAGTATGTGATCTCGATCGGAAACCTCGAGAACAAGGCCATGGTGGGCGGAGTGCACAGCCGCGCTCCCGCAACCTGGCTGTCCGGCGTGAAGCCGGACGACAAAGCGCCCGGGGCCAGCATGGCCACGACTCTGGACCAGGTTGTTGCCGGCCATATCAGTCAAGGCACCACGCTGCCATCGCTGGAGCTGGCTTCCGAGACCACGATTCAAGTGGCGGCCTGTGGCGGCGCCCGATGCTATTACAGCTCCACGCTCTCTTTCCGCGACGCCACCTCGCCGCTGCCGATGGAATTCAATCCGCGCAAGGTCTTCATCCAACTATTTGGCGAAGGCGACACAAACGAGGAACGGGATGCCATTTCCCGGCAAAACGTCAGCCTTCTGGATCGAATCAATGAGCGTACCCGGGCATTACAGCGCGAGCTGGATCCGGGCGACCGCGCCGCTCTGGACAGCTATCTGAACACGGTTCGCGAAATCGAACGGCGCATCGAGCGCGCGTCGCAGCGGGACTTGTCGGACATCAAACTGCCGGCGGCGCCCATCGGGGCCCTGGATTCGTTCGACGAACAGGTCCGCCTTTTCTTCGATCTGATCGCGTTGGCCTATCGGGCCGATCTGACTCGCGTGGTTTCCTACATGATGGTCTCTGAAGGGACCAACCGAACCTATAACCACATCGGCGTCTCCGATTCCTTCCACCCGGTATCGCACCATGCCAACGATCTCGGGCGAATCGAGAAACTCACCAAGATTCAGACGTGGCACATGGACCGCTTCGCGGAGTTCCTGGGCAAGCTGGCTGCGACTCGCGACGGTGAAGAAACGTTGCTCGACAACTCGATCTTCGTGTACGGCTCGAACATGTCCAACAGCGACAAGCACAATGGGCACCCGCTACCGACGATCCTGGTCGGAGGAGGCGGCGGCAAATTGATCGGCGGTCGGCACATCGAGTTGCCGCAACCAACCCCGTTGGCCAACGTTCACCTGACGGTTCTCCGCAAGGTCGGTGTGGAACGTGAGACCTTTGGCGACAGCACCGGTACTATCGCCGGCGTCTGAAGGGGAGGAAATGAGATCTGATCAATGTTCAATTCCCAATTCTGAATTCTCATCCGAGGGGCGCGGAAATTGAGAATTGGGAATTGAGAATTGAACATTGGTCAGATCCCCTTATTACCGGCACGGAGAGAGAAAAGGGGTCCACGGTGATTGATCGCAGACAGTTTTTGAAGGGTGCCCTTAGCGGAATGCTGGTCTTTCCTCGCATGGCGATGTCCCAGTCGTCCGGCATCACCAAACTGAACGACACTCTCTCCCTCTTGACCGGCGCCGGGACGAACGTTCTCGCCCTGACCACAGGCGATGGCCTGGTCCTGGTGGACAGCGGCGCTCCGCAGTTCGGCGAAGTGTTGATGAAACAACTGGCGAGTCTTGCCGGCCCCAAACGCGTCCAGACGGTCTTCAACACGCATTATCATGTCGAGAACACCGGATCCAACGAGGCGTTGGCTCAAACGGGCGCGAAGATCATGGCGCACGAAAGCACACGCGAATGGATGGCGACGCCGCACTGGGTCCCGGCAGAAGACCGTTACGATAAGGCGCGCCCGAAGGCGGCTCATCCCACCGAAACGTTTTACGCGTCTGGATCTTTGAAGGCAGGCGCTGAACGGATCGACTACGGCTACCTTATTGAAGCGCACACCAGCGGGGACATCTACGTGTTCTTCAAAGACTCCAACGTGCTGGCAGTCGGTGATGTGGCGTCGCCGGCGCGCGATCCCGAACTGGATTACTTCACAGGCGCGTGGATCGGCGGCCGCGTTGACGCGATGGATCGGCTGTTGAAGCTCAGCGACGACAAGACGCGGATCGTCCCCGGATATGGCCCCGTGATGAGCCGTACGGAATTGAAGGTCGAGCGCGATATGATGGCGGCCATTTATGACCGTACGGTCGATCGCGTTCGCGAGGGGAACAGCGCCGAGGACATGCTGGAAGCGGGCGTGATGAACGGTCTGACCCGGACTTTTCACGATCCCCTTAAATTGCTCTATGACGTCCACAAAGGGTTGTGGGCTCACCATAACAAGTTGGCGCCGAATGTTGTTTAACCGAACTGTCGTCGCTTGCCTGTTGTCCGCCGCGGTGGCAGTGACCTCTTTTGCGCAGTCCGACAGCGCGCTCGCCGATCGCATCGAGGCTGGAGATCGTAAGGCGGCGCTCGAGATGATTGGACGAAATAGTCCAGTGAACACTTCGCAGCCCGACGGGACGACGCCGCTGCATTGGGCGGTGTACCGCGTCGATGAGGAACTGGTTAAGGCATTGCTCGCTCGCGGAGCGAAAGCCGACATCGTCAACGCCTATGGTTCGAGCCCTCTGGCGGAAGCAGTCCGAGTGGCCAATGCGAGCCTTGCCGGAATGCTCCTCGATGCCGGCGCCGACGCCAACAGGGCCAATGAAGATGGGGAAACGCCCGTGATGCTCGCGGCGCGTACCGGCGCGGTGAAGGTTGCCGAACTTCTGGTCCGCCATGGAGCCAACGTCAACGCGCGCGAGCGGTTTCGGGACCAGACGGCATTGATGTGGGCCGCGGCCGAGAGCCATCAAGACATGGTGGCGTTTCTCATTTCCAAAGGGGCCGGCGTCAACCTGCGCGCCAAAGCCAACGACTGGCCGAATCAGATGACATCGGAGCCCCGTGTCCAGTATCGGCCGACCGGCGGCCTCACTCCCCTGCTGTATGCCGCTCGCGGCGGGTGCCAGGGCTGCATCGAAGCGTTGCTCAAGGGAGGCGCGGACATCGATCTGCCGAATCCGGATGGGATGACGCCGCTGATGATGGCGATCGACAATTCGCACTACGAGGTCGCCCGATACCTGCTCGACCACGGCGCTAACCCGCATACGTGGGACTGGTGGGGCCGCACCCCGCTTTATGTGGTTGTGAACATGCGCGGGGGGGCCGACAGCAATCCAGGACGCCGGGAGCCGGCGTCGCTGGATCTGGTGGGTGCCCTGCTGAATGCGAGCGTGAACCCGAATCATCAATTGAACATGCTTCAACCAGGCCGCAATGGGAACAGCGGCCGGTTCAAGGACGATCTGTTGAACACCGGGGCCACGCCGCTGCTGCGGGCCGCTCAGACCTTCGACAACGAAGTGGTCCGGGCATTACTCGACCATCGCGCGCTGGTCGACCTGCCCAATGCGATGGGCGTGACGCCGCTCATGGCCGCGGCGGGGATAGGTACGCGAACTGGTCAAAGTGTTCTGGGCCCTGGTCCTCCGGCCGACGTCGAAGCCCGATCGATGGAGACCATGGGCATCCTGATCAAAGCCGGCGCCGACGTGAACGCACGGATCACGGACACCACCAGTCTCACGGCACGGATCGCACGCGCCAGTACCATGACCAACCGGGAGGGGCAGACGGCCCTTTTCTTTGCCGCACAATCGGGCCGCGCTGCTGTGGTTCGTTTCCTGCTGGATCATGGCGCCGATGTGAATGCGATGGGCGACTCGGGGAGGACGCTGCTGAATGCGGCTCGGGCCAATGCAGAGGTTACGGCCCTGATCCGCGCCGCGATGCCGAAAGACGCAGGCGTCGATCTCAATCCGCTTCCCCGTTGACCTGTTACCTTACGGCGGCAGTACCTTGAGTCCCGCGAAATTCGCGAATACGCGAAAGTCCCGATCACGAGCGATAAGAGGAACGTCATGGTCCAGACAGCTTTGGGCGATCAACGTATCTGCCAGCCGGGCTTTTCGGCCTCTGGATAACGCTTTGGCGCGCAGTGCTCCGGCCCGGTCCCAATAACCGTCTGTTGTTTCCAGGAGTGGCAGCACTTTGAGCAGATCGGATACCGATGAAGGAAGCTTCGGATCGCTCAGGAGCTCAACCAGGACCACAGGCGGCAACACCACCAGATGGTCCGACAATGCCTGGTCGAGAATCTCGACATCCTCCCCTTGGTCGCCGGACAAGTGCGCGATAAAACAGCTTGAATCTGCCGCGATCACCGGTCGTTCCGCAAATCTTTGAGCCTGGTCGAAAACTTGACCTTGCCGCGAAGCTTTTGCAGTCCGGTATATGCCCTCGCGGCCGCAAGTAGCTCAAGGCCACGGCGAACAGTTGCTGTCACGCCCTCGCCAGTACACTGTTGCGCTTTTCGGAGCAGATCTTCAGGAAGTTCGAGCGTGATTTTGCGATTGGCCGGCATTGGCTTCACTGTACCAGCATCGATACCATAACACAATATGGCATCCAGGTCGGTGGTGGCTCAATTTGAAAAATATGTCTTGGATCAACGCGGGCTAAAGCCCGCGACTACATTTTGGGATCAAAGTTCGGTCTGAATGTAGTCGCGGGCTTTAGCCCGCGTTTATTCAAACTGAGTCACTACCCCCAGGTCGGGCTCGGCGCTTTGGCGAAAACAGCATCCGGTACAGCTTTGACGGCTGGGCCGCGCATCATTTAGCAGAAGGAACAAGAACTAAGCGAGATGAGACATATATACTTGAGCCGTCCCGAATGATGAATCGATTGTTTTTGTGCACTGCGGCATGCCGGCACAAGACTTTTTAACGGGCAGTTTTTCGTAAATTTTCACTTCAACCTTCGTCTCGAGTCGGAGAGCCTTGCACTTTCGCCAGGGTTTGCAAGGGGGCGTATGACGCCTGAACATTGGATTCAAGTTAAAGAGACTTTTCAACGTGCGGTGGCACTCCGTCCGGACGAGCAAGCTGCGTTTCTCCAGGAGGCATGTGCCGGAGATGCGGAGATGTGTGCCGAAGTGGAGTCTCTCATTCGCGCGCACGAGCGGGCCGCCACTTTCATCGAGAACCCTGCGGTTCTAACGAGGGACGCGAGGGCGGGAGTGTCTGAAGAACTCGAGCTTCGACGCTTCGGCCCGTATGAAGTGATCCGTCAACTCGGACGAGGGGGCATGGGAGTTGTGTACCTCGCCGCCCGCGCGGACGCCGAATATTCGAAGCAGGTCGCTGTCAAAGTGATCCAGACGCAATTTGGGGGCGAAACCCTTATCGAGCGCTTTCGGCGCGAGCGTCAGATATTGGCAGGCCTGGAGCATCCCAACATTGCCAGGCTGCTTGACGGCGGTACGACCGAACAGGGCTGGCCGTACCTGGTGATGGAGTACGTGTATGGTCCTCCGATAACGCTATTCGCCGAAGAACGTAACCTTGGTGTACGTGACCGGCTGCACTTGTTCCAGGATGTCTGCGCGGCCGTTCAATTTGCCCACCGCAATCTCGTGCTTCATCGAGACATCAAGCCTGGCAATATCCTCGTTACGGATGAAGGCGTGCCGAAACTCTTGGATTTCGGCATCTCGCGGCTCCTGAGCGCGGATTCCGATCGACCCGAGGACCCTTTTACGCGCTTACTCTGCACACCCGACTACGCCAGTCCGGAGCAACTTCGCGGGCAGGCGCTCGGCACCTCGAGCGACGTGTATTTACTGGGTGTCCTTCTCTTCGAACTGTTGACGGGACGCAATCCCCACTGTCTGCATGGAACGTCCACGCACGATATCGTGCGCGCAGTCTGCGAAGAAGAGCCGGAAAGGCCGAGTGTTGTCGCAGCCGACGCGACAGGGGTAGTCCGAGAATTTCGTAAATGGCTCGCCGGAGATCTCGACGCTATCGTTTTAAAGGCGATGGCAAAGGAGCCGGAAAGGCGTTACGGCTCTGCAGAACAACTGGCGGAAGATGTCCGGCGCTGGCTGGGAAACCAACCGGTATCTGCCATGAAGCCCACGTGGAGTTACAGGACGTTCAAGTTGATCAAACGGCAGAAAGCCGCCGTCGTCGCCGGCACGACGGCGGTACTGATGCTCGTTTCCGGGATCGTGGCAACGAGCTGGCAAGCCCGAATCGCCACTATAGAGAGAGCGCGCGCGGACCAGCGATTCGCCGAAGTGCGGCAGCTGACGACTTCGTTTCTGTTCGAGTTTCACGATGCGATCCAGAACCTGCCAGGGGCGACAAAGGCTCGGGAACTTGTGGTAAAGCGCGCGCTCGAACATCTGGATCGACTGGCCGGTGATTCGAGCAACGACCGGAAGCTCTCACTGGAACTCGTCGAAGCCTACAAGAAGGTCGGCGATGTGCAAGGTCGTCCGATGTTCGCAAACCTCGGCGACACACCGGGGGCGTTAACCAGCTATCGCAAAGCGGAGTCGCTTCTTCGCGGCTTGTTGGCTCGTGACAGCCAGGACGCGATTACGCGCAAGGCCCTTCTCGTGGTGCGACAGCGTCTGGGAGATACACTGCTCAAGGTTGGAGAAGCGGCAACCGGGCTCGAAGCGCAGCGAGAGGCCCTCGATATTGCAACATCCCTTGTTGCTTCTGATCCACTCGGATATGCCGCTCTACTGGATCTCTCCATCGCTCACGATCGCATCGGTCGGACCTTGCAGTCGATGGGCGACAATGCCGCGGCGCTGAAAAGTTTTCGCAGCGCTCTCGAGGTCGGCGACAAATTGGCGTCCCTGCATCCCCTCAAACCGGATGTTCACCGCGGGCTTATGATTCAACAGACCAAAATCGGCATTTTGCTGGGCGAGACGGGAAGCCAGGCGGAGGCTTTGGAGTACTACCTGAAGGCTCAGGCCATCGCCGAACGGATCGCAGCCGCTGATTCCACGAATGCTCAGGCAAAACGGGATCTGTCGATCGTTTGGGGGTGGGTGGCAGATGCCCACTTCAAACTTGGCCGTGTTGAGCGCGCGCTCGAGATCTACAGGAAAGCCCAGACGATCGCCGAAGAACTGGCCGCAGCGGATCCGGATGATGTCCAGGCGAAGAACGATGTCGCGGAAGGTCATAAGACGTTGGGAGACTGGCTTGAAAGCCGCGGTGAGACCCAGGCTGCTCTTCAACACTACATTAAGGCGGCGACGATCGCCGAATCTACAATGCGAACAGATGCGTCCGACCGGGAACTCCGCAGCATGGTCGGCGACATTTACAAACGACTCGGAGCTTTGAATTCCAAGCTCGGCCGCTCCAGTGAATCCCGCTCATGGTACGACAAGGCGGAAGAGTTGGCGCGTCATGCACCGGAGAAATCCGGGCCGCACTAGAGATCTGACCAATGCTCAATTCCCATCGGATGAGAATTGAGCATTGGGAATTGAGCATTGGTCAGATCTCTAGTGCGGCCTGGATTTCTCCGGTATCAGAAAGGCCAGGGCTGCAGTATCGGAAACTGTTCGTACTCAAAGGCGCCGATGTCGATGCCGTAGCCCGAAGGCCGCGCGACACCCCGCTGGTCGGCCGGCAGGCAGCCCGCACATCCTGTCGGTATCCGGTCGATTGCAGGATTGGGAAATCGAAAGGATCCGGGCAGCAGAGCGTGCGTCTGAGTGAATCCTCCGTTCGAGGCGAGAGGACCAAGCCCGACGTAGAAAGTGTTGACATCACCCTTCGAGGGGTCCAGCCCACACCTGTTTCCGTCCTCCAGGTTGTAGCCTTGCGAAATCGTGGAACCAAGGTAGAACCCGCAGGCGGCCTTGCCCGGCTCCGAGATCAATGAGTTCTTCAGCGTGGCGACGGCGCTGACGCCACTCATGTAAAGAGCAGTCGGGGTGCCGGTCTGGACGCCGCTGGTATTGAAAGCCGCCGTCACGTGGAACAACGTGAACCCTGAACTGCTGAAGAGGCCACCGCCATCGGCGAAAAGGGCCTTGTTTCCACTAATCGTGGAGTTGGTCAGCGTCAAGGCGTTGCCCGTATGGAAGACTCCTCCTCCGCGCCTCGCGCTGTTATCGTTGAAGGTCGAACGGTCTGCAGTGACTGCCCCCACGTTATACAAACCACCGCCCGTGTTAATGGCGGAATTGTTGTCGATCGTCGTATCGGTAATGGTGAGATTCCCGTACGGACCGTTGTAGATCCCGCCCCCGCCGATGTCGGAGGAATTTTTGAAGATTCGACTCCGGATCAGTGTGGCATTGCCGAAATTGCCGATGCCGCCACCCACTCTGCTGTCGACAATCGTGTTGTCGGTGACATCACTGTCGACGAGGACAAGGTTGCCGGCGGAATACTGGTCTCTCTGAATCAGGATTCCTCCGCCGATATCTTTAGCAGGATTTTGGACTCGACCTCCTTTCACAGTCACGCCGCTCAACGTGAGGGACCACCCGGGTTGAATCTCGAAGACTCGCTCACTGATTCCGATGGCGTTGATTATGGTGTCGGCTTTTCCCCCGCCATTGATGACGATGTGCGATTGAACGTCCAGGTCGCCGGTCCATGCCCAACCCTCGTTTTGCCCGAGAATCTGCAGCAGGTACTCGTTTCCTGTGGCGAGAGCGGGCAGCTGAATCGTGACGACCGAACCGTACCTCACTCGTGGCGGCAGTGAGTTGGCAAAAATGATTGCCGCCCTCAGTGAGCATGTTGAGGACAGGAACTGACACGAGCCATTCGGAAGGTCCGCGTTCGTAGTGACCGTGAGTGTGCTGTTTCCCGGGGCCAACTGGCCGTTCGCATCGGCACTCAAAATCGCCAATGCGAGCAGCACGATAAGTTTTCCACTGATTCGTTTTCCAGACATGTTTGATGTTCTCCTTGAAAAGCGTCTCTATCCTGTTACGCGCAGAACGCGTCGAAATTGGCTCACGGACTCGCTGGATGTAAAATGTGCGCGGTGTCAGACAAACGTCATGACCGAGGAGAACCTTCGGAGAAGGACGCCGCACCAGAAAGCGTCACTCGCCTGCTCTCGGAGTGGAGTGCCGGCGATAGGGATGCGCTCAACCGACTGATCCCCATCGTGTATGGCGAACTTCGCCGGATTGCTGCCGGGCACCTTGTCCACGAGCGGACCGGCCATACCCTCCAGCCGACGGCGCTCGTCCATGAGGTCTATCTGAAGTTGAAGGACAGAAGGGGAATTCAGTGGCGGGACCGTGGACACTTTTACGCGATTGCCGCCCGGTCGATGAGACAAATCCTGGTAGACAACGCCCGCCGGAAACATGCCGCGAAGCGGCAGGTCTCGGAGGTCATCGAGACGGAGAGTTCAGAAATGTCCAGGGTTGACCTCCTCGCCCTCGATGCCGCTCTGGATCGGCTTGCGGCGTTGGACCCGAGTCAGATTCGTATTGTCGAGCTGAGATTCTTCGCCGGCCTGAGCATCGCAGACACGGCTACAGTATTGGAAATCTCTCCCGCCACCGTGAAGCGTGAATGGGACCTTGCCAAGGCCTGGTTGCTTCGCGAAATTGAACGCGGCGCCGCGAAGGCCTCAAACACGTGAACCGCGCGTATAATCCGTGGCATTTAGAATTCAGAAAGCAAAACCCAATTCAGAGAAACCAGGGGAGCGTACGATGAGATACCGTATCGAGAAATCACTACTGAGCGTTGCCCTGCTATACGCTCTAAGCTGGACCGGGCATGCCCAGGCGCCGCCCAGGCAGGCACCTACAACAAAGACGTTTCGAACCGTGCCGAACTTCGTCGCTGCGAGCGACCAGACCATGCGGGCGCCCAAACCCGAAAATTGGCAGACATATCGGGGCAACTATCAGGCCTGGGGCTATAGTCCGCTCGAGCAGATCAACAAAACCAACGTCAAGAATTTGCAACTCGTCTGGTCGCGCGCCATGGAGCCCGGCATCAACCAGGCCACGCCCCTCGTGTACAACGGCGTGATGTTTCTGGGTAATCCGGGCGATGTGATCCAGGCGATCGATGCGGCCAGCGGCGATCTGCTCTGGGAGTACCGGCACCCGCTGCCGCCACCGGCGACGCTCCGCACGAACTACGGACAACGCAAGCGCAGCATCGCGCTCTACGGCGATCACATCTACTTTGTGAGCTGGGACAATTCCATCATCTCGCTGAGCGCCCAGACCGGCGAGCAGGCCTGGCAAACCGATCGCGGCGGCGACTACTTCGTCAGCAACTCCACCGGCCCGATCGTGGCCAACGGCGTGGTTGTCGCGGGCAGCACGTGCCAGGTGGCCGGTCACGGTTGCTATGTCACCGGTCACGACGCGGGCACCGGCAAGGAACTCTGGCGCAATGAGATGATTCCCCGCCCGGGCCAGCCGGGGGACGAGACTTGGGCCGGCTCCCCGTACGAGAGCCGCTGGATGACCGGAGCCTGGGGGCAGATCACTTATGATCCTGACCTCGATCTCGTCTATTACGGATCAACCGGCGTCGGTCCCGCTTCGGAGGCTCAGCGCAAGATGCCCGGCGCAACCATGGCCGGCACGAACACGCGCTGGGCAGTCCGGCCAAAGACCGGTGAAGTGGTCTGGAAGCACCAGGTGCTGCCGCGCGACAACTGGGATCAGGAATGCACTTTCGAAATGATGATCATCAATACGCCGGTCAATCCCGACGCGAGCAGCGTGCTGGCCCTGAATCCCAACGCGCGCCGCGGGCCTCGCAAGACCTTGACCGGTGTCCCGTGCAAGACCGGCATCGCCTGGAGCTTCGATGCCGCCAATGGCGAGTTCCTGTGGGCGAAGCCGACCGTCGAGCAGAACCTCGTCGCCAGAATCGACTCGAAAGGGCTCGTCACGGTGAACGAAGACGCCGTGCTCAAGGAGATCGGCAAAACCTATCACGTATGCCCGACTTACGGCGGCGGCCGTGACTGGCCGAGCGGCGCCTACAATCCGAAATCCAACGTGATGTATGTGCCACTGACGAATCTCTGCCTTGACTCCACGGCGCGCGCCGATCGAGGTCCCAATCCCTCGTATGTCTACAACACGAACAACGTCGGCAAGTTCGCAACCGGCAAGGACAAGGTCGGCCGCATCGACGCGATATCGGTCGAGACCGGCAGGACGTTGTGGAGCTGGGAGACGCGGGTAGTCAATTACTCGCCCCTGCTTGCAACCGGCGGCGGTCTCCTGTTCAACGGCTCCATGGACCGTTACCTGAGGGCATTTGATGCCGACAGCGGCCAGGTGTTGTGGCAGACGCGGCTTGCCGCGCAGGCTATGGGCGGGACCGTGACTTATTCAGTCAGCGGCCGGCAGTACATTGCCATCACCGCCGGCGGCGGTCCGGCGATCGCGGCGCTCGCCGTGGGTATGACTCCCGAAGCCGACACCCCAAGCGGCAGCAACGCGATATACATCTTCGCGCTGCCGCAATAGAGCGGGCGCATTCCGGGTTTTTTAGTCCCGAAGGCGCGTGACATTTTGACTGCGGGCTGATAGCGTTCACGCATCGCCAGGCAACTGTAAACCAGTTCAACAGGGAGGCATCCGTGAAGACAAAAGTGTTCGTAGCTTTATTGTTCGCTTTGACGCTGACCGCAGGCAACGCGGTCGCGCAACCGGCCCCGTTCAACCAGAGCGGGGTGACCATGGGTCACTGGCACATCGCCTCGAAGGACGTTGAAGCGAATAAGAAACTCTTTCTTGCCATGGGCGCCAAGTTGTATATGCCCGGCGGAAACCCGCTGATCATGTTCCCGGGGGTCTATATCAATTTGAACCTCGGGACCGAGAAAGGAAATGGCGGCACTCAGGGTTCGGTGGTGAACCATGTCGGCTTCATCGTCAACAACGTCCAGGCGCGGGTCGCCCAGTGGAAGGCCGCAGGAGTGAAGGTGCTTCCCGGCAACAACAATCGGCTGGACCAGGCCTTCGTCGAGACGCCGGACGGCGTGCGCATCGAGATCCTGGAAGACAAGACGCAGTCGGCACCGGTCCGCAATGAACATGTCCACTTGTCCCTGCCGGAAAGTGAAATCGCCAAGGCTCAGGCCTGGTATGCGAAGACCTTCGGTGGGAAGCCGGGCACCCGCAACGACGCGCCGGTCGTGGATCTCCCGGGCGTACAGATCCGGTTCGCCAAGGCCGATGCGAAGCAGGCGCCGACTCGAGGGCGTGTGCTCGATCACATCGGTTTCGACGTGAAGGACCACCAGGCTTTCGTCAAGAAGATCGAGGCGGAAGGCATCAAGCTCGACGAGCCGGTTCGCAAGAGTCCCACCGGCAGCACCATCACGTACATCACCGATCCCTGGGGTACCCGCATCGAGATCGTCCAACGTGCACCGTTGGGGCCGGCGGTGCAATAACCAAGATATCGCGCAAAGCGCATCCGAATACAGCCGCGTAGCGGCGACAGAATATAGCCCCACGCGCCAGCGTGGGGACCCGGCACACCTCGATTTTACGAGCTCCGTTAGGAGCGGAAGATCGTTCTGAAGAATCTTCCGCCCCTCGCGGGGCTAACCTTCAATTGCAACGCATATCCCCACGCTGACGCGTGGGGCCAAATTCTGTCGCCGCTACGCGGCTGTATTCGGATTTTCTTCGCGCGATATCTTGGACAGCTCTGGTCTATGAGCGCCGCTGGAGCACTACAGAGCGCCGAGAATCTTGCTCAGGAGAAGACCGCTTGCGGGCAGGCAAAGACGGATGAGCGCAGCGCTATCCTCAAAGACAACCGCACGCACAACGGGGTCGCTGGAACGGAGGATGCAGCGCCATACGGTGGTCCCTCAACCCTCCTGCGAGTATACATAACGATAGCTCGCTTGGAATGTGAACTGCTTCAATTATCAGTTCGAAACGAGAATCATAGACCTCGCCTATTGCTGCTCCGTCTGCAGCATCTGTGTTTGAAAGGTGTTACAGGAGGAAACAATGATCGAGTTCTCTGTGAACAAGACCCGCGTCAGCCTCGATGTGGATCCTTCAATGCCACTCCTCTGGGTCATCCGGGATTACCTGGGCCTTACCGGAACAAAATATGGATGCGGAATCGCGCAGTGCGGCGCCTGCACGGTACATATCGACGGGGAGGCGGCGCGTTCATGTGTAGCGCCGGTGTCGCGTGCAGTGGGTAAAGAAGTGACCACGATCGAGGGGCTATCGCCTGATTTGAGCCACCCGCTGCAACGCGCCTGGATCGAAGAAGATGTACCTCAATGTGGCTACTGTCAATCGGGCCAGCTCATGAGTGCCGCCGTGCTTCTGCGTGAGAAGCCGCGGCCTACCGACGAAGACATCGACCAGACGATGACCGGAAACATCTGCCGCTGCGGAACGTATCCGCGCATCCGGAAGGCCATTCATCGCGCCGCAGGTACTGTCGCGAAGGGAGGCGCCAGATGAGCAGCGGGATTCAACGTCGCGAATTCCTGAGAGTTTCGATTGGAGCCGGCGGCGGTCTGCTCATCGGCTTCTGTCTGTCCGAAGCCGGCGAACCGCTCGGCGCGCAGAACGCATCGGCAGACACCTTCATACCAAACGCGTTTGTTCGAATCGGAGCAGACGAACGAGTGACGGTCATCGTGAACCACTCCGAGATGGGCCAGGGTGTCTATACCTCGTTGCCGATGCTTCTCGCAGAAGAACTCGATGCCGATTGGAACAAGGTCGGCTTCGAGTCCGCTCCCGTTGATCCAAAGTACAACCATCCGGTCTACGGAATGCAGATGACCGGAGGAAGTTCGAGCGTCTGGTCGGGCTTCGAGCAATTTCGTCAAGCGGGCGCCGCAGCCCGCGCAATGCTGATCGCAGCCGCGGCGCAGCAATGGAATGTGGACGCGGCCAAATGCCGCACGGATTCCGGCGCGGTGTTCGATCCATCGAATCGCAGGCTGACGTATGGGCAACTCGCAGCGGCCGCGGCAAAGTTGACTCCGCCGGCACAGGTACCGCTCAAAGATCCGAAGACGTTCAAGCTCATTGGTAAGCCTGCGAAGCGGCTGGATACTTCCGAGAAAGTGAATGGGAAGGCGGTCTTCGGCATCGACGTCAGGATGCCCACGATGATGACTGCAGTCGTTGCGCGCGCTCCAATTTTTGGAGCCAGGGTGCGGACCTTCGATGATTCCCGTGCGCGCTCCATGGCTGGTGTTCGCAGGATCGTTGCGGTGCCTTCCGGCGTGGCGGTTATCGCAGATTCGTTTTGGCAGGCCAAGATGGCGCGAGACGCCGTCCGCATCAATTGGGATGAAGGACCGATGTCTTCCTTCAACACCGGTCAAATGATGCAGAAGTTTCGCGACCAGGCAAAGTCGGCCGGCAAGAGCGTGCGTCGCGACGGCAATGCCGATGCAGAGCTCGCTAAAGCTGTAAAGAAGCTGGAGGCCGTCTACGAAGTGCCTTATCTCTCGCACGCCATGATGGAGCCGCTCAACTGCGCCGTGGACCTGCGTCCCGGCTCGTGTGAGATCTGGACGGGCACGCAGTTCCAGACCATGGATCGAGCGAGCGCCGCAAAGATCGCAGGACTTCCGGATGAGAAGGTACAAATCCACACCACCTTTCTTGGTGGAGGTTTCGGGCGCCGCGCGAATCCGCAATCGGATTTCGTCGTCGAAGCCGTTCACGTTGCTAAAGCAGCAGGAGCACCGGTGAAAGTCGTCTGGACGCGCGAAGACGACATGGAAGGTGGATGGTATCGCCCGGCGTTCCTGCATGCGATTGCTGGTGCGATCGATGCGAATGGAAAACCGGTGGCCTGGAGGTCGCGTGTCGTGGGCCAGTCCATCATGGCAGGAACTCCGTTCGAAGCCATGATGGACCTCAAAGGCAAAGGTTATGATCCCGCCTCGGTCGAAGGCGTCGACGATCTTCCATATGAAATTCCCAATCTGCTCGTTGAATCTCACCAGATGGACATAGGAGTGCCGGTGCAATGGTGGCGCTCGGTGGGACACTCTCATACGGCCTTCGCGACCGAGTGTTTCATCGACGAACTCGCCGGTCTCGCGCGCCAGGATCCTTACAGGTTCAGAAGAGATTTACTGCAGAAGCATCCCCGGCATCTCGCCGTCCTCGAACTCGCCGCACAAAAGGCCGGTTGGGGGAAAACGCTGCCCAAAGGACGAGCGCGAGGAATCGCCGTGCACGCATCGTTTGAGAGTTTTTCGGCGCAGGTGGCGGAGGTGTCGGTTACCGAAGGGAAGGTTCAGGTGCATCGCATGGTCTGCGCCATCGACTGCGGACGATACGTAAATCCCGGCATTATCGCGGCACAAACGGAGGGCGGCGCGATTTTTGGCGCATCCGCGGCCCTGTTTCAGGAGCTCACATTCGAACATGGCCGGCTACAGCAGACGAACTTTCATTCCTTTCCGATGCTTCGCATGAACGAATGCCCTGAGATTGAAACGCACATCGTGGAGAGTACCGAGAAGTCGGGAGGAATCGGGGAGCCGGGCGTTCCTTGCGCTGCGCCCGCGATCGCGAATGCAGTATTCGCTGCGACGGGGAAACGCATTCGACGATTGCCGATTCGTTTATCGGAGGCGGTATGAGACATTGGCAAACACTCCTGGGTCTTTCCATCGTCATCCTGACGGCTGTTGTCACTTTTGCCGGCCCGCCTGGCTCGGCTGGTTCTACGATGGCCGTAAAAGAACCGGCGAATGGAGCTTTGTTCACCGCTTTTGTTTCCGTGTTACGGCACCCGCGATGCATGAACTGTCACTCGCGCGGAGACTTTCCACGCCAGGGTGACGACGGGCATCCGCACACGATGAACGTGCGACGCGGTTCAGATGGCCACGGAGTGACAGCGGAGAAATGCGGCACCTGTCATCAGGACCATAACCTTTCAGGAGCGCATTTGCCGCCGGGCGCGCCCAATTGGGGACTGCCGCCTGCCGGCACGCCGATGATCTGGCAAGGCCTGACCGACGCGCAGCTCTGCCGTTCGATCAAGGATCCAAAGCAAAACAAGAACCGGAATGTCGATCAGCTCGTCGAGCACCTGACCGAAGATAAATTGGTGATGTGGGGCTGGAATCCCGGCGAGGGCCGCGACCCAATTCCAATGCCCCACGAGGAGTTCGTTGCAAAAGTGAAACAGTGGCAGGCAACCGGAGCGCCCTGCCCGAATTAGTTCGGATTATTCATGAATTCGGCTAATGGAGGCGGTGTACCGCGTAACAACGGATTCCCCTCCTGGAACAGGAGGGGTGGCTGCGCCATAAAGAAAAAGAATCCCTTCCGAAGTGGCGCAGACGGGGTGGTCAGGACCGATGAATGTTTCAGGAAATTGACCACCCCGTCCGCGCCTCCTTTTCAGAGAATGTTGCAAAACCTGGAGTAAGAACGGGAACGAGCCACAAGAGGCACAAAAGGCACAAGAATTTTGTGCTTCTTGTGCTTTTTGTGGCTAGATCCCCTCACATTCGAG
>Ga0137394_10000431_pt1 | contig 29411 bp, 28 predicted proteins | sample czobulk116metaG_FD_108278 | JGI IMG/M metagenome (GOLD analysis project Ga0137394, IMG submission 108278) | Vadose zone soil microbial communities from Angelo Coast Range Reserve, California, USA - czobulk1.16 metaG | ecosystem: Environmental > Terrestrial > Soil > Vadose zone | place: USA...
AAACGGATTACCTGCATCTGGAAATCGATCGCTTGCAGCGGGAAATCGATCGCTTGCAGCGGGAAGTGTCAAAACGCCAGCAGGTCATCGATACGATTCTGAGCACGTGGTCCTGGCGGGTCTTGTCGTCGGTGTATCCACGGAGCCAGGCGGCACTCGATGTCAGGCACCTTCTCTTAGACAAGAGCACGCCATCTGCAACTCAATCCAGGGAGGACATTGACTCCGATTCAGACATCCCTCTCGCCTCCCGCGGAATGAGATACGTGCCTCGGACTACCGACCGCGTGGATTCGAACAAACTCGAAGTTAAAGCCATTGCGTTTTATCTGCCGCAGTTTCGTTCGTTCCGTGAGACACGATTCGTGGACGGCGATAATGCTGCCAACTGGTCCAAAGTCGTCGACGGGTTGCCTCGCTACTTTGGGCAACATCAACCTCGTTTCCCTGGCGATTTCGGCTATTACGATCCGGGCCAGCCGGAGGTGATGCAAAAGCAGATTGATCTCGCACGGCAATACGGCATTCACGGTTTCTGTTTCCACCACTACTGGTCTGGCGGAAAACATACGCTCGAGCCACCCCTCAGGAATTTCCTCGCGGATGGAAGTTCAGACTTCAGGTTCTGCATATGCTGGATGAACGACAACCCGGACTGCGGTGAAGATTTTCTGGAGCCTCTGGCGAAGGTGCTCTCCGATCCCCGTTACATCCGAATCGAGGGGAAGCCTTTACTCGTTGTTTTTCAGCCCGGTCTTCTGCGGGACGCACCCGGCATCGCGCGAGGTTGGAAAACTCATGCCGAAACGCTAGGTCTGCCGGGACTCTATCTTGTTGCAGCCGGCACGGACGCCTTTGTTGATCCGCGGTCCATTGAATTCGATGCCGGTCTGGAATTTCCTCCGTTTCGAGCCGGTCTCACCAACATCACCTTGCAACATTCATTGATTGATGCTGATTTTGCCGGGACGATCTACAGTTACGCCGAGATTGCAGACGCGAACAGTAAAGCCAGCGGATCAACCGTCGTCACCTTCCCTACGGTCATTCCCGGATGGGACGAAGAGGCGGCCAGGCCGGGAGCGGGCGATTGTGCCGCCGGTGCGACTCCGGCGCTCTACGCCAACTGGCTGAAAAAGTCCTGCGACAGGGCGATGCTCCGAACGCCCGTCGAACGTCTGATATTCATCAACGCCTGGAATGCATGGCTTGACGGCGCGTATCTGGAACCTGATCGCCATTTTGGTTATGCCTACCTTCATGCAACCGTAAACGTCCTGCGTGGCTACCACAACGATACCGACACGCTGAAACTGATAGAAGACATCAATTCAGGCTTCAAACGCGCCAACGACGCTGCGATCGTTTTTCATTGTCACTACGAAGACCTGATCGCGCCGATCTTCGACCAGTACATTTCCAGGATTAAAGATGCAGATCTCTTTATTACGACGCGGAACGACCTCAGCAGGACCGCGATCGAAGAAATGCACCGGCGCTGTCCAAAGGCATTCTTTATTTGCGAAGAAAACCGGGGGCGCGACCTCCGCCCGTTCCTTTTGGCGCTGCGGCATCTAAGAGCGCTTGGCTACACGATAGCTTGCAAAGTGCACACCAAAAAAACACCGCAAATTGAAGTTAGCGCGGGTGAACAGTGGCGTCAGAAGCTCATTGGACCGTTGTTAGGCTTCCAGGACAGCGTCTCGAGAGCAGCCGAGATCTTTGCCCGCGAACCCGACGTGGGTTTGTTGGTGCCGGAAGGCAGCGTCATGGATCTACGGACACGTCATGTCTATCTGCAGAACACCTATTGGCTCGATCGCCTTCTCTATCGTATCGGCCGATCGGATCTGGTTGGCAAGTACACGTTCAGTTTTCCGGCGGGCTCGATGTACTGGTTCCGAGTATCCGCACTGTCGGGGTTAGAGGATTTGATCCTTGCGGAGGACGCTTTCGAGCAGGAATTGGGGCAAAGGGACGGCATGTTGCATCACGCCGTTGAAAGAGTCGTCGCTTTATACGCGCAGCAGCGGAATTACAGGATGAAAGAAGTCTCGCTTCATAACGGTACCGAAGACTCCCCGCAGCAACTTTCGCTTCGGGTTGACTCTGCACGGTCAAGCGTCGGCCAAAAAAGCAGTGCGACCCGTCTTGACAACGATATCGCCAGTCCTCAAGTCATGCCGGCAGCCATCAGGAAGCAGCACGATCTCATTCACGATCTGCAGCGGCAACTGAAAGCAAGGGAACGCGACCTGGCGAACGAAACCTGGGTCTTGAAACAATTGATGCAATCGTTCTCCTGGCGAATCACGGCGCCGCTTCGAGGGTTCGCCAGGCTCGCTCGATTCATCCTTTCAGTTTTCAAGGCTCCCGCGGTGGAGCCGGTGCCGCAAACTGCGGTGAGTGACGGCGAGCAACCGCCGAAGGACCTGAATCGTGAGATTGCGAGTGAGCTAAAGGAGCTACGAGCAGAGATGTTCGAGGTCGACCTGGAAACCTTTCTGTCCTCGCAAGCAACCGTGAATCTCCCGTCCAGCCGTGCTCCGGAAATCTCAGTAATCCTCACACCGACCCGTCGGTGTGGTCTGACGTTCGCCTCTCTGCGCTCGATCGAACGGGAGCGTGATCGCGCCCTGGAAGTCATCATCATCGACAATACACTGTCTGATGAGGCTCCCGAATTGCTCGAAAGGGTGCGCGGTGCGTACATCATTCGCAATCGTGAAGACTTCAGTTTACTGGCGCTGATGAATCAGGCGGCGAGAGTAGCGCGCGGCGACTACATTCTCTTCCTGGTGAGCGGAGCCCAACTCATGCCGGGATCGCTCGATGCGGCCCTTTCGGCCGCCCGAAGTTCGCTGGGTGTCGGCGCTGTAGGCGGACGAATCATTGAAATTGATGGATCCCTTCAGGAGGCCGGAAGGATTGTCTGGCGAGATGGGTCGTGTTTTCCGTACGGACGGGGCGGTGATCCCTCAGCGCCGATGTATATGTTCACGCGGGACATTGATAGCTGTTCCAACGCTTTCCTGCTGACGCCGCGCCGCATTTTTGAGGAACTGGAGGGCTTTTCTGAAATTTACGAGCCGGGTTGTTACGAAGATACCGACTACTGCCTCCGCATCTGGGAAATGGGAATGCGCGTGGTTTACGAGCCGAACGCTGTCATTCTTCATCATGGGGCCGATGGTTCCGATTCACAGCCGGCGCAACCCCGCATCTCTACCAGGAGGTACGCTCACGCGCTGGGAAGACTTTTTCCTTCAGACCAAAATCTCATTTGGAAAGCCAGGTCGGCGGCAGGGCGCCGATCCATCCTGTTCCTCGAAGACCGTGTTCCTCACCGATGGCTGGGTACGGGTTTGCCGCGCGCCCGCGCCATCCTGGAAACCCTTCGAAAGAACTTCTTGGTGACTTTCTATCCCTTGATCGTCTGCCATGAACAATGGAGCATGGTTTACCTGGATACTCCACGGGACGTGGAAGTGATCCTGGATTCCGGGCCGCTGCTGCTCGAGGAGTTTCTCAGCCGGCGGAGGGGATATTACGATGCGATCCTGATCAGCCGCCCCCACAACATGAAGGTTCTCCGTCCGATTCTTGAACGCCATCCGGACTGGTTCAACGATGTGAATGTCGTCTATGACGCCGAGGCTTTGTTTGCAGCGCGGGATTCGGGACTTCGGCGGCTTGCGGGATCGCCAATGACCGAAGTGGACGAGGCCGCCGCGATCCGGGCCGAGATCGAGTTGGCTTCGGCCGCAGACGTCGTCATCTCTGTCTCCGAGACCGAGAAGGATTTGTTTGCGAAGAATGGGATCGATCCCGTCTATGTCCTGGGGCACTCGATCCGAACCGTTCCTTCTCCTCGAAAATTTGAGGAGCGTGAAGGCTTCATTTTCGTAGGCGCAATACGCGAAGCCAGCCCCAACGTCGATTCTCTAATTTGGTTCCTCCAAGAGATTCTTCCCATCATTCGGGCGCGACTCGGCGAAAGCGTGCCGATCGCAATTGCCGGCATCTGCGACTCGGAACGAATCCGGAATCTTGCCTCGGATGCAGTTCGGATCCTGGGACCGGTCGAAGATCTGCGTGATCTTTACGACAGAGCTCGAGTATTCATCGCGCCTACACGGTACGGTGCCGGAATACCCCATAAAGTTCACGAAGCGGCCGCTCACGGACTTCCCTGTGTTGTTACTCCTCTGCTGGCTGCGCAACTAGGCTGGCATGATGCCTTCGAAGTCGGCGTTGGGGGCGATTCGCGGAGTTTTGCCGAACGTTGCTTGTGGCTTTACGAAGACAAAGACGCCTGGCAACACCTGCGGCAGAACGCGCTGAATCGAGTGGAAAAGGAATGTTCGGCCGAAGCTTTTGAAGAAAGACTGGAGGGCATCCTCCGGCGGGCCAGGTGACGGCACAAGAGCCCTTACAGTGGTACACTGAGGCTCATGAATCGCGAAATCTTTCGTAACAACATCCTTGAACTTATTCGCCGGACTTCTGCGTTTCTTCCTCCGGATGTGGAAAACGTAATCAACCTTCAACGTAAGCTTGAAACAGCCGGTTCCAAAGCCGACTTTGCATTGGAATTGGTCGCACAGAATATCGGCCTTGCCAAGGCGCGCTCGCTGCCGATTTGTCAGGATACGGGGACGATCAATTTTTATTTCGAAACACCTCGAAGCATCGATCAACTCGAACTGGAAGAGCTTTGTTGCGATGCCGTCAAGGAGGCCACGGCGCGCGGATATCTGCGCCAAAACTCGGTGGATAGTGTTGACGGTAAGAATACCGGCGATAATTTGGGCCCCGGGAGTCCCGTTTTCCATTGGGAACAAACCCGTGAGGCGAACATTCATGTGCGGCTGATCCTTAAAGGCGGCGGCTGCGAAAACATGAGCGCACAATACAGCCTGCCGGCCGAGATACAAGGCAAACGGGTTGACAGGAATCTCGAAGGGGTTCGGGTATGTATTCTCGACGCTATCTGGAAAGCTCAGGGCAAGGGTTGCGGTCCCGGCTTCATTGGCGTCGTTATCGGTGGCGATCGCGCCTCGGGATATGAATTTGCAAAGCGGCAACTCTTGAGGAATGTTGACGACACCAGTTCTGATCCACTCCTCGCCGAGCTTGAAGCGCGGATCATGAAGGACGCCAACACGCTGGACATCGGTCCAATGGGTTTCTCGGGGAAATTTACAGTTGGCTGCTGCAAGATCGGTAAATTGAATCGTCTGCCGGCTTCATTCTTTGTATCCGTCGCCTACATGTGCTGGGCATACCGGCGGCGCGGCGTCGTTCTGGATTTAAACGGCAATGTCGCTGAATGGCTCTATCACGCCCCCCACGAATTCCAACGTCAGGAAGATGTTCCAGATCTCACATTGCCCACGGCCGATGTTGTTCGGCTGAGCACCCCCCTGAGCGAAGCCGACGTTCGAAAGCTCAAGGTTGGCGACGTTGTATTGCTCGACGGAATCGTATTTACGGGTCGTGACGCCGTGCACAAATACCTGCACGACGGCGGTGAACTCGATCCCATTCGAAATGGAGTGATTTACCATTGTGGTCCCGTCGTATTGAAAGAGGGCGGTCAATACCGTGTTGTCGCCGCCGGCCCCACAACCTCAATCCGCGAGGAACCATATCAGGCGGACATCATCAAGCGATTCGGAGTCAAGGCCGTTATCGGCAAAGGCGGTATGGGGGCTAGGACTCAGAAGGCATGCCAGGAAAACGGTTGTGTCTATCTCCATGCGATTGGCGGAGCGGCCCAGATCTATGCACAATGCGTGCAACGCGTGTTGAGCGTGCGCCTGGAGCAGTTCGGCAGCCCCGAGGCGGTTTGGGAGCTGGAGGTTCAGAATTTTCCTGCCGTCGTCACCATTGACAGTCACGGCAACAACCTTCAGCAGGTTGTAACGGATCGCTCGCGTGAACTGCTGGCGGCTGCTCTCTAATCCGGTCTGCAGCCGGAATACATAATGTCCGAATCAAACTCGAGAGTTTGACTCGACTGAAGAAAAATCGCAGTCGTAATCTGTCCGGCCGCTCCCAGATTCATGCTGTAAGTAGCAGTCGCGTCGGATAGCGTCGCGGTCGTCATCTGTGGGAGATGCAGATAGGTGATCATCAGGGGGCCTGAGATCGATCTTCCGATTCCCGTTCGAAAACCTTGCCTGCTCTGGCATCCTGAAGTCGCTGTCTGCAGGCGAATCTCCGGCAGACGCGTGATCTCCACCTTCGGCACGGTTTCGTACGGATTGATGTTGACCGCGGGCGCCACATCGGTTGGATTAATATTCACTCGCAGATACGCCGCCCCCGTCGCATCTGTTTCCGGGGGACGTTGAGCGTGGACCAGACTACCGAGATAAGTTCCGGCGAGCAGTAGATTCAAGACCAGAAGGGCTTTCACAAAAGTCGACATAGAACCTCCCATTTCGGTAATTCCGCGTCAGACGCATAAATACCCAATTAGCAAGAAGCATCCGTGGGGAACCTAATTGGGTAATTATGCGTCTGACGCGGAATTACCGAATTTACGAGGCCTATCCTACCAAAGCCGCGCGGATCGCCTGGCCGAAACGCTGGGAATCCGGCGGTCCTTCGGCCAGGATGACGTTGTGATGGATCAGCAGGGTTTCTTTGACGTATTTCGCGCCTGAGTCTTTCAACTCCTGGATGGCTTGCGGAAGAAAATAAACAGTCGCTTCCCGTCCCGCGAGCAGTTTTGCTTTGGCCAGGACAACGGTTGAAAGGCAAATGGCTGCAATGATCTTGCCGGCAGCCGCCATCGTCGTCACCAACTCTTGAAGTTTCTTGTCGTTCCAGAAGAACTCAGGGACCGATGACCCGCCGCAGAGTACCAGAGCGGCATAATCCTCGGCCTTTGCGTCTGCGATTGCAATGTCAGCCGGGGCCACGCCGCCCTTCATTCCGCGACAGATCCGGACTGTTGTTGACGCGACGACGACCTGGGCGCCCTCATCTTCCAGGATTTTCTTGGGTTCAAAAAACTCTTCGTCCCGGAACTGAGTATGGGGAATCACGAGGAGAACTTTTTTGCCGTCAAGCTTCATGCGCGGCATTATAGCGTGCACCTGTTAGAATGTTTACTGATGATTCATTTAAAGAGCCCGAAAGAAATCGAAACCATGAAAGGCGCCAGCAGAATTGTTGCGGAAATTTTGTTGGAGCTGCGTGAGAACGTTCGCGATGGAGCGACGACAGCCGACATTGACAAGATCGCAGAAGAGTTGACCCTGAAGAAGAAGGCAAAGCCTGCATTCAAGGGTTATCGCGGTTTCCCGGCCAGCCTTTGCATTTCAGTCAATGACCAGGTCGTTCACGGTATCCCATCGCCGAAGCGTTTCTTGAAGAAAGGTGACATCGTCGGCCTCGATTTTGGCGTGATCTACGACGGTTATTATGGCGATTCCGCCATGACCGTTGCGATCGGCGAGATTCCTCCCGAAGTCGACCGTCTGGTCAAAACCACGGAACAGTGTCTCTACCGAGCGATCGAGCAGGCGATCCCGGGAAATTTCATTTCGGATGTCTCGGCCGCGGTTCAAAAACTTGCCGACGCGAACAACTACGGAATTGTCCGTGAGTTCTGTGGACACGGCATCGGGAGAGCGCTGCACGAAGATCCGCCCGTTCTGAATTACGTTCAGAACGGCAAAGGTCCGAAGATAAAGGCGGGTTTCGTTATTGCCATTGAGCCAATGATCAATCTCGGGACCGACAAGGTGAAAGTCCTTGACGATGGGTGGACCGTCGTCACCGCGGATGGAAAACCGTCCGCGCATTTTGAGCACACCGTGGCGGTCACCGCCAATGGTCCCGAAATTCTCACGAAAGTCTGAGTTGAAGTTCCCGGTTCCCGAATTCAACTTCCGGTCAGTAGTATCCGTGCCGGTAGTTTGCGTGCAGCTTTGTTGTGCGCGGCGTTCCCGGAGGCGGAATAATATCTACGCGCACAGAACGCCATCCTCCGTTGCGTGACGGATTCGAAGGAATGTATCCGAGGGTATATTGTTCGCGCAGATCCCTCGCCACACGCTCCATATTCGCACGCGCTTCCTCGACGGTGAGTGGGAAAAATGCACGGCCACCGCTCGCCTCGGCGATTCGCACGAGAGAGTCTTCGGCCTTCTGTCCACCCGAGTTGCTCAGCAGGCCCACCGTATAAACGGCGACGCGAGATCGTCTGGTGGTTTCGACAGCTTCGTCCAAGGTATGTTTGCTGGAGTTGTCGACTCCATCGGTCATGAGGAGAACGGCTTTCTTTGGATTCCTGGCATACTTCATGTGATCGAGGGCCACGAACAGGGCGTCGTAGATCGCGGTTTGGCCATAAGGCGTGACGCCAGCCAGCGTTTCTTCGAGAAGAGAAATACTGTTCGTGAAGTCCTGGTCGAGCCTTGCAGTGTCGTCGAAATGAACAATGAAGGTTTCGTCCTCTGGATTGCTTTTGCGAACAAATGACACAGCCGCGGCATCCAGTCGTTGTTTACGGGGCTCCATGCTTCGGCTGTTGTCAATTACCAATCCGAGGCTCACTGGAATATCTTCATGCCTGAACAGGGAAAGTTTCTGCTGGGTCTGGTCCTCGAATACGCGAAAGTTTTCCTCTTTCAGATTTCCAACGGGACGATCCTTCTCATCAGTGACACTGACGTGGACTTCGGTGAGATCCACGTTCACATCCAACTTGTAGACACTTTCTTCCTGAGCCCCTAGGAGTGAAGAAATCAGCACATAAATAACGACAAGACCCTTTGTTTTCATCACAGATAATTTAAATCGCGCGATTGTAGCCGAACGTCGCAGGGTCCGCAGCAATTTTTTGCGGACAGCCCCTATTGGTACTTATGCTTGTGTCGTTCCAAAATTGGAGATACTACTTCGGCGGCACTGTGGAGGACACTTGGTTGCTCGTATCATCGAAATACTCTCGGGTTTTATAGTAGGGACGATTTCCGCACTCGGTTATCCGGGGCTGGTGCTGTTGATGGGCATCGAATCTGCGTGCATCCCGCTGCCATCGGAGATCATCATGCCGTTCTCCGGTTATCTGGTTTACACGGGGAGATTCAGTTTATGGGCCGTGTCGGTTGCCGGCGCCGTCGGTTGCGTGGTTGGATCGATGGTAGCGTATTGGGCCGGCGTGTACGGCGGCCGTCCCTTCATCGAAAAATATGGCCGTTACGTTTTGATCTCGCAGCATGATCTGGACCTTGCCGACAGATGGTTCGCGCGCCGGGGTGAGCTGATAGTCTTCACCAGCCGGCTGCTGCCAGTAATAAGAACTTTTATCGCCTTTCCGGCCGGCGTAGCGAAAATGAACCTGACTCGATTCGTTGCATACACCTTCCTTGGTTCGCTTCCGTGGTGTCTGGGTCTTGCGTACGCAGGGCAGAAGCTTGGCGAACAGTGGGATAAGAACGATACGCTCAAAACCTGGTTCCATCGCTTCGACTTCGTGATCGGCATCATCGGCGTCCTGGCCGCTGTCTGGTGGGTATGGCACCACGTCAACGATTTGCCTGCGCACAGGGCCAAATCGTGATCATCATTCGCTGGTTCATCATATTTGGGGTGCTTGCGTACGCGTGGAGGCGAAAATCGCTGACGACCTGGATTCTCGCCGCCATGATTGTGGGGGCCGAGATCGGCAACGATTGGCCCGGCTTTGCAGTTAATCTGAGGCTGCTCAGTCTCATCTTTTTAAACTTGATCCGAACGATCATCGCGCCTCTGCTGTTCTCCACTCTTGTCGTAGGAATTGCCGGCCACTCCAATCTGCGGCAAGTCGGACGCATGGGCGTCAAAGCGCTCGTGTACTTTGAAGTGGTCACGACACTGGCCTTGTTGATCGGGCTTGCAGCGATCAACATCAGCAGGGCTGGAGTCGGCGTAACGGTGCCGGCCGCGGGAGCGCCACAGCAGGCCGCACCACCGCAGACCGCGGCAGACATCATCTTGCACATATTCCCGGAGAATATCGCCAAGTCCGTTGTGGAAGGTCAGGTGCTGCAGATTGTCGTTTTCAGCATTATCTTTGGGATTGCGCTCGCCCTGGTGAAGGAGAGCAAACGCGGTCCCGTTCTGTCTTTCTGCGAGAGCTTGTCCGAAACCATGTTCAAGTTCACGAACATCGTCATGATGTTTGCGCCGATCGGTGTCGGGGCAGCGATAGCTTACACCGTCGGACATCTCGGCCTTGGCATTCTCATCAATCTATTCAAATTGCTGGCCACGCTCTACGCGGCGCTGCTGGTGTTTGTTACATGCGTTCTTCTTCCCATTGCAGTCATCGGCAGAGTCCCCATCCGCAAATTTGTGAAGGCGATTGCCGAGCCGGTATCCATTGCGTTCGCGACGACGAGCTCGGAGGCCGCTCTTCCTCGCGCAATGGAGGAAATGGAAGCCCTCGGTGTTCCGCGGCACGTCGTCGCATTCGTTATTCCGACGGGTTACAGCTTCAATCTGGATGGCTCATCCCTGTACCTTTCCCTGGCTTCGGTATTTGTGGCGCAGGTGGCGGGCGTTCATATGAGTTTCGGCCAGCAGCTCCTGATGGTGTTCACCCTCATGTTGACCAGCAAAGGCGTTGCCGGTGTGCCTCGCGCATCGCTCGTGATCCTTCTTGGAACCGTCGCGTCTTTCCATCTTCCTGTCGAACCGGTATTCGTCATTCTTGGAATCGATGAGCTTATGGACATGGCCCGAACTTCCGTGAACGTGTTGGGAAATTGCCTCGCATCTGTTGTGATCGCGCGCTGGGAAGGTGAATTCAAAGCCGAGCCAAAGTACGATACAATCATGTCAACATGACTTCACCCCGCCCGGCCCAGGGGCGTCAGCTAAACATAGGAGTGACGTTCTTGGCGTGGCTAAACATTTACCAAAACATCAAGCAAATTGTTCAGGACGCAGTCGCGCCTGAGATTCAGGCGCTGAATTAAAGCACCGCTAGCTTTTCCACAGCTTTGAAAGCGTAAAAAACACCGAAGCTCGTACTCAGAATGCCGGCAAGCACACGAATCGGCAGAAGTGTGCGTCGAAAAAATCGCATGCCAAGGCTGATCGGCACGCCAATCAACCCGCTCATGAGCAACATGCCTGTAATAGAGCCCAGACCGAACACGAGCAAGTAAACAAAGCCGAGCGCAGCAGTGCCGTTTCGAACAACTTCCGACAGCACCAGAAGGGTTAGAGCAGCGGAACCAGCCAAGCCATGGACGACCCCGACGAGCACCGGCCTCCAGCCGGACAGACCGTTGTGCGAGTCGTTATGCGTCATTCCAACGGCATGTGCATGATGCCCATCATGAAAATGGAGGTGAGTGTGCGGCTTGCCGTCGTGTGTGTGGGCGTGGACGTGCAAATCGGGGCGGGCGTGAAGGATCACGTACAGCAGGCGCGTTCCAAGGAAGACGATCATTAACGCCACCGCCAACTCGAGAAGGTTTGCGACGCGCGGCGGAATCACCACACCAAGAGCGATGACCAGCAAGCCTGCCACGAGTAGGGACGCCGTATGTCCCACTCCCCACAATGCTCCTACGCCTGCGGCCTGCCATATGGAGCGTCTCTCGGAGACAATTGTGGAAATCGCCACCAGATGATCGGCTTCGGTGGCGTGCTTCAGGCCCAACAGGAAACCGAGACCCAGCGTGGCGAGGATCGACTGGTTCATACGTAGCACCCTAACAGGAGCTACTGCCATCGATCAACCTTTACTGTAACGGAGGGCGCATTGACACTCGCTGCAGCCTAATGCTCTAATCGAATTTTCAAGCACGGGCGGTTAGCTCAGCTGGGAGAGCGCGGCGTTCGCAACGCCGAGGCCGAGGGTTCGAATCCCTTACCGTCCATAACAGCGAAACGGGTTAACGCCTGCGACCCTCCTTGGTGGTGTCCGAGGGATGGGACGCAGGCTTTTCCACTACGCAGTCCGCAGCAGTTTCTGCAATTTACTCCTGCCGTCCTCGACGTATTCCTTTACGTTATCAAACACTTCCAGTACCTGGTCGTATCCGTCGCTGATCTGTTCCCGAATGTCGTTCTGCAGATCATCGATCTGGTTGACCGCTTTCTTTGAAAACCGCCGAATATCCCTGCGAGTTTGCTCCCCCGATTTTGGTGCATACAGAAGTGCAACAGCGGCACCGATAGCCGCACCAGTAAGAAGGAATCCAACAGCATCCGTCTTCGAAAAACCTCTCATCAGTTCACCTCCATCAATATCCAAGAATCAGCATAGCACCAGGTCAAATCTATGCGAGAATTTGACGCACGATGAAAAAGATGGTCGCGCTCGCGATAGTGATGGCGGGTGTGGTGACGTACGGACTGCAACGGACGCCTCCCGCTGCTTCGAAAAGCTCGCCCTTCAATGAACAGCGGGCGGATACGGATCTCCGGACGATTGTCGGCTTCGGGCCTCGCCCTGCAGCAAGCGAAGCGATCGCAAAAACGCGCAATTACATCGTTTCTGAACTCGCAAAGGCCGGCCTCAAGCCACAGCTCGATGAATTCGACGCTCGTACGCCCCGCGGCTTCCGCCACATGGTCAACATTCGCGCAACCCGGCCAGGCTCCAAGCCCACGACGATCGCGGTGACCGGTCACTACGATACGAAGGTATTTAACGATTTTCCTTTCGTGGGCGCGAACGATGGGGGTTCGAGTGCGGCATGGTTGCTGGAATTTGCACGGGCAACTGCGGGATTGAAGCTCGAAAACACGCTCGAGTTTGTCTTCTTCGATGGTGAGGAAGCTGTTGTCGAGTGGACCGACGACGATAGCGTTTACGGAAGCCGCCATGATGTTGACCGCCGCTATCGCGATCGGACGCTGAATGATCTGAAGGCATTCATCCTTGTGGACATGATCGGCGATAAGAATCTTAATATCCGGAAGGAAGGCCAATCGACAGATTGGTTGAAAACCGTAATCTGGAATAATGCTCAGTCGACCGGGTATGGCAAAGAATTTCCAAACGAAGAAATCCAGGTATCCGACGATCACATTCCGTATTTAAAAGCTGCGATTCCCGCCGTTGACCTCATCGACTTCGATTATCCGTGCTGGCACATGTTCTGCGACACACTGGATAAGGTAAGTGCCCACAGCCTGAAGATCGTCGGTGATGTCGTGTATTTCAGCTTGCCGGAGATCGACCGGCGTACGAGTCAGGGGAAGTAACTTAGTCTCCCGGCTCCTTCGTCCGTTTCTTACCGAATACGTAGGCCACGACGACCCCCAACATGTATAAACCAACCATCGGTATGGCCATCATCATCATGTTCGGAATGTCGGTCGTGGGTGTAATGATCGCGGCCACAACGGTGGCGGCCAGAATCGCATATCGTGTGTTCCGGAGCAGGAAGGGGCCGCTGACGAGGCCAATGCGGGCCAGTACGAAAATGAGAGCCGGTATTTCGAAGATCACCGCCAAACCGAGCTCGACCATGATGAAAAGATCGAAATACTCGCTCGCGTTGATGAGCGTGGTGACTCCCATGTTCTTTTCCCACTCGAGCAGGAACTGGAGAGCGAATGGAAATGCCACGAAGTAGCCGAACAAACCACCCAGCACGAACAGCAGAGACGAGGAGAAAATGAATGGCAGTGCGTATTTTCGTTCGTGTTTATAAAGACCGGGCGAGATAAAAAGCCACACTTGTCCCAGCACGAAGGGCGAAGCCAGAAAGATGGCAGCCATCAGAGCCAGCTTGAGTTCGAGATTGAAACCCTCGGTCGGTGTGGAAACGACAAGGGAACTAATGCCGGCTTTGTTAATAGGCCGCGATACGGCGCGGAACAAGGCATCGGCGAATGTCCAGCACACACCGAGCGCGACACCAACGGCGATCAGGCTGTGAATGATGCGCTTGCGAAGTTCCTCGAGATGGTCGAGGAACGACATCTGGCCGTGTAGTTCTTCTTGTTCTTCGTCTCTTTGAGGATCTGTCCCGACGGGCATTACACGTGTTCTTTCGGAACCGCTGGTTCACTCGGATGGGATGATGGGGTTGGGGAGGCTGGCGTTTCGTGCGTCGTTTCGGCCGAGGCTTCAAGGTGTTTGTAAAAATCGGACTTCATGTCCTGTCCAATGTTGTTAATATCGCTTTTGACCTCATTCAGGGGCGTCGTGATGTCCTTAACCTGGTCATCCCAACTGGATTTAAGCTCTTCCGTCGCCTTTTTGAACTCCCGGATGCCCTTTCCCAGCGATTTCCCGAGTTCGGGCAACTTCTTGGGTCCAAAGACCAGAAGTGCGACGATAAAAATAACCAACATCTCAGAAAAACCAAGCTGACCCATGAATCCTCCTGCAACTGCCCGACAATCATAGCATCAGATGAAAGTTGCCGGAGTCACTTTCTTCGCGACGTTGTTGCCTCTGGCGCCGTCTGAAATTGAAGGGGGGTCGCATGCCGGCCCCCTGGGGGGTGCCCACAAAAGCCTGTGGGTAAATCATTCACACCGTTATAGAGCGCGGCTGCAGATACAAGCGCTTCTGTTATAATGCCTAGACTGCTCGAAGAAGAGGAGATGACTCAATGAAATTTAGACCGTCGCGCGCAATTTTTTGCCTGGTCCTGATGCTGATGGTTTCATCGGTTCTTGGTGGCGTATTCGGTGGCCAGGTTCGAGCCACGACGAAAGGCGAAGAGGATGTGGATACTGCAATCAAACACTTCTCGGCGCTCCTGGGTCTGGTCGAAGAAAACTATGCCAGCGACGTTGATGCCGACAAGGCTGTTTACGGGGCCATCGATGGCATGCTTCGCACCCTCGATCCTCACTCCAAATTCTTCGATCCGAAAGCATTCAACTCGTTGCGGGAAGACCAGCGCGGCAAATATTACGGTCTTGGAATTACCGTTACCACTCGCTTTGGAAAGGTCACCGTTGTCTCCCCGCCATTTCTTGGATCTCCGGCCGAGAAGGTCGGGCTTCGTGTTGGCGATGTGATCAGCCAAGTCAACGGCGAACCGACACAAGGCATGGACCTGAATGAAGTCGTCTCCAAATTAAAGGGTCCACGCGGTACGACCGTCAAGATTCGGGTTGTGCGTCCCGGCGTTGAGGAACCGATCGAAATGGCGCCTATCCGCGACGAAATCGCGAAGTTCACGATCAATAACGCGTACATGATTCGTCCTCGCGTCGGATACCTCAAGCTGGAGAGTTTCGCGGAAACGACAGGTCAGGAACTGCGCGACGCGCTGCGGAAACTCGACGTAAAAAATATGGATGGGTTGGTGTTCGATCTTCGTAACAACCCGGGTGGCCTCCTCCAGGAAGCTATTGAAGTTTGCGAAACCTTCCTTCAGAAGGGACAGTTGATTGTCGAAACCCGCGGCCGCACACGCGGTTCGAATCGTCCGTATGCGTCACAAAAGCTGAATACGGAGAACATCTTTCCACTGGTTGTTTTGATCAATCCGCAAAGCGCAAGCGCTTCCGAGATTGTGGCAGGAGCCCTGCAGGATCACGACCGGGCACTAATCGTGGGCCAGACGAGCTTTGGCAAGGGTCTGGTTCAGTCGGTTTATCCGTTGAGCAAGAACGCTGGTCTCGCGCTCACCACGCAAAAATGGTATACACCGAGCGGCCGCTTGATTCAGCGGGATTACTCACAAATTTCGCAATTTGATTATTACAACCATCGGGAGACGACTCCGCCGAAAAAGGATGACATCAAGCACTCCGACATCGGCCGAATTGTTTATGGCGGAGGCGGAATCACACCCGACTATGTTGTCGAAGAACCGAAGGTGAATGAGTTCCAGACGATGCTCGTCAGCAAGTTCGCCTTTTACACGTTTGTTCGTGATCTGCTTGCCAAGAATCCTCCGGTGGATCGCTCGTTCCAGGTTTCAGATGCGATTATCGATCAGTTCAAGCAGCACGTTACGAAGCGCGGGGTTCAATTCAATGAAAAGGACTTCGTGGACAACCGAGACTTCATCAAACGATCGATCCGGTACGAAGTTTTCTACAACAGGTTCGGCGTTTCCGAAGCCGCACGCGTTCTGCTTGAAGACGATCCGCAGGTACTGAAGGCGGTCGAATTGATTCCTGAGGCCAAGGAACTCGCCAGCAAGGCGCGGCGGCAGTTGGCAGAGAAGCGGTAACAATTGGAAATGAATGAACGCGGGCTAAAGCCCGCGACTACATGCCAGTGTGTAGTCGCGGGCTTTAGCCCGCGTTTGTGTTTGTGACATGCAGTCCATTCCAGTTCGGCTGAATCACGCCTCATACAACATCATCGTTGGCGCCGGTGTTTTCGAGAATCTCGAAGAACACCTCGAGGCAACCGGACTTCACGGGCCTTTCCTGGTTATCTCACAACCGCGCATCCTCAAAGCGGTAGGGCAAACGCTCAAGAAGAAGTTTCCGATAACGCTCATTCCAGACGGCGAACGTGCCAAGACGATGACGACGGTTTTGCGGCTTCTCGATCGCATGGTCGAACTCAAACTGAGTCGGCAGTCAACCGTCATTGCTTTCGGCGGTGGGGTCGTTGGAGACGTGTCGGGCTTTGTTGCTTCGATTTACATGCGCGGCATCCCTGTCGTTCAAATCCCCACGACGCTTCTCGCGCAAGTGGATTCCAGCATCGGCGGGAAAACGGGCGTAAATCATCGAGTAGCGAAGAATCTCATCGGAACGTTTCACCAGCCCCGGCTTGTGCTCTCCGACCCTATCATTTTGCAAAACTTAGGGGAGCGCGAGTACATCAGTGGTCTGTATGAGGCATTGAAGTACGGAGTAATTCGAGATGCTGCGCTGTTTGAAGCTTTTGAGCGGAATGCGACAGAATTTCTAAAGCGGGAACCCAGGGCCATAGAAAACCTTGTCGCACGCTGCGCAGCGATTAAGGCGGAAGTGGTCATGTCCGATGAAAAAGAGAGCGACCTTCGCCGGATTCTTAATTTTGGCCATACCGTTGGACATGGGCTGGAAAGCGCCGCGCGATACCACGGAATCAGACACGGCGAAGCGGTCGGCTATGGAATGATCGCGGCTGCCCGTATTAGCCGGGCGCTCGAAAGGCTTGAGGACCAGGACCGGGCCCGCATCGAGGACGCAATTGCCTCTCTTGGCCAATTGCCCGCGTTGAATGGAGTCAGCAGCAAAGATGTGCTTGGAGCCATTCGGCACGACAAAAAGGTCCGCAATGGAGCCATTCACTTTGTTTTGCCTCGGGCGATCGGACGTGTGGAAGTGACGCCGGATGTGCCTTTCGAAATTGTCCGCAGCGTGGTGAGGGGAATCGTGAATGACGGAAAGAGATTACCGGGGTCCGGATAGCCGCCGGGTCCAGGAAATGTTCGCGCGAATTGCCCACCGGTACGATTTCCTCAATCATTTTCTTTCCATCTCTGTCGATCGCAGTTGGCGTAAGGTCGCAGCCGCAAAGGTGCGTGATCTCACTGGCCCCTCGCCGGCATTGTGTCTCGACGCCTGCAGTGGAACGGGAGACCTGGCTCTCGCGTTAGATCGATCTTTGCAGACACAGGTTATCGCGTCCGATTTTTGCCATCCCATGTTGACCCGCGCGCATGGAAAGTTCGCCGGCCACAACATTCGCGCGATTGAAGCTGATGCGCTCCAATTGCCTTTTCCGGACGCTTGTTTCGACGTGCTGACGATCGCGTTCGGCTTGAGGAATTTGCAGGATCCATATCGCGGACTTCACGAGATCCGCCGTGTTTTGAAGCCGCAGGGAGCCGCGGTGATCCTGGAATTCTCGAAACCCGTCGTTCCCGTGTTCAGTCACGTCTTCAATTTTTATTTCAGGCATATTCTGCCCTGGTTGGGGGAAATCGTTTCAGGCGATGGTACTGCCTATGGGTATTTACCGGATTCGGTCGGAAAGTTTCCGAACCAGGAACAACTGCTGGAACGGATGCGAGAGGCAGGCTTTGTCGAGACCGGCTACCGCAACCTCACGGGCGGCATAGCTGCACTCCATTGGGGTCGTGCGCCGTTATAGGCTGCCGCCCCTTTCAGGGAAGGAATTAGCCACAAAAAGGCACACGATTCCCAAAAAGTTGTTTTGAGTCTTTTGTGCCTTTTTGTGGCTAATTTGTTCCCCAGGGGCGCCCGAGGAGTTTATTCCAGTTCGTATTCTTTGACTTTATTCAAAAGTGTCTTGTAGGAGACGCTGAGCATCTCTGCCGCCTGAGTCTTGTTCCAATTGCTCAACTCGAGCACCTGTTTGATCTTGATCTTTTCGGCGGCGCGAACCGCGCGCCCGGATACCTCAGAGAGAGACCCCGAGAGGTCGAGGAAGTGAACAAAATCTTCAGGTCGTTTTCGCTGTTGAAAAGCGAAGTTCAAGTCTTCGGGCCGGATGGTCTTCCCATCCGATAGAATGACGGCGCGTTCAATCGTGTTTTGCAGCTCGCGAACGTTCCCTGGCCATGAATACTCCTCTAGAGCGCGTGCGGCCTCCGGACTGAGCTGAAGGACATGGCGGTGAAGGTCCTTGGAAAATTTCTCCACGAAAAATTGAGCGAGCAGCCGGACATCCGAGATCCGCTCACGCAGCGGCGGAATTTGGATCGGAATGACGGAAAGCCTGAAGAACAGATCCTCCCGAAACTCCTTCGTTCCGACAAGGTCCTGCAGATTTCGATTCGTGGCCGCTACGACGCGAGTATCGACGCGAATTGTCTCCAGCCCTCCGATCCGTTCGAAGCACTGTTCTTCAATCACGCGTAGAACTTTCGCCTGCACTGAAATGTGAAGCTCACCAATCTCATCGAGAAACATCGTTCCTTGGTCGGCAAGCTCGAACTTTCCGGCTTTGCGAGCAAATGCGCCGGTATACGAGCCTTTTTCGTGGCCGAACAGCTCGTTTTCGATCAACGTGTGAGGAATGGCAGCACAATTCACAGTGACAAATGGCTTATCGCGTCGTGGGCTGAGCTGGTGAATGGCCCTGGAGAATACTTCCTTACCAGTGCCACTTTCACCGGTGAGCAAAACCGTGGCGTCAGTCGGCGCGACGCGTTGAATAGCCTGGCTGACGGCTTGCATAGCGGGGCTGTCCCCAATGATTTTGGGAATACCATAAGCTCGCTGGGATTCTTCTTTGAGCAGGATGTTTTCCAGCATCAAACGGCGTTGCTCGACGGCCCGGTTGATCAATAGAAGGAGGTGTGAAATATCGACAGGCTTCGGCACAAAATCGAAAGCGCCTTGTTTCATCGCTTCAACTGCTTCTTCGATCGTGCCGTAAGCGGTCATGAGGAGAACAGGAATTGTCGGGTCGGTTTCCTTTTGAATTTTGAGAAGTTCCAGCCCCGAAAGACTGGGCAGCCGCAGATCCGTGATGACAAGCTGATACGGCTGTTTTCGGATTTTCTCCCTTGCTACGTTGCCGTCCGCCGCTTCATCGACCTGGTAGCCGGCCCGGTTGATCGCGGTGGACAACATCTGTCGCAGGCTGTCCTTGTCTTCAACCAGAAGAATTCTCACTCCGGCATCATAACCTCAGTTTGCCGAGCGCAGCCTCAGATTTCTGGGAAGTATCCTTATCGACAGGGAGTAACTCGGTTGTGTTCCATTGGTCAGCACGGTTGACGTCTGGGCTGCCAGTTGGACGTCGACGCGTGCGACGGAAATCCGGTTCGCCAATGCCGTGGGGGCGAGAACGTTATCGTGCCTGTCGTAGTAGGTGAATTTCAAAGAAGTGAAGTTCTTACCCATCTCGCTTGCAGCAGACCACCCTGGACTGGCTGGGTTCGTCGTGTCCGTTGCCATTGCCCGCCGGACGCTGCCGCCGCTCAGATAAATCGATACGGCCTCTTCGAGTGCGACGGTGGGAAGCCGGGTGAAATGAATCGTGCTGTCCATGTTCGAGCTTTGCCGTGGAACAATTGTTAAGGTTGTGGACGTGATCGCAATTGATTCAGCTCGAACCCACGCCCACGTAGAATTTGAAGTCGGACCCCAGACATAGACAAACCTTCCAAACGGCACTGTCGTCCCCAAAGTGGTCGAGAATGCAGATCCATCACTCACAGTGAGTGTGCGCACCACACCCAGCGTCAGGTCGAGCGGCGCTAAACCTGTAACTGCTGTCTCGGTGTTGGAAAGGCCGGCGCGAAAGTCGATGCGGTTGTCTGTTGACGTCGCGAAAATGGGTACAACGGATTCTGATGTTGCTGCATCCTGGTTAGACGTGTAGACGGGCACCTCCTGCCCGGCCATCCGAATCTCGTCTGCAATCTGAGCTGCCACGACTCGGACGCTCTGCTGCATCTCCATCACCAGGGTCTGATCCCGAACGACGTGTTCACTGTGGTGAAAGAGATGAAAAACCATCATGCTCAACGTAAGCGTGGTCGCGAGCGTCAGCAACAATTCAATTAAAGAGAAGCCTTTCGGAAGTGAACTCATTAGAAGGTGGGACTCACAACGGCGGTCGCCCGAATCAACTCCGTTTGCCGGCGCGTCAGGGCATTCTCGGCATATACAGCAATGGTGACACTGCGCGGCATGGTAGCACTGACGTACCAGACGCGCACGTACGTCGTTCCTTGCGTGACGTAATCGAAGCCATCGGTCCAAAGCGGATCGTCCAGTGGTGTGGACTTGAATTGCTCCATTTTGTCGTATAACAGAGCCGTCGCTGTTGCCATTTGTCGATTGCTGATGTTCACTCGAACGGCAAAGGAAAACATCGATGCGACGGCAACCAACCCGCATGTCACGACGAGAGAGGCGACCAGTACTTCGATAAGGGTGAATCCGGAGTGGCGCACAAAAAGATGTCAAGTGGGGCTTCGAAAAGGGCAGGGCGCATTCAAGGCTAGAACAGTGCCGGGCTGAAATCAACGGTAATTCTGCGTCAGACACGTCTGACGCAGAATTACCGCCTTAACTCTTTGGGAGGGTAACCGTGAACCGTGTGCCTTTCCCTTCGGTGCTTTGAACTTCGATACGTCCGTTATGCGCAAGCACAATCTTTTGCACCAAAGACAGGCCAAGCCCGGTCCCGTGAGCTTTGGTCGTATAGAAAGGCACAAAGACTTTGGGAAGCACCTCACTGGGGATTCCTCGCCCGTTGTCCTCGATTAAGACCTGGATATGTCCACGTTCCTCCACCGAATCGACAGAGACGGATATGACGCCCTTTGCATCCAACGATTCCACCGCATTGATCAGCAGATTCATGAATGACTGGCGCATCAAAGTGGGGTCGCACGCAATGACCGCCGGGCTGAAAGCGGTGAACCGCGCATCATAATCGCCGGGTCGTAGGCTTCGAATATCGCTGATAGCGGTTTGTAGAAGCTCCGTCAAATCGACATTATGCATCGACGTCTTCACCGGTCGGGCAAAGTTGAGAAAATCGGTCACCACGTGCGCCAGGGCCTGTGATTCTTTTTGGATCTCGCGCGCATAATTCTGAAGTGTCGCGACGTCTGCCTCTGTCGTCGACAACTGCGCGTAGCCGGCGATGGTTGCCAGAGAATTCTTGAATTCATGCGCGATTCCGGCGGACATCTCACCAAGGGCCGCAAAGTTATCCTGAAGCTTGATTCGGTTCTGCAGTTCTACGATTTCAGTCAGATCGGATAGAAGGCAAATCGCGCCTTCGGTTGTTCCACTGGAGTCTGTAATTGGTGACAGGTTAATTCCGATTCGTTTGTCGATTCCAGTTCGGTGCGGAACATTAAATTCGACCCGCGTAAATACCTCGCCATGCTTCAGGCACCGGTCGAGCAGGTCTTCGAGCGTTTGGGCCTCCCGGACCAGATCCCGCAGACGCAAATTGCGTGTCAAAGTTCCTTCGAAGATTCTTTCGCTGGCCGGGTTGTGGCCGATGATTATGCCCTCGAGGTTCAGCATGATCAAACCACTCGGCATTTTGTTTGTGATGTGTTCGCTGAGCGGGAGATTCATAGACCAGGTCGAATGATGCGATCAAGATACCAGCGAACGAGATCTTCGCCATACACCACAGCCACGATTCCTGCCGCGGCAAGAAACGTTCCAAACGGCAATTCGTATTCCCGTGTCTTGCCTGCGAAGCGAATGAAGAGCAGGCCGATCACCGAGCCGAGCAGTGATCCGAGCATGATGGTTATAAGCGCAAGCGGAGCTCCAAGGAAAGCGCCAACCATCGCCATCATCTTAACGTCACCGAATCCCATACCCTCGATGCCGCGCAGGCGCAAATAGACTTCCGCTACACCCCAGAGCAAACCACCGCCTATCAGCGCGCCAACAAGGCTGGCGACCAGTGCGATCACCCGTGTGTTGGTGACCTCGATGCCTACGGTGCGGAGCAACCGGGAAGCTAAAGGACTCGGTTGTGCGAGATAAACGTTGGCTAGCGCGCCAATCCAGATTCCATTGAGCGTAATCTCGTCCGGAAGGATTCGGTGATCCAGGTCAATGAACGCGAGCACGATTAGAGCTGCAGAGAAAGCAAGAAAGATAGCCCACTCCGATCCTAATCCAAATTTGAAATAGAGCAGCACGCTCACCAGTGCGCTGAGTGCTTCAACGAACGGATATCTCGCTGAAATTTTCTTATCACACCGGCGGCAGTGACCACGCAGCACCATGTAGCTCAAGATTGGCATGTTGTCATACCACGGAATAAGCCGTTTGCACTGCGGGCAGTGGGATCGGGGAGTGCTGATCGACAGGCCCTGAGGAAGACGAACGATGACGACGTTCAGGAAACTACCGATGACAAGACCAAAAACCAGAGCGAACGCGAGCTCCATCAACGAAGTATACGGAACTCTTTTTGGAAAACATAGCGAGCCCCCATGTAAGCGATCGCCAATCCGCGCCAGCCGTCGAGGAAACCCCCATGAAGAAAAAAGCTTTTGACGAATGTGAGGGGAGGCGCCAGCAACAGCTTAACAATACTGCCCCTCAGACCGCTTGAACGCGCCGCCCGTGCTGCAAGGTCGGTGTACCGGCCGATACGGGTGACGTGATCATTCCAATCGCGGTAGGGGAAGTGAAGCAGATCGCCCTTGAATAAGCCAACGCCGCCGTCCACCTTCAACCATTCATGCACGAAGTCACCTTCCCATCGGCAGAACCGGCGGTCGTACAAACGGATCTTGCGGTCAGGATACCAGCCAGAATGGTTAATCCATCTACCCAGATAAAAAACACGCCGAGGCATGGAGAAGGCTCGCTCTCGCTGGGAGAACTTCCAGGACACGATCTCATCTGCCAATTCGATACTGAGACGTTCATCCGCGTCGATGCTCAAGATCCAGTCATTCCGGGCCAGCTCCGCCGCGTAATTTTTTTGCTTTGAATATCCCTCCCACGGATGCTCGATGACGCGAGCTCCGCGCTTATAGGCGATCTCCCGCGTGCGATCCGTGCTTCCCGCATCGACAACGATGACTTCATCGCAACACGGGAGGCTTGCAATGGCTTCCGCAATGCGGTCTTCCTCGTTGAATGTGATGATCGTTGCCGTGATAGCGGGCATGGGTTGTGGATTCCAATGTCAAATGTTGGGATGTCCAATGAACGATGTCAAATTCACTTGTCAAACCACTCAATTACCCGGTGACCCAGTGACCCAATGCTTCATTCAGTCATTTCGTCATTTGGTCATCGGGTCATTGGGTAATTTGACAAGTAAATTTGACATCGTTCATTGGACATCCCAACATTTGACATTGGAATTCAGTCGAATGCGGAACCTCAAGTTGACTCTCGCCTACGACGGTACAGACTTCCACGGCTGGCAAATTCAGCCGCATTTGCGAACGATTCAAGGCGAGCTTCAGCAAGCCCTTCAGAAGCTTTTCAATCACGATGTAGCCATTATCGGTTCCGGGCGGACCGACGCGGGCGTTCATGCGCACGGCCAGGTTGCCAGCGTCCAGACGGTTCGGACGATGGAGACTGGTGCTGTCCTTCGCGGAGCAAATGCCTTGCTGCCACGCGAAATCCGCGTGCTGGGAGTAGATGACGTCGGTCCCGAATTTCATGCACGTCGATCGGCGCGCGCGAAGACATACGAATACCGTTTCTGGCGAGATGACGTCGTGAGCCCGTTTCGCTGCAGGTACGCATTCGCTTTTCGATACCCGATCTGTGAAGAGGCAGTGGATCGCGCCACCGCGTATTTTCTGGGTACCCATGATTTCACTTCGTTTTGCGCGACGGCAACCGAGGTAGAGGATCGCCGCCGGACTATCTATGAGGCATCCTGGGATCGGTCTGGAAAAGAATGGGTCTTTCGTATTCGCGGTAACGGATTTCTCCGATACATGGTCCGGACAATCACTGGAACGTTGTTGGAGATCGGCCAGGAACGCATTCGCCCGGAAGGGGTGATCGAGATTTTTGCCGCTCGTGACCGGCGCCTGGCAGGACCATCAGTGCCCGCCCATGGATTGCACCTCATCAACGTTGAATACTAAAGCACTTTGTGTTGCAAATTGCTAATTGTGGCGTGGTAAGATCGAGTTATGGCAAACCGAGGGGCGGATCTTCTTCATCAGATCGACCGAAGCGCCCTGCCTGCACACGTCGCAATCATCATGGACGGCAATGGCCGTTGGGCCCGAAAGCGCGGCTTGCCTCGCGTGGCTGGCCATCGTGCCGGCATCAGCGCCGTCAGAGAGGTAGTGGAAGGTTCGGCCGAGCTCGGCATTCCTGTTCTGACGCTTTATGCCTTCTCGGTTGAAAACTGGAAACGCCCTCGCACTGAAGTGTCCACCCTGATGCAGCTCCTGAAGGAATACCTGAATAAAGAACTGGCAAATATCCACAAGAACAACATACGTTTTCGCACCATCGGACGTACCGATGAACTTGACGGCTCAGTTCAAGCTGAGCTGGAAAAGGGCATCGCGAAGACGAGCCACAATACCGGAATGATCTTCAACGTCGCATTGAACTACGGTGGACGCGCAGAAATTGTCGATGCGGTCAATCGTCTTTTGCGCAACGGTGGAAGAGCCGCAGCCGAGAATGGCGGTATCAGCGAAAAAGATTTCGCCCAATATCTCTACACCGCCGGTCAGCCGGATCCCGATCTGCTGATTCGCACAAGCGGCGAGTTGCGGGTGAGCAATTTTCTTCTGTGGCAAATCGCGTACGCTGAAATCTGGGTCACTGATACGCTCTGGCCGGATTTCGAGAAGCGTCACCTGTACGAAGCCATCATTGCATTCCAGAAGCGAGAACGCCGCTACGGCGGACTCGAGCCTCAATTAGTACCCTCTCCCTCCGGGAGAGGGTAGGTGAGGGTCTTAAGGTTGCCGGAATCCGTTGACCCTCATCCTGCCCTCTTCCAATGGGAGAGGGTTTTGACCGCAGCAGTGGCCATCCCGATCGTCGTACTCCTCACCATTTTCGCTCCCGATTCCATTTTTGCTTTGGTCATCGGGCTCTTTGCCGCCGCGGCTGTTGAAGAATTTCTCGCCCTGGCGGCAAAGCGAGGGATCGGACGTCCGGGACGATGGTTTCTGGTGGTCGCTGCCTTGGTAGCCATGTCTTTCTCAGCAGGCTCAAGTTGGGTATTGGGTGCCCTGGTAGTTGCGACGCTGGTCCTCATGGTGACGAGCATTTTTTATCCGTCGACTGAAGCCGCCCTCGGCCGGGTTGGAATGGGTCTCGGCAGCATTGTTTACTGTCCGCTGACGCTTGGCTTCATCGTGTTGATCCCACGTAAACAGGTTTTGTTACTCTTTGCAATCATCTGGATCGGCGATGCCGCTGCGTATTACTGTGGTCGCGCTATGGGACGGCATCTGCTTGCGCCGAAGGTCAGCCCGAAGAAAACGATCGAAGGCGCTCTTGCTGGTCTCATGGGATCGACCATTGCAGGTCTCGTCGGCGGAACATTGTTCCTTGGCGGAGGGTGGGCCAATTTAGTTTGGATTTCTTCGCTCACGGCGATAGCCGGCCAACTCGGTGACCTGGCGGAATCGGTTCTCAAGAGGAGTGCGGGCGTCAAGGATTCTTCTTCAATTGTGCCGGGCCATGGCGGCATACTGGACCGCCTGGACAGTCTTTTTTTTGCTGCTCCTGTATTCTATTGGTTGCTCATGTCATGAAACGCCTTGCAGTCATTGGTTCGACCGGTTCAATCGGTCAGAATACCTTGCGCGTGGTCGAACACCTGTCCGATCGCTTGAAGATCTTTGCTCTTGCCGCTAATTCGGCTGCCAGGCTGTTGGCCGAGCAAACCGCTGCATTTAATCCAGCCGTTGTCGCCATTGGTGAATCGGCGCGCGTCGAGGAATTCCGAAGCCGTTGCCGCGAGCTGCGGATTTCGATTCCCGAAGTGGTCACTGGCGAAGCTGGGCTTCGCCAGATTACCTCGGCTGCAGAAGTCGATATCGTTGTCTCAGCTGCAGTGGGTGCTGCCGGTCTGCATCCTACGTACAGCGCCGTCCGTTCAGGCAAACCTGTCGCGCTTGCAAATAAAGAAGCCATGGTCATTGCCGGTGAACTGCTGCGTTCGACGGCCGCGAAGAGCGGTGCGCGAATCATTCCTGTGGACAGCGAGCACAGCGCCCTGGACCAATGCTTGCGTTCAGGTCAGCGGGCGGAAGTGCGGCGTTTGATTCTGACCGCATCGGGCGGACCGTTCCGGGACACGCCAGCCGAGATGTTCGCGTCGATCACGCCTGAAGAGGCATTGAAACATCCGACCTGGCAAATGGGGAAGAGAATCACAGTGGATTCGGCGACCCTGATGAACAAGGGATTGGAAGTTATCGAGGCGCGATGGCTGTTTGATATTCCCGCTGAAAAGATTGACATTATGGTCCATCCGCAATCTGTGATGCATTCCATGGTGGAATTTGTGGATGGTTCCGTCGTCGGGCAACTTGGCACGGCTGATATGCGACAGCCGATTCAATACGCTCTCACGTATCCGGAACGTCTTTCGTCACCCGTGCCGCCTCTGGATTGGGGGTCGCTGGCTCGACTCGATTTCATGCCGCCCGACCGGAAGAGATTCCCGTGCATTTCGCTCGCATATCGCGCGATTGAAATGGGCGGAACGGCTCCCGCCGTACTGAATGCAGCGGACGAAGTTGCCGTGCAGGCATTTCTGGACCGAAGAATTCCATTCTCCGCTATCCCTAAACTGATCGCTGCGACGCTCGAAGCGCATGATCTGAGGAGCGCCGATCATCTGGAATCTATTATCGAGGCGGACGCCTGGGGAAGAAAATATGCGGAGCGGTGCGTATGCTCTTAACTGTAGCAAGGGCCGTCCGCCGTGCAGCATGCTAAAATGGCTAAAGATTCATCACAGGTAAAGTAATGATAAGCAACGTTCTCTCCAACATCGTCGTCGCACTGTTAGTGCTATCGGTCATCATTGTGATCCATGAACTTGGGCATTTTCTGGTAGCCAAGTTTTTCAAGATCAAGGTCGAAACGTTTTCCGTTGGCTTTGGTCCTCGCGTGTTGGGGTTCCGAAAAGGCGACACAGATTACAGAATCAGTGCCTTTCTTTTGGGCGGTTACGTGAAGATGGCAGGTGAAACGCCGACCGACACGATCACCGGAGAGGCATACGAATTTCTGTCAAAGCCGAAGTGGCAGCGATTTCTCGTCGCTGCTGCGGGCCCGGCCATGAATGTAATCCTGGCGGTCGCTCTGGTCATGGGTCTTTATCTTTACGGAACCGATGTGCCGGAAATGTTCATCGGACAGGCTGTGGTTGGCATTGTGGAAGCGGGATCACCGGCCGACAAGGCCGGTTTGAAACCGGGTGATCAGATCGTTTCCCTCGATGGGAAAGAGAAGGCCGACTGGCAGGCGGTCGAGAATGTTGTCCTTACAAGTCCCGGGCGATCACTGCCGATCGTGATTGAGCGTGCCGGCCGCCGCATGCAACTCACTCTGACGCCGGAGCGTCGAGGACGAGAAGAGGCTGGTTACGTCGGTATGTTACCGGTCTACCGAACCGTTGTTCGGGCGGTACAACCGAATTCGCCCGCGATGGCCGCCGGGATCAAACCTGGTGACGAAATCATCAACGTCAACGGAATCGATCTGCATAACAGCGGTAAGACGATTCAGCAGGCCATTCAGGGAACAACCGAAAAGACTTTTCCAATCACTATTCTTCGCAACGAAAATCCCGCCCCTGTGGCGGAGCAGCCGTCGTTGTGGAACAAATTGCTGCGATTCTTCGGAAGAAGCAATGCAGCCGTGGATGCGACTTCGTTCCCGCTGGCCGCTGTCAATTCTTCTTCGACCAGCCAGCGTAAAGAAATCGTGATGGAGGTGACGCCCGTCCTCAGGGATGGACGCAAAATGATCGGAATCGATGTTCCGTTCCCGACCGTTCATGTGAAGCTCGGGCTTATCGGCGCGTTCGAAAAATCCATCGAAACCAATAAAGAAAATGCGGTTTTGATCTTTCAGGTTATCGGCAGGTTGATCAAACGCGAGGCTTCTCTCAGACAACTCGACGGACCGGTCGGAATTGTCGCGGTTTCAGGCCAGGCCTATGAAGCGGGTTTCGCCACGCTGCTGACGTTCATGGCAGTCATCAGCTTGAATCTCGGTATTCTGAACATATTGCCGATACCGATTCTCGATGGCGGCGTAATCCTGCTTCTGGTCATCGAGTCGTTGATGGGCCGTGACCTCAGCCTGCGTATGAAGGAGCGTATCGTTCAAGCCAGTTTCGTTTTCCTTTTGATGCTGACGGTGATTGTTCTTTACAACGACGTGGTCAAGTTGCTGCCGCCCGCCCAACCGACACCATGAAAGCCTTTGCTCCCGAAATGCAGGTCTTTATGGAATACCTGCAGGACCGGAAGCTGAAGCTGACGCCCCATCGCCAGCTCATCCTGGACAACTTTCTTGAAAACGAAGGCCATCGCAGTGTCGAAGACATCTATCGTGTCGTCCGTGAAAAAGACCCGCGAATCGGCTACACCACGGTCTACCGGACGATGAAGATTCTCGCCGACTGCGGGCTTGCCCGCGAAATCGATCTGGCCGACGGCATCACACGGTACGAGCATCTCTATAATCACGCACATCATGACCACCTGATCTGTATGCAATGCGGTAAATCGATCGAGTTCTATAAGTCTGAGATTGAAGCGCTCCAGGACGAAGCATCAGAGCAGTTGGGGTTTAAGGTGCTTGATCATAAGCTGCAAATCTACGGGTTGTGCAGCGACTGTAGAGAAAATTAGCCACAAAAAGGCACAAAAAACAAAAAAAGCTTTTGTGATTTTTTGTGCCTCTTTGTGGCTAAATTAACCGCTCGACCAGATCCACCGCACACCGCATCGCTGCCGTCATCCCCGATGGGTCCGCCTGACCCTGTCCCGCAATCGAGAACGCTGTGCCGTGATCCGGTGACGTGCGAACGTAGGGTA
>Ga0137394_10000432_pt1 | contig 29406 bp, 20 predicted proteins | sample czobulk116metaG_FD_108278 | JGI IMG/M metagenome (GOLD analysis project Ga0137394, IMG submission 108278) | Vadose zone soil microbial communities from Angelo Coast Range Reserve, California, USA - czobulk1.16 metaG | ecosystem: Environmental > Terrestrial > Soil > Vadose zone | place: USA...
GGGCAGTAGCGCGGGCCGACGCCTTCGATCAAACCGGTGAACATCGGCGAGCGAGCCGTGGCGCCGCGAATGATGTCGTGGGTTCGCTCGTTGGTGGCCGTGATGTGGCAGGGCAGCTGCCGCGGGTGCCGCTCGCGCGTTCCCAAATAGGAAAACACCGGCCGCGGATGGTCGCTGTGCTGCTCGCGCATCCCTGAGAAATCGATGCTGCGGCCATCGATCCGCGGCGGCGTGCCGGTTTTCAACCGGCCGACGCGTAAATCAAGCTCGCGCAGGCGCGCGGCCAGACTCGTCGACGGCGGATCGCCTGCACGGCCGCCAGGATGGCTCTCCAAGCCGACGTGGATCCTGCCGCCCAAGAATGTGCCGACGGTCAACACGACAGCGCGCGCCCGGAACTCGATGCCGCTCTGCGTGACCACTCCGACCACACGCTCGCCCTCCACCTTAAGATCAGCCACCTCTTGTTGGAACAGAGTGAGATTCGGCTGGGTCTCGAGCATGCGGCGAATCGCCTGCTTGTAGAGTTGCCGATCGGCTTGCGCTCGCGTGGCGCGTACCGCGGGTCCCTTGCTGGCATTCAGGGTGCGGAACTGGATGCCGGCCTCGTCGGTCGCGAGTGCCATGGCACCGCCCAGCGCATCGATCTCCTTCACCAAGTGGCCCTTGCCGATGCCGCCAATCGCCGGATTGCAGCTCATCTGACCCAGCGTCTCGATGTTGTTGGTCAGGAGCAGGGTTCGCTGGCCCATGCGCGCAGCCGCAAGCGCGGCCTCGGTGCCCGCATGGCCCCCGCCGATCACGATCACCCCATATTCCGTACCGAAACGCATGGCGCTGAATCCACTCGATTTTCTACGAGGCGCGTACTGTAATGGGGTCCATGTAAAAGTGCCAGGGAACCCCAGGTCAGGTCAGTCAGGGAACCTCCGGCCGTGTCAGGGAACCTCAGACCAGGTTGTCGCGACTAAGGAAGGCGAAACCTGAACGCGCACGTTTCCGCGGAAACGCGGGAATGACCAACCAGTGGTCGAGAGGACGTTTCCGCGGAAACGTGCATCGCTATCCCTCGCCGGCCTGAAGGCCAGCGTTTCTCGCGGAGAAATATGATGAACAGCCTTCCTCGTACCCCTGGTTCCCCTCTTCGTACCCTTGGTGCCCCTCTTGCCGTTCGCGTCCTTACCTTGGGTTTCGCCGCAGTTTTCGCAAGCGTGATCGGCGCCTCGGGATTCGCGGCCGGCTCCGCCCCGCAAATCGGCCGTCCGGCACCCGATTTCACCGCCACGGACAGCAAGGGCAACTCGCTTTCCTTGAGCCAGTTCCGCGGCAAGACCGTGGTCCTGGAGTGGACCAATGCCGATTGTCCCTTCACGCGCAAGCACTACACGAGCGGCAACATGCAAAGCGTACAGGCGCTGGCACAAAAAAACGGCGTGGTCTGGCTGAGCGTGATTTCCTCGGCACCCGGTAAGCAGGGCTATGTGAACGGACCCGCCGCAGACGCCCTGACCCAGTCGCGCGGAGCCTTTCCGACGGCGGTGTTGATGGATCCGTCGGGGACGCTCGGGCGCCTGTATGGCGCGAAGACCACGCCGCATATGTTCGTGATCGACAAGGAAGGAGCGCTGCAATATATGGGCGGCATCGACAGCATCCCCACCGCGGACGCGGGCGACATCCCCCACGCCGAACCGTATCTCAAAGAAGCCATGCTGGCCGTCGCGCAGGGCGCCCCGGTCGCGCATGCAGTGACTACGCCTTACGGCTGCTCGGTCAAATACTAGGTGCTGCTCGGCCTAAAGGCAGGTGCTGCTCGGCCTAAAGGGCGGGGGTGCTGCTCGGCCCAAAGGCAGGGGCTCATCTCTGACGTATAAGTGTACTACGCCCGTTGGCATTGACGCACCCGCGCTACTCCACCGCGACTGGTATGCCGGCAAATTTGCCCGCCCAGGCCTTGGGTCCGGTCTCGTGCACGGAAACACCGTCGGAGCTCACCGCCACGGTGACCGGCATATCGCGCACGTCGAATTCATACACGGCTTCCATGCCAAGTTCGGGGAAGGCGACGATGCGGCTGCCGCGGATGGCGTTCGAGACCAGAAAAGCGGCGCCGCCGACCGCGATCAAGTAGGCGGAATGGTGCTTGGCGATGGACTCGACGGTTTCAGGCCCCCGTTCGGCCTTCCCCACCATCGCCAGCAAGCCGGACTTGCCCAGCATGGTGTCGGTAAACCGATCCATGCGATTAGCGGTGGTGGGACCCGCCGGTCCCACGACCTCCGTACCGACGGGGTCGACCGGCCCGACGTAATAAATGACTCGGCCATGAAAATCCAAACCGTCGGGCAGCGGCTTGCCGGCATCGAGCAGCGCGCAGATGCGTTTGTGCGCGGCATCGCGGCCGGTCAGGAGCTTTCCCGACAACAACAAGCGCTCACCGGGTTTCCAGCTCGCAATTTCTGCGCGGGTCAGTCCATCGAGAGAGACGCGGCGCGCGCTGGCATCGGCGGACCACGTTACTTTCGGCCACAGATCCAAATTCGGCGGCTCGAGAACCGCGGGGCCTGAACCATCCAGCGTGAAATGGATATGCCGGGTGGCGGCGCAGTTGGGAATCACCGCCACCGGCAACGATGCCGCATGGGTCGGATAGTCCAATACTTTCACGTCGAGCACGGTGGTCAAGCCCCCGAGGCCTTGCGCGCCGATACCGAGGGCATTGACCCGTTGGAATATCTCTAGACGCAATTCTTCCAGTTTGGTTTTCGGCCCGCGCGCGATCAGATCGCCGATGTCGATGGGCTCCATCAAGGATTCCTTCGCCAGCAGCATGGCCTTCTCGGCGCTGCCGCCGATGCCGACCCCGAGCATTCCGGGCGGACACCAGCCGGCGCCCATTTCAGGCACCATCTCCAACACCCAGTCCGCGACGGAGTCCGATGGATTGAGCATGGCGAACATGGATTTGTTTTCAGATCCCCCACCCTTGGCGGCGACGGTGATCTCGACCTCGTCTCCCGCGACGAATTCGGTGTGGATGACCGCCGGTGTGTTGTCGCGGGTATTGGATCGCTTGAACGCAGGGTCGGACACGATGGATGCGCGCAGCTTGTTGTCGGGGTCGAGGTAGGCGCGCCGCACGCCCTCGTTGATCATCGCCGGCAGATCGAGAGTCGCATCCCAGCGCACGCCCATGCCCACTTTCACGAACACCACGACGATGCCCGTGTCCTGGCATATGGGCCGATGGCCTTCAGCGCACATGCGCGAATTGGTGAGTATCTGCGCGATCGCGTCGCGCGCCGACGGGCTCTGTTCCATGTCGTACGCACGCCCCATGGCACGGATGAAATCGGGGGTGTGGTAGTAGGAGATGTACTGCAGGGCGTCGGCGACGCTGGCGATCACATCGGCTTCGCGAATCACGTTCATGGGATAACTCTAAGTAAAGACGAACTGGGCCGCAAATCTACCAAGTGCGGGCGGGGACGGGTAACGAATCCCCTACAATCGGTTCAAATCGGAGATTGGCATGTGGAGTAAATGGAGAGCCGTGCTGTTCGGCGCCGTCGGTGCGAGCTGCTATCTGTGGCTGCGGCCGGTCATGGCGGCGGCTGTGGACGCCCCGCCTGCGGCCCAACTCGCATTGCATGAGTGCCGCCTCGAGCATCCGCAGCGGCTGGCGTCGATCGCGGCGCGTTGCGGCGTGCTCAAAGTGCCGGAGGATCGGACAAAGCCGGGTGGCGCGACCATTGATTTGAGCGTTGCGGTGGTGCCTGCGCTCAATCGGCGCGCCGAGGCGGCGCCGCTGTTTCTGTTGGCCGGCGGTCCGGGTCAAGGCGCCACCGCGATGTACACGAGCTACGCCGCTGCGTTTGCGCGGGTGAACCGAAACCACGATATCGTGCTGGTCGATCAGCGCGGCACGGGGAATTCCGCGCCGCTCGCCTGCGATTACCCGGACGACTGGCAGGCGACGGACGACTTCATGCCGGCGCTGCGGCAGGCGACCCTGGCGTGTCTGCGCAAGTATGGCGACCGGGTGCGCTTCTACACGAGCAGCGTGGCGGTCGCCGACCTCGAGGCGGTTCGCCGCGCGCTCAAAGTGCAGGCCATCGATCTCTATGGATCGTCGTATGGCACGCGGGTGGCGCAGCTCTACATGCGGCGCTTTCCGGCATCGGTTCACGCCGTGATCTTGGACGGAGTGACTTACCCGGAGCAGGCCATAGGACCTGAAACCCCGCTGGACGGTGAGCGCGCTCTGGATCTCATCGTGAAGCGTTGCGGAGCTTCGCCGGACTGCAGCGCTGCCTACCCGGAGTTGCGGCAGGACCTCGATGGCCTGCGGCGCCAATTCGGGCCGCAGAAATCGATGATCACCATCGATGATCCGGACAGCAGCCTGCCGCTCAAGATCCAGTTCAACCGCAACATGCTGGACGCGAGCTTGAGATTCCTTTCCTATAGCGCCGCCCAGGCTTCATTGATGCCAGCACTTATACATCAGGCGAGTCAAGGCGCCTTGGCGCCGCTCGCCGCGCTGAGCATCATGACCGCTCGCCAAGTCCGCGATCAGCTCGCGAGCGGTATGCAGAACAGCGTGATCTGCAGTGAAGACGCGCCGTTTTTCGCGGCCGCCGGCATCGACCCGGCCGCGATTTCTCGAACCTACCAGGGTACGGATCAGCTGGATGCGTTGCTGGAGATTTGCAGGCTCTGGCCGCGCGGACCGGTGGATGCCGATCTGCATGCCCCCTTGCAAAGCGATATCCCGACATTGCTGCTGTCGGGCGAGGCGGATCCCGTGACGCCGCCTGCCGATGCGGAACGCGCGGCCCGCGGACTTGCGCGCCATCGGCACCTGATATTGAGCGGCGAGGGACACGGCCAGGTCGCCACCGGCTGTGTACCGAGGCTGATGGCGGAGTTTCTGGACGCAGCGGCGCCGGACAAGCTCGATGCGGCCTGCCTCGAACGCCACAGCCCTGCGCCCTTTTTTGTGAACATGATAGGTCCTGCACCATGATCGAAGGCGCTTAGGTGTGATCGAGGCTGCGAACTTGAGCAAGCGCTTCGGCGCCATCGAGGCCGTCCGAGACGTGTCCTTCGTGGCGCGCGATGGTGAAATCACCGGCCTGTTGGGTGCCAACGGCGCCGGCAAGTCGACCTGCTTGCGCATGCTGTACGGGGTCCTGACGCCGGACAGCGGCAGGGCCAGCGTCGACGGCATCGACATACGCGGCGAGACCTCGAAGGCCCGAGCGCACTTGGGCGTGCTGCCCCACGCGGCGGGTCTATACGGCAATCTCACCGCGCGCGAGAACATCCACTATTTCGGTTCGTTGCAGGGAATCGCCGGCGACCGTTTGCGCTCGCGCACCGCCGAACTCACCCGCATCCTCGGCATGGAGAGTTTCATCGAGCGCCGCGCCAAGGGTTTCTCGCAGGGACAGCGCATCAAGGTGGCGCTGGCGCGTGCTCTGGTTCACGACCCCGGCAATATCGTTCTCGATGAACCCACCAACGGGCTGGACGTGATGGCCATCCGCAATTTGCGCGACATGCTGCTCGAGCTCAAGGCCCAAGGGCGCTGCGTGCTGTTCTCCTCGCATGTCATGCAGGAGGTGGCCGCGCTCTGCGACCGAGTGGTGATCATAGGGCACGGCAAGGTTCTGGCGGACGCGACGGTGCAATCGATTCAGGACCGGAGCGGCGCAGCTTCATTGGAAGAGGCATTTCTGCAAGTGTTGGGCGATACCGGGGAGTTGAGCTGAATGCGCTTGCTCCTCACCGTTTTTGGAAAAGAATTTCTGGAGAACCTGCGCGATCGCCGCACGCTGCTGTCGGCATTGCTGTTTGGACCTTTGTTCGGGCCCTTGCTGTTCGGCCTCATGGTATCGCGCATGCTCAATCAGAGCGTGGTCGAGTCGGACGAGCCGCTGCGGCTGACGATATCGGGGGCCGACAACGCGCCCCGGCTTACGCGCTATCTCGAAGCACACGGCATCAAGCTGAGCAAAGCGAACCTGTCGGAGAGTGAGGCTCGGGCCGCCGTCCGCGGCGGCCGCGCTCAGATCGTGCTGATCATCCCCAAGGAGTACGGCGCGCGGTTCACCTTGGGCGTACCGGCCCCCGTGCTGCTGGTCGCGGACAGCGCGGATTCGCAAACGCGCAAGAGCGCGGAGCGCGCGAGAAGCATTCTGGGAGGCTACGCCAGCAGCATTGCGCAACTGCGGCTGCAGGCCAGGGGGGTGAATCCGCTGCTCACAGTACCGGTGGCGGTCAATGACGTCGATGTGGCGACACCCACCGGCCGGGCTGTCGTGGTCCTGGGGTTCATGACCTACTTCGTGTTGTTCGCGGTGTTGATGGGCGGGCTCTATCTCGCCATTGATTCCACCGCGGGGGAGCGGGAGCGAGGTTCATTGGAGGCGCTGCTCAGCCTGCCGGTGGCGCGCTCCAGCCTGGTGGGCGGAAAGATTCTGGCCACCTGCGCCTACATGTGCATCTCGCTGGCCTTGAGCCTTACGGCATTCGTCTGCGTGTTTCGCTTCGTGCCGCTGGAAAGACTTGGCATGAGCGCGAACTTGAACGCACGCACGGCGCTGATTTTCTTTGCGATTTGCCTGCCCTTCGTGCCTCTGGGCGCCGCCCTCATGACTTTCGTCGCCTCATTCACCCGCAGTTATCGTGAGGCTCAGACCTACCTCACCACCGTCCTCCTCGTGCCGACCTTGCCGATCGCCTTTGCGAGCATTTACTCGTTGAAAACCCAGAGTTCTCTGATGTTCATCCCCTCGCTGAGCCAGCATTTGTTGATGACCAGCGTGCTCAAGGACGAGACCGTCGCGGCGCTCGACGTGTGGGTGTCGGCCGCGGCATCGCTCGCCCTCGCGCTGGTGCTCATGGTGTTGACCGCCCGGCATTGGCGGCGCGAGACGATGCTGGGTTAGCCCCGATTGAGAGTTTCCCTAATTGCGGATTGTGCCATTGGAGTCTTTACTTTATGGTCGTTTAACAACGCACCCTGTATAAGGTATCCGGGAGTTCGTTGCATCGATCGGGGGGGAAGCTGGCATGATCGACTCGTCGCACTCGCGGACGAATGTAGCCGCGCTTTTAGCGATTTTGGCCCTATCCGCAGTCACCATGGTGTGGCTGTTCTGGCATTTTCCGGTGATTACTTCTGTTGCCACCGTCGCCATCCTGGCGGTTCTCGGCGTCTGCGCGCGCCTCGCGCGATTGACCGATACAGACATGACGGAACGCATGACGGAGATGCGGCACAAACAAGGCGTCTGAGCGGAGCGTCAGTGCCCGCCGCGGCGATCATCGGATCGCCTAGGCATTACTTTCCGATACAGAAGTTGTAGATATTATCTGTCTTATTGAAATTATTAATATAAATGTTGGATACGAGATAGTCCGGGCTCGTTTTCGGACTCGATCGTCGCGGAATCGGCCGCCCGCGCCGTTTGAGAGCTGTTTTTAGGAAATCGGCAATCGAAGCAATTCTTCGAATCTCGCGCGGGACCATAAAAACAGAATTTGATCTCGGACGGCGGGGAAAATCGGAGGCTGTTCTTGTTTGCTGTCTGGGTTCCAGCCTAACAACAAAGTGGTGGTTGACCTTAGCTCAAGATCAATCTGAGCTTTGTCTTTGGTCCACTTCGCGCTGAAGTTAAAAATGCGATTACTTACGACAAACGTAGCAACTGGAAGTTCTCCGAGAGTCATATCTCGTCCTTCACGCAATAAATCTCGCCTACCAATTGCTTCAGCAAGAGGGTGTACTCCGTCCGAATTCACGGCGGAGGCTCTTGCGCACATAAGCTCGCCCGGTGCGGTGACCACGCAAACACATGGGACTTCATTGACAGAATCCGGCCATCCCAAGCTTTCAGCGATAGCAGCAGGAATTCGGACGCGTTGCCTACCGACATCTTTGTAGTATTTGAGCGGATCGAATTCCACGGCTAACCGATTAGTTAAGAGCTTGATCTATATGATTCTATCTGCTCCTATAAGAAGCTATACGATAAAAAGCTGTACTTCATCGCACTTATTGGGTTATATCGGACCGGAATGACTAGTGAGTTGTTTCTGCATTGCAGCAATTGCGGCGGCGCATGTGGTACTTGCACTGTCGATATAGCAATATCAAATTGAGGGGGCGGTCATGCTCGTAGCAGAATCCAATCAACAGGGTGAGATGCGAGTCCTTTACGGGATTCTCGCGCGCGCCGCTATGGAACGTTTTGGCAAGGTTCCTAACGAGGAAACCGAGAGTCGGGATATATATTTTCTCGGTATCCTACGTTTGTTGGATATGTATCGCTTTGATTCAGTGAAGAGTGGCGCGCCAGTCGGAATTTTTGAAACGCCCACTTTTCATACAGATTATTTGGCGTCAGAGCAGGAAGACCAAGACGCAATCGAAAATGCCCTTGCTGTAACTCACGCCTCGATGCGCCCTGATCAAACTGACAAGAACGTGTTCGTAGAGGAAATTAAGGCGGCTTTAGATAACGTCCACAAGCGCGGAGCTGGCGCTTCAATGTCGTCGCGTACGGTTGCTAAGGAGTTTCTTGAACGCTTAATACAGGCGCTGAAACGTTCTTAAGTAGTAGCCGCAGAAACCGGAGTAGGGATGCTCACGTCTCGGATATTCCTAACAGAGGAATGCCTAAATATAAAGCGCCTTTTGGACGATACGCTTCGACATGCGTATGGGAGCGCCAAAAGCGAAGAATTTTATAAGGAATGTCGTGCGCGGCTCAATTCGCTTTCGGCACAGGTTGATGTAATTGATGAGACGAATCTCCCTGAGATACATACTCTCGCCATCCAGATCCACATTCTCTCCGATAAGATTACTAAGATCGAACGTTCGCATATCGGCGAACTCTCTTGGCCTTTTGCGCTAGTAATCAAAGAAATGGCGCTTGAGGTCTGTCGCGAAAGCGTAGCGGCAGCAAATGAAGAAGACCCACTTTTCTTTTTTTCAGCCAATGGTGGCATGTTTGTCTATGCGGTTTCTCCCGAACGAGCAGCGGCACTAAGTAGACGGCGAATATTCAATGTCGTGTTTCCGCGTTCCTTCAAATATCAAGTGCTGCTTCATACAATTCTCGGCCATGAAATCGGTCACGTCGCGTATGCGTATCACGAGCTAAAGCACGAACTGGAAACCAAAGTCACCAGCGTACTTCTGCACGGAAGCCCGTTCACGTCCACTTCAGATTTTAAGGATTGGTTAGACAAGACATACAAACTAAACCTAAGCGATCCTGCGCTGAATGACGCATTTGCTCGTTGGCGACAAGAATATTTTTGTGATTTATTTGGATTGCTAATTATGGGTCCGAGCTTCCTGCCTGCGTATCGCTCGTTGTTCCATCTCCTCGACCATACCGGCTCACGATATTCGGCTACTCATCCCCCGATTATGAGTAGATATTCCATGCTCCAAGATGCCCTCACTTTCCTGAGTTGGGAAAAGTGGGAAGGCGTCGATCATCAGAATCTGCGACAACCACTCAATTCTATGTATGAACCGATGAGGCAACATGTTTCCTCGATTCCTGCTCCGATGCGAATACTTGACTCTCAGCAGGTAGAGGCAGCTACGACCGCATTACGGGACATTTTGAAACGAATGGGAAATACGCTTTATGTCCACCCAAAACCGGACGAACTAAACGAAATCGTATCGGCCCTGCTCAGTGGCACCCCGGCGATTTGTACAAAACTGAAAGTGACGAGGAGCAAACTCAAAAAACGATACGTGGTAAATGACCCGATCGATTTTCGTCACATCCTATTTGCCGGTTGGCTGACCATTTATCATGATGCGCGAGACCGAGAAGAACTTTCTCTATTTAAGATTAATCGCCTTTGCGACAGAAGTATCTTGCATCAAGACGCAATAAACACCTGGACAGAGCACTTCGAAAAGGAACCAGTGCCGAAAAATGTCAGTAATTAGCTCAACTCGGGTACTTGATCTAATCCAACAAGGGAAGATGTATCTCTCCCCAATTCTATGCATGGAACAAATTGGTGCGATCTCTGTTGATCTCAGACTCGGAAATATGGCGTTATTGGTGCGAGGCAGCGGTACATCTCATGTGGACCCTCGCGTGTACGCAAATCATGACGCTCATGGTACCTCGCGGACTCAGCGCCAAAAATTTGACCAGCACGAGTTTATGTTTCGAGAACAATTTCTTCTACACCCTGGATCGCTAGCCCTCGTACCTACTCTTGAATGGATCAAGCTTCCCACCAACGTTAAAGGTGTTGTAACTGCGCGGTCTTGTTGGGCAAGAGAAGGGTTGAATATCGCTACAGCAAATTTTATTAACCCCGGTTACAACGGAATTATTACGCTTGAGTTATCGAATCTTGGACAGATTCCTATTGCACTGTTCGCGGGAATGCGGATAGCGCAGATAGCTTTTCACGATGTAACACCTGACGCGTTGGGTGAATTCGCGGCTAGTCAGTTCCAGATGTCATTCGAACCAAGAGCCGGCAATATTGCTAAACATGATCGATCGTTTATCCCTTTCCAGTCAGGAAATCGAAAAAGACGTAAAAGCAAACGTCCGTGAAGCATTTGCGATTGGTCGAACCCCGGCGGAAGGATTCCATACAACCATCGCAATAGCTATAAGTACAAGCCCCCAAAGATAAGGCGGTACGTTAGGGAACGAGAGGTTACTTTCCGATACAAAAGCTGCCGAAAATTTCGCCGAGCAGATCGTCGCTGGTGAATTCACCGGTGATTTCGCCTAAGGCGTGCTGAGCGAGCCTCAAGTCCTCGGCGAACAACTCGAACGCCCGCGTCGTGCTCAGCGTATCGGCCGCGTTCTGCACATGCTGGCCCGCGCGGTTCAGCGCATCGAGATGCCGGCGCCGGGCTGCGAGCGCCCCGGATTCGGTCTCGCGATATCCGACCGCGGCCTTCAAGTGAGTCCGCAGGAGATCGAGGCCGGCACCCGTGCGAGCACTCAAGTAAACGCGCGGCGGGCTGGCGGCCTCATCGAGCCGCGGCGGGCTGCCGGTCAAATCGATCTTGTTGAAGATCAGAGTCACGGGAACGCCAGCCGGTAAGTGTTCGAGGTCTGTGGACCACGTTGGCGAAAGAGTGTCACCCACTACGCGGCTGGTATCCGCCGCGCTTCCCGCATCGACGATGTACAACACGCGATCGGCTCGTGCCATTTCGTTTCGGGCGCGCCGGACACCTTCGACCTCAACCACATCAACGGTGGCGCGGAGGCCCGCGGTGTCGACCAGGTTCAGGGGCAGGCCGTCGAGATGCACTTGCTGGCGCAGCACGTCGCGGGTCGTGCCCGGCACGTCGGTGACGATCGCGACCTCATCCCCGGCCAGTCGGTTCAACAGGCTGGATTTGCCGGCGTTCGGTTTGCCTGCGATCACGACGTGGAGGCCTTCGCGCAGCAGCGCGCCTTGGCGCGCGGCCGTCGTGATCGACTCGAAGGCGGCGAAGACCGCATCGAGACGTTCGCGCAATGCATTGTCCGAGAGGAAATCTATCTCCTCGTCGGGAAAATCGATGGCCGCCTCGACATAGGACCTCAAGGAAGTGATCCGCGATTTCAAATCGGCAATTCGCGCGGAGAACTCGCCTTGCAGGGAGCGTACCGCCGCACGGGCGGCGGCGGTGGTGCCCGCGTCGATCAGGTCGGCAATCGCTTCGGCTTGTGCGATGTCGATCTTGCCGTTCAAGAAGGCGCGTTCGCTGAACTCGCCCGGACGCGCCATGCGGCAGCCGAGTTCGAGCAGGCGCTGCAATACCATATCGACGATGAGTGCGCCGCCGTGGCCGTGCAGCTCCAAGACGTGCTCGCCGGTGTACGAGGCGGGCGCCGGGAAGTACAGGGCCAGCCCTTCGTCCACGCTCCTGCCCTGCGCGTCGAGAAAACTCGAGAACCGTGCGTGGCGCGGCGCGGGCAGGCTCCCGAGAACGCCGGCTGCGATCTGCGGCACAAGAGGACCCGACACTCGAATGACCCCAATCGCGCCCCGGCCCGCGGGGCTGGCGATGGCGGCAATGGTGTCCGGCGAACCCACGGCAGCCTGGGAGCCTAAGACCGCGGCTTGGCGGCCTCGGCTTCGACCACTTGATTGACGCGCCACTGCTGCGCGATGGTCAACAGCGTATTGGTCAGCCAGTAAAGGACCAGGCCGCACGGGAACCAGGCCATCATGCCGGTCATGACCAGCGGCATGAACTGCATGATTTTCGCCTGCATGGGATCGGGCGGCGCGGGATTCAGCTTGAACTGCGCAAACATTGCGGCGCCCATCAACAAGGGCAGCACGAAGAACGGGTCGCGCGAGGAGAGATCGTTGACCCACAGCAGGAATGGCGCCTGGCGCATTTCCACGCTCTCGAGCAGCACCCGGTAGAAGGAGATGAAAAAGGGGATCTGAACCAGCATGGGCAAGCAACCGGCGAGCGGGTTTATTTTTTCCTTCTTGTACAGCTCCATCATGGCGCGGCCCAGTTTTTCGCGATCGTCCTTGAAGGTTTCCTGGATTTGTTTCATGCGCGGAGCGACGGTGCGCATTTTGGCCATCGAGCGGCCGCTCGCCTGGCTCAAGGGATAAAACAGCAATTTGATCAGCGCCGTGACGATGATGATGGCCCAACCCCAGTTGCCGACGAGGCCGTGGACCCAATTGAGCGTTGCGAACAAAGGTTGCGCGAGCACGGTCAAAATACCGAAGTCGACGGTGCGCTCCAAGCGCGGGCCGGTCGCCGCCAGCTGCGACTGCAATTTGGGGCCGACGAACAGCTTCTCGTGGAATTGCGCCTTGGCGCCCGCGGCCACCTCGGTCGCCGGACCGGTGGCGCTCAGCAGGTATTCCTTGTCGCGCACTTGCAATCGGTACTGGTAGGGTTGATCGGCGGGCGGCACGATTGCCGACACGAATTGATGCTGCAGCGAGGCGAGCCAACCATTCGTGATGGTTTCGGAAAACTTACTGTCGGTCTCATTCTCCACGTTGAGGTCATGGGATTTCGCGCCGTCGAAGACCGCCGGACCTTTGAAGGAATAAGTCTCGACGTCGAAATAGGAGCGCGATGGATGTTCCCAGTGACGCAAGAATTGCGAATACGACGCCAGCTTGCGCGGCGCGGCGCCGGAGTTCTGCACATCGTAAATCAGATCGATGGAATACTGGCCGCGCGTGAAGACGAAGGTCTTGGTCACGGTCAGTCCCTGACCATCCGTCCAAGTCAACGGCACCCGCAGTTCCTTGGCGCCCGCGGAAAGCACGAAGGTTTTCTGCACCGAACTCCATGTCGAAAGATGCGTCGGCGCGGCTTCGCCGGCAGCGCCGATGAGACCGGTCTGCAGCAGATACAAGGAATCGGGAGGCTCGCGGCTCAAAAGTCGGACCGGGATGTTCGGCGCATCCTTACGCAGCGGATACTGCAAGAGATCGGCTTGATCGAGCTCGCCGCCTTTCAAATTGATCGCCACGTTGAACACATCGGTGCTGACATGCACCGGCTGTGAAGCGGAGTCGTCAGCCGCGGGCGCGCCGGCCGGCGGCGTAAACGGTTCCGCGGCGGGGGCCGGCGGCTTGCCTAAGGTGGTTGCGGTCGAGGGTGCGGTCGAGGGGGGCGCCGCGCTGCTCGCGGCCTGGGGCACAGAGTCGCCGAGATTGCTGGCAGCGCCGGGCCCGCCGGCGGCGGATTGACCGGCAGCGTCGCGCTGGCCTGTGGCCGGATAGTCATGCATCCACGCTTCGTAGTTGAGATACAGGATCGCGGCGAGCGCAACCCAAAGGAGCATGCGTGAATTAGGCATTGATCATTCTCTTGTCCGGCACAGGGTCGTAGCCGCCCTTGTTGAAGGGATGACAGCGTAGAAGACGGCAGAGGCCAAGCCATGACCCTCGGAAGGCTCCGTATCGTTCGATCGCGGTATGTGTGTAGCAGGAGCAGCTGGGATAGAAACGGCAGCGCGGCCCCAACCATGGGCTGAGCACCAGCTGATAGCCGCGGATGATCCACAACAAGATTTGGCGAAAAGTCAGCATCGTTGCGTAATCGACTTCCAGTGCTTGTCGAGGCTGGCGCGCAGATCACTCGAGTTGGCCTGACGCGCCGCTTCTCGCGCGGAGACGGTGACATCGACCGGCGGAAGTGAGTGTTGGTTCAAACGAAAGGACTCTCGTGTGAGGCGTTTGATGCGATTGCGTGCGACGGCGCTGCCGAAGGTTCGCGTCGCTATACTCAAACCCAATCGAGGATAGGTTTCATGATTGGCCAGAACCGATAAACTAAAATATGCATCGGCAAATTTCGTGCCGCGCCGCTTTACTTCGCGAAATTCGGCCGGCTGGTGTAAACGCTTGCGCGGCTCGAAGGTCAGCCTCTTGATAAACTTGGGGGTCGTTAGAGTGCCTGATCCAAGAGTCTACGGGCAGAGCAGCTTGCGACCCTTGGCGCGGCGGCGGGCGAGCAATCGGCGACCGCTCTTCGTGGCCATGCGCGCGCGAAAACCGTGGGTACGGGCTCGATGCAGATTACTGGGATTGAAAGTACGTTTCATAGCGCAACTCAGGCAAAAACCACGGGCCAAATCAATGAATTGGGAGATTTACGAAAGGCGGCAAGGGTACTGAGCGAGGATGGATGTGTCAATAGACGCATCAGCAAGTTGGAGCTAGACTCCCTGCCCTTTCGTTTGCTTTGCCCCGTTGCCCTGAATCTTTAGGAGAGCGCTCTTGCCGGAGTCGCTATGGAACCGCTGTCTGCGAGTGCTCGAGAGCGAACTCCCGGAGCAGCTGTTCAATACCTGGGTGCGGCCCCTTCAGGCGATCGAGCGAGACGGCCAACTCAAGCTCCTGGCGCCCAATCGCTATGTCATCGAGTGGCTGGGCCAGAACTCGCTGCCGAGGATCAAGGAACTCATTCGGGCTTTCGCCGAGGATCCCGCCCCGGAGGTGGTGCTCGACGTGGGCACGCGGGCCGGTGCCTCGGCGCCGGTGGTTGCAGTCAACGGCGGCCACGCCGCGGCCAACGGTTCGACGGCCAGAGCCCGGAGGCTGGCGCCCTCGGTGCTGGGCGGACCGATCAATTCGGGTTTCACATTTGACAGTTTCGTCGAGGGCAAGAGCAATCAGCTCGCCAAGGCGGCCGCGATTCAGGTCGCCGGCAATCCCGGACGAGCCTACAACCCGCTGTTCATTTACGGCGGCGTCGGCCTCGGCAAGACCCACCTCATGCATGCGGTCGCCAACAGAATCAAGGAAAATAATTCTGAGGCGCGGCTTGCCTACGTTCACAGCGAACGCTTCGTGAGCGATATGGTGAAGTCCCTGCAGCACAACACCATCAACGACTTCAAGACGGCCTATCGTTCCTTGGATGCGCTGATGATTGACGATATTCAGTTTTTTGCGGGAAAGGAGCGCTCGCAGGAAGAGTTCTTCCACACCTTCAACGCATTGTTGGAAAGTCAGCAGCAGGTGATCTTGACCTGCGATCGGTACCCGAAGGAAGTCGATGGACTCGAAGAGCGGTTGAAGTCGAGGTTCGGCTGGGGTTTGACGGTGGCGATCGAGCCGCCGGAGCTCGAGACCTGTGTGGCGATTCTGATGAGCAAGGCCGCGATTTCGCAGGTCGATTTGCCGGAGGAGGTTGCGTTTTTCATCGCCAAGCGCATTCGCTCCAACGTTCGCGAGCTCGAGGGTGCATTGCGGAGAGTGGTGGCGACCTCGAATTTTACGGGGCGGCCCATCACCCTGGAGTTGGTCAAGGAAGCCTTGCGCGATCTCTTGGCGCTCCAGGAAAAGCTGGTGACAGTGGAAAATATTCAGAAGACGGTCGCGGAATACTACAAAATTAGAATTGCTGACTTGCTGTCGAAGCGTCGTAGCCGCTCCATCGCCCGGCCACGCCAGGTCGCGATGGCGCTGGCGAAGGAACTGACGAATCACAGCCTGCCGGAGATCGGGGACGCTTTTGGCGGCCGAGATCATACGACGGTGTTGCATGCCTGCAGGCGGGTCAAGGAGTTGCGGGAGACGGAGCGGCGGATCGGCGAGGACTATATGAACCTGTTGAGAACCCTCGCTGGATAGGGTAGGAGAAGCTGTGGATGAGACTGTGGATAAAGATATCCACAGTTCGATGACAGCTTCCAAGCCCTCTGCCGACAGGAGTGCGGTGTAGTTTTTACAAGAGTAAGGTATTGATTATTAATGTTTTTTTGGAGTTATACCCGGGAGTGGGGACTTCATTAATCATAGTAATAATCTCTTTTTAAGAATCTAAATCTAAGATTGGTTGGACGGGTGTGATCATGAAATTGACGGCTGAGCGCGAGAAATTGTTGAGCCCCTTACAGGCCGTAATCGGGGTCGTGGAAAGACGCCAGACCATGCCGGTACTGGCCAATGTGCTGCTTGGCGTGCGCCAGGGACAGTTGTCGATTACGGCCACTGATCTGGAAGTGGAGCTCGTGGCTTCCACCGAGGTGGTGGTTCAAGACGCCGGTGATATCACGGTTCCTGGCCGCAAATTCCTGGATATTTTGCGCGCCTTGCCCGAGAAGGTTTCGGTATCGCTGGCTGTCGAGGGGGAAAAGGTGGTGATCAAGGCGGGCCGTAGCCGTTTCAGCCTGTCGACTCTGCCGGCCACGGAATTTCCGGTCATCGAGGACATCAATTCGCAGCAAATGGTGCAGGTTCCACGCAAGGAACTGTTGCGTTTGCTGGAGAAGACGCATTTTTCCATGGCACAGCAGGACGTTCGCTACTACCTGAACGGAATGCTGCTCGAGATCGATGGCCAACTCCTGCGAGCCGTGGCGACCGACGGCCATCGCCTGGCGCTGTGCGAAACGGCTCTGGCTGCGAAAGCGAAGACCTCCCAGCAGGTGATCGTGCCGAGGAAAGGCGTTTTGGAACTGCAGAGGGTGCTCACCGAAGAGGGCGTCGCGGAACTGGCGATTGGAACCAATCATGTTCGCGCCCAGATCGGAGACGTTCGCTTCACTTCGAAGCTCATTGACGGTCGTTTCCCGGAGTATTCTCGTGTTATCCCGGCTGCGCCGGCCAATGCCATTCGGGCGGATCGGGATATTCTGCGTCAGGCGTTACAGCGGACGGCGATCCTTTCCAATGAGAAATACCGCGGGATTCGAGTCACCGTGAAGAAGAGCGTTGTGACGGTCCAGGCGCACAATCCGGAGCAAGAGGAAGCCGAGGAAGAGATCGAAGTCGGTTATGACGGCAGCGATCTCGAGGTCGGATTCAACGTGAATTATCTGCTGGACGCCCTGGCCGCCATCGATGGTCAAGAGGTTGAACTTGGCCTGACTGACAGCAACAGCAGCTGTCTCATTCGGTCTCCCGGGAATGCTACGGCGCGCTATGTGGTCATGCCGATGAGGCTTTGAGCCGTGCCACTTCGCCGGGTGCAAGTAACGGACTTCCGCTGCTTGCAGTCGGCGGCACTGGATCTGGATCCTCGATTCACGCTGATCAGCGGGCCTAACGCCTCGGGTAAGACCAGCTTGCTGGAAGCTATCTATGTGTTGGGCCGCGGTCGATCGTTTCGCACGCGGCGGCTGGAGCATTTGATCAGGCATGGCTCCGAGCAGTTCGTCGTGTTCGGCGAGATCGAGTCCGCGGATCGGCGAATCCCAGTGGGCGTGGAAGGATCGGCGTCAGGCGTTCACGCCCGGATAGGCGGAGCGAAGGCATTATCGTTGGCGGAACTGGCGGTGGCGTTGCCAGTGCAGATTATCGATCCGGAGATTCACCGCTTAATCGAGGAAGGTCCCAGTCGGCGCCGTCGCTTTCTGGACTGGGGTGTGTTTCACGTGGAACCTACATTCGTTGCCCACTGGCAGCGTTACCGTCAAGCCTTGAAGCAACGCAACGCCGCGCTCAAATCTGGACAGCCCCGTGCCGCGGTGGCCGCCTGGGAAGGCGACCTTCTACGGTACGGTGAGCTCCTGACAGACGCGAGAGCTCGATACGTGGCTCAGCTGCTCGAGCCCGCGGCAGTCATCGGACGCAATCTACTGGGTATGGATTTGCAGCTGAGCTACCGGCCGGGCTGGGCCCGAGGCTTGAGCTTTGCCGAGTCGCTTCAGCAAAGCAGGAGTCACGATCAGGCAAGCGGTGCGACTCAGGTTGGGCCACACCGGGCCGAGTTGAGCATTCGGCTGAACGGAATGGGAGTGAAAGACCGAATCTCCCGAGGGCAGCAAAAGCTGCTGGCGGCAGCGCTGCTGATGGCTCAGCTAAAGCTGTTTCCGGAGGGTTCGCTGGTGCAGCCCAGTCTTCTATTGGACGACCCTGCGGCGGAACTCGACGATGATCGGCTCACCGGGCTGATTCGCGAAGTGTCGGGGCAATCGGTGCAGTTGATCGTGACGACGCTGCATAACGAGTTCTCGGCGTTCGGCACGCCGGGGCGAAGATTTAAAGTCGATGCGGGAAGCGTCGAGGCCCTGTAATTGTTCCACGTGGAACTCGGCTGATGGAGGTGGAATCGTCTCGGCCGGCGATCGCAGATCGTCGACTCTCAGCCGCTTGCCACAAGCTCCACGGATCACGAACAAGATCTGCACGTCGATCATTGTTGCGGGAATCCAGATCCCCTCCAGCGATCCAGCTCTTCCGGCGGTCGGTGCGGCGCATGTTCGATTCGGGCGCGCCGGAGGCGCTGGAGTAACTGGGTGAAGCTGCACGGTAGTGTCAAACAATCTCTCGCACTTTCATTTCTCGAGTCGGTGGCTTTCGATCTGATCGTCAGGCAGCTACCTCCTGCTTTGCCGGGTTGAGCAATGTATCCATCACGAGCTAACGCCGCTTTACCCACTTGGTCGATGCGATGCGCCGCAATCTTGCAGCCGTGAGCATCAGCGCCGAGTGCCCATCGGGAAATACTCCGACAACCCGAGTGCGTCGCCGTGTTCTACGGATGATCCGCTCGAGCGGATTGTTCGTACGAATTTGTCTCCAGTGAGTTGAAGGATACGAGTAGTAGGTGAGCGTTTCCGTGGCCTTCTGCTCGATGATCTCCGCCGCACTCTTGAGCTTCATCGCTCTGAGCCGCGCGACGATCTCCTTTGACTTCGCCTCCGCCGCCGCTCGATCCTCTTGGGCGTAAATGGCCTCGAGCATGCGTGCGACATCGCCGACTTTCCCGTTCGGCACGTGGTTGGGATACCGCTTATTGTTAGGGCTGTTGTGGCACCCGCTGGCGCGGACCGGCAACCGCCTTCCCAACCATACTCGACGATAAGAGAACTTTTGTGCCGGCTGGTCGGCAAGCTAAACACTTATACATTGCTGAGGTTGTGCCCAAGTCTTGCGCCGCGCCCAATGGCGCGATGTAACTACATGATTTTATGAGTGTTTTTCGACCCGGCGCGCTCGTCATTATTGCCGGAAACTGTTACACTGGGCGGTCATAAAACAGGATCCATCATGGCCGATACCGACGTCTACGATTCAAGCAAAATCAAGGTCTTACGAGGGCTAGACGCAGTCCGGAAGCGACCCGGGATGTACATCGGCGATACCGACGACGGCAGTGGCCTGCACCACATGGTATTCGAAGCGGTCGACAACGCCATCGATGAGGCGCTTGCCGGGCATTGTGATCGCGTGGTGGTCACCATTCACGCCGACGAATCAGTGACGGTGTCGGACAACGGTCGTGGCATCCCTGTGGATATCCACGCCGAAGAAGGCCGCTCCGCAGCTGAAGTCATCATGACGGTGCTGCACTCCGGCGGCAAGTTCGATGACACGTCGTATAAAGTCTCCGGCGGATTGCATGGCGTGGGAATCTCGGTCGTCAATGCGCTCTCGGATTATTTGGAACTGATCATCCGCCGCGACGGCAAGGTGCATCGCCAGGAGTATCGGCTGGGCGAGCCGCAGGCTCCGCTCGCCGCCATTGGCGATACCGATGAGAAGGGCACGACACTGCGCTTCAAGCCCAGCTCGCTGATTTTCACTCACATCTCCTTCAACTACGACACGCTCGCGAAACGTTTGCGCGAACTGTCGTTTCTCAACTCGGGCGTCCGCATCGAGTTGAACGACGAGCGCGACGAGAAGACTGAAGTGTTTCAGCACGAAGGCGGCTTGAAAGCGTTCGTCACTCATCTGAATCGCAGCAAGACGCCGGTACACCCCACGGTCCTATGGTTTCAAACCCGCGACGGCAATACCCAAGTCGAAGTCGCCATGCAGTGGAATGACTCGTACCAGGAAAGCATGTATTGCTACACGAACAACATTCCGCAGAAAGACGGCGGCACGCATCTCGCCGGCTACCGCGCCGCGCTGACGCGCACGCTCAACAACTACATCGAGAAAGAGCTCGCCGCCAAAAAAGAGAAAATCCAGACGACGGGCGATGACTCGCGCGAGGGGCTCACCGCGATTTTGTCGGTGAAGTTGCCGGACCCGAAATTCTCGTCGCAGACCAAGGACAAATTGGTGTCCTCGGAAGTCAAGGGCGTGGTCGAGTCTGCGGTCGCGGGACGCTTGGAGGAATTCCTGCTCGAGCATCCGCAAGAGGCGCGTGCCATCGTCAATAAAATTCTCGAGGCCGCCTACGCACGCGAGGCCGCGCGCAAGGCGCGCGAAATGACGCGCCGTAAGGGCGCGCTCGACATCGCGGGCCTGCCCGGGAAACTTGCCGATTGCCAGGAGAAAGATCCTGCGCTCTCGGAAATGTTTCTGGTGGAGGGCGATTCCGCCGGCGGTTCCGCCAAGCAGGGCCGCGACCGGCGCACTCAAGCCATCCTGCCGCTCAAGGGAAAAATCCTCAACGTGGAGAAGGCGCGCTTCGACAAGATGCTCGCGTCCGCCGAAGTCGGCACGCTCATCACCGCGTTGGGAACGGGCATCGGGCGCGACGATTTCAACGTCGACAAGCTGCGTTATCACCGCATCATCATCATGAGCGTGGACGGCGATGAACATGTCTTCGTCAGGGATGACCAACGCGGTGTACGCATGGTCCGGATCGGCAGCTTCATCGATGGTGCTCTCGCCTCGCATGCACCAAGTGGCGGCGTGGATAAGTTGACCGGCGAGCCACTGGGAGAAGTACTCTGTTTCGGATTGCAGGATCACACGGTCCGCTTTCGTCGAATCAAGAGCGTCATTCGTCACCCATTGGACGAAAAGCTCTTCCAGGTGCGCACTTCCTACGGTCGCCGCGTGCGGGTCACTTCCAGCCATAGCGTTTTTGTATTCGAGAACGGAAAGCTGAAGCTGAAGCGCGGCGATGAACTGCGGTTGAATGATCGGGTGGTGGCGCCTTTTCGAATTCGCTTCCCATCCACCGCCCCTGAGCGTATCGATCTGCTACGCGCATTGCATGCGGTGCCGCAGGCCTCCCGGCAGATCTGGGTTCGTGGCCCCGCCGTGGAAGACTGGTTCAAAGCCACCGTCCTCGACAAGTACAAACAGCAGCCGCAGCTAACCGAACCGCGTGCGGAGGTTCCGCGTGAGCTACGTATGGAACTGGCAGAGATTCGTCGAGCCAGCGGCGTCTCCAATCAGGCTCTTTGTGCGACCGTGGGTATTCGGCAGCCCAAAGAACAGTACACCGGTTCTGGACGGAACATCGTTCGCGATTACGTGCGGTTGTGCGACCTCGATGCCGAGGATCTGGATTGGTTTGCCTCTCGGGAGGATTTACAGTTGACCCCGGAGCACTACCGACGGAATGGAATTCCGCGATTCGTTGCCGTCAACGAGGAACTCATGGGATTGCTCGGCTTCTATCTCGCCGAGGGCTCCTGCTCGGACCGGAACGGCATTCGACTCTCGCTGGGGAAGGGCAATCAACGCTTTGCCGAAGAGATGGCAAAGAAATTCGCGAGCGTTTTCGGGCTGCCTGCAGTGACCTATTCATCCCCGGAGCGTTGCACAGAGCTCAAGCTCGTGAATAGAGTTGCCGCGCTTGCGTGGCAACACGTGTTTGGGTTCGCGAATGCCGACTCGATCACGAAGCAGATTCCAGATCTGGCGTTCAATGTTTCCGAGGATCTGCGAATCGCTTTCCTGCGCGGCTATCTACTAGGCGACGGTACGGCCTGTAAGAACCGAATTGCGTTCAGCACCTCGTCGTACGATATCGCGAGCGGCATTGTTTACTGCTTAAGTTCGTTGGGCGTCGTCCCGTCGATGTCGGAGCGGGAGCCTGACGGCGTGATACGTGAAGTAAACGATCAGCCATGTGAGACCAAGCACCGGCATTGGATCGTCAGCGTCACGGCGAAAGAAGACTTGCGAACACTGCGTCGCGTCTGGCGGGACCATGCAGGCGCCGCAGAACTGGACGAGTTCTTGGTGTCCCCTCGAGTGGGAGGCAAGCGGGACTTTCAGATGATAGACGGTGATCTGATGGCGCTGCCGATTCTCGAGATCGAAGAGGTGCCGGCGAGCAACGGAAACGTCTACGACTTTTCCGTAGAAGGCGACGAAAACTTCATCGCCGGCATGGGTGGTCTGTGCTGCCACAATACGGACGCCGACGTCGATGGTTCGCACATCCGAACCCTGTTGCTGACTTTCTTCTATCGCCAGATGCCCATCCTCATCGAGCGCGGCCATATCTATATCGCACAGCCCCCGCTTTACAAGGTGAAGAAGGGCAAGCAAGAAACGTACGTCAAGGACGATCTGGAACTGAATGCCGTGTTGCTCGGCACTGCCATTGATGGAGCGGCATTGCACGTCACTGCCGAAGCGCCGCCCTTGTCGGGGTTGGGTCTCGAGTCCCTGGCCAGAAAGTACGTCGAGGTGCAAGCCATCGTGCGGCGCTGGGCGCGCCGCTACGATGAGCGCTTTCTCGAGCACTTGCTGTACGTACCTCCGTTGAGCACGGAATCATTCGACCGCATCGATACGCTGCGGGATTGGTGCCGGAATTTGGAGCAGCGGCTCAACAACCTCGACGATGTGTCGCGGCGTTACCGCGTCACCGTAGAGACCATGTCCGCCGGCGGCCATCGCATCAATCTGCAGCGCTTGGAGCATGGCCTTACCTCGGAGAAGCACATACCTCGGGAGTTTTTCGAGTCGGCGGAATATCTGCGGATCGCGGAACTCGCGCGGACCCTCAGCGACTTGATGGGACCGGGCGCCTTCGTCCAACGCGGTGATGACCGTCAGGACGTGGCCAGTTTCAAGGTCGCCATGAATTGGTTGTTCGAACAGGCCAAGAAGGGTCAAAGCATCCAGCGCTACAAGGGTCTGGGCGAGATGAATGCCAGCCAATTGTGGGACACGACCATCAACCCGGAAACTCGCCGGCTCATGCAAGTACGCATCGAGGATGTGGTGGCCGCAGACGACATCTTTACCACGCTGATGGGCGATGCCGTAGAACCGCGCCGCGAATTCATCGAAAAGAACGCGCTGCAGGTTTCGAATCTGGATGTGTAGGTCTGTCAATGATTGAGCGTCAGGTCGACATCACGACGACAGCCGGCCGGATGAGCACGTTTGTCTGCCATCCGGAGCGACTCGGACCTCACCCCGTCATTCTCTTTTTCATGGACGCGCCCGGTATTCGAGAGGAGCTTCGGGACATGGCGCGCCGATTGGGGACAGTGGGCTACTACGTCCTCCTCCCCAATCTCTATTACCGCTCGAGCGTAGCGGAGCTCGGCCCATTCATCGGCGACGCCGGCGCCGCCGTACGCGAGAAGATGATGGGGCTCATGGCCGGTCTGACGATCTCGATGGTCATGGACGACACCGATGCGCTGATTGCCTTCGCAGACCGGGACGACGCGGCGTCCAGAAGCCCGATCGGGTGTGTCGGTTATTGCATGAGCGGCCAGTACGCCATCAACGCCGCGGCGCGCCATCCCGATCGCGTGGCCGCCGCCGCCTCCATCTATGGCACACGCCTGATTACCGACCAGCCCGACAGCCCGCATCTGGCGGCCCGGCGGGCGAAGGCCGAATTCTACGTCGCCTGCGCCGAAACCGATCGCCACGCGCCGCTCGAGATGATCGGATCACTGCGGCAGTCGCTGCGCGAAGGCGGAGTGAATGCCGAGGTCGAGCTCTATCTCGGCGTCGAGCATGGATTCGCGTTTCCTCAGCGCCCAGCCTACGACAAAGCCGCGGCCGAACGACATTGGGAACGGCTTTTCAGCCTCTTTGCCAGCGCACTCACTCTGGCGGAGGGTGCGCCCTGAGTTCTGTCTTTTTGCGAGCGAGCGTGCATCGGCCCGATTAGGGCGCATACTGACACGGCCATCCTGAGCGGCCTTACGAAGCATGAAATGGGCAATGAGAAAGATATTCCGGACGTGTTGCCATCGATACATGGCCTGACTCCACGAATGCGGGGTCGCAGCCGGGTGCGCGCCGTTCCACAATTTCCTGGCATGGCCAAGAAACTGCAAAAAAAATCATCGCGCATTTCCCTGGCGTCGAATTTGCGCGCCGCACGATCGTTGTTTCGTTGGTCCCAGGAGGAACTGGGCTTGCAATGCGGGCTGAAGAGAACCTACATCGGCGCGCTGGAGCGGCGGGAAGTCAATCCGGGCATTGATAACCTTGACAAATTGGCGATTGGCGTCGGAGTCCTGGCCCATGTTTTGTTGCTCAGCCCGGAGCAGGCCTACTCTGAGATCTACTTGGCCTTCTCGTCGACGTCCGAGGCCGCACACTGAGAAGACAGCCCGAGGCTTGTACTGCCATGGTAACGTGGCAATCGGCCAGTTCCAGGGGGTCGTCAGGGGTTAGGAACTGGCTGAGGATTTGACCGTCGACGCCGTTCTGCGCCGACAGGAGTCCGCGCCGCCGCCTAGCTTGGCGCGAAGCAACGGATACGCGGGGCCGCTCCGACGGGGAGCACGTCGATCTCGAGAGCGCCCATGATCGCGATCCCACCCACCCTCGCCCGCAGAGTCCTGGATGCCGCCCCGGATGCGATGGCCATTATCGATGCCTTCGGCACCATCTGGTTTGCGAATCGCCGAGTCTCCGCCCTATTCGGCTACGAGCACGATGAAATCATCGGTGAGGACATCGAAATCCTGATGCCGGAGCGACTTCGAGGTCACCACGCGTCACACCGAGGGGACTTGGTCAGCACAGTGCGCGTGCGCACCCTAGAGCCCGGGCTTGACCTCTATGGACAGAGGCGCGACGGGACGGAGTTCGCCCTGGAGCTCAGCCTGAACCCCATCGAGGATGTCGGCCAAACCCTCTTCGCGGCCACCATTCGCGACGTGACCGACCGCCGGCGAGTCGAGGCTGAGCTGGTCGTTGCGCGCGACGCAATAGAGGCCATGCGGGAACTCGCCGATCGAGCCAACCAAGGCAGGAAGCGCTACCTAGAAGCCGCCAATCACGATTTGCGCCAGCCGCTGCAAACCCTCGTCCGTCTCAATGAGACGTTGCGCGGGCTTGTGACCGACCCCCGCGCTGTCGAAGTTCTGTCGCAACAGGGCCAGGCAATCGGCGTCATGTCAAGACTGCTCAACGACCTGCTCGACATCGGCAGGCTCGAGTCCGGAGCTGTGCAACCCGTGCCGATCGACTTCGCGGTGGCGGCTGTATTCGAAGAGCTGCGCGCAGAATTCACCAGTGTTGCAGCCAGTAAGGGACTTCAGCTGGAAATCGAACAGTGCGATGGACTGGTGCATGCCGATTTCGTGTTGGTGGAACAAATGCTGAGGAACCTCGTCTCGAACGCCATTGAGTACACCCGCGAAGGGTATGTGCGCCTGCGTTGCCTGCCCTGGGGGGAATTCGTTCGAATCGAGGTGCTCGACACGGGAGTCGGCATTCCACCCGATGAGCTGCCGTACATCTTCGATGAGTTCCACCGGGCCGACGTTCCGGCCGGCAACGGGCACGCCGGCCATGGCTTGGGACTGACCGTCGTGCAGAGACTCGCCAAGCTGCTCAGGCTCGAACTCGAGGTGCGCTCCGAAGTCGGGGGCGGTTCGGCGTTCTCGATCGTCCTGCCGGCGAGCAACGGTCCGGCCGTACCAGGCCAACCGGGGCCTGCGGCATCGCCCATCTTCACACGCTAGACGAGACACTGCGCCGCTCAACGAGTCGGCTGCGCGCCGATGAATTTTACATCAAGGCAATGATGCCAATGAAGACGGCGTACAGCCCGACGAGCGGCGTGAGCCATCGAGCGTTTACCTGATCCTTCGAGAACAGCGCGAGCAGTGCCGCAACTGCCGCCATGGTAACGATTCCCGAAGCGATCAGCTCGCGCGAGAACACCCATGATGTAAAGAACAGGCCGAGGGCGGTCGGTATGGTGGCCTGTATCATCATGGCGCCCGAGATGTTGGCGAGTGCCAGCCGCTCCTTGCCCTGGCGAACCCAGATGAGCGCATTCATGGTTTCGGGCAGCTCGGTCGCGACCGGGCTCAATAACAGCGCCACCAGTTGCGGCGACAGCCCAGCCCAGACTCCGATGGCTTCCAGCTGACCGACGAACACCTTGGAGGCGATCGCGATGGCGATCAATGCGAGGCTTGTCTGCACCAGCGGCCATAGCAGGCCGGGGTCGCCCTTGGGATGCAGTTTGAGGGGCTCGAGAGCCGCTTCGCTCAACACCTGCGCACCGCGCAATTCGCGCAGTAGATACACAACGTAGGCAAGCAGGAACAACGTCCCGAGCCATGGCTTGTAATTGAACGCGACCAAGCCCAGCGCCACCTTGCCGGTGAAAATGACCAGGAACCACGCCTGATCGCGCCGCAGTTGTTTCGATTCGCACTCGATGGCTCGCGTGGTGCGGCCCAGGCGGCGGTGGTTCCACAACATCGCGAAGCCGACGACGGCATAGGAAATGGTGGCAAGCACCAGCGGCCCACCCAGGGCGGCACCGACACCGATGTCTTTTTGAGCAGGATCTCGGCTGAGGGCCACAGCCACGAAGGTCACGGCGCTCTCCGGCAGCGCGGTACCGAAGGCCGCCAGGATGGTGCCGGTCGCGGTCTCGCCCACGCCCATCTTACGGCCCAGCCATTCGACTCCGTTGACGAAGTATTCGCACGCGAAGTAGATCGCGGCGGCGGACCCGAGAAACAGAAGGGCTGTGACCATGAAACGCAAAAGTATACGATAGGATTCGCCAAGAGGCCGCACCCATTCGGGCCACCTTAGGAACACATGACCGTGAAGGACCTTCAACAGCACGACGTCACGGCCAACGACATTCGCGTCCACTATGCCGCGCGAGGAACCGGACCGCTCGTGCTTCTGTGCCACGGTTTTCCTGAAGGGTGGTATTCGTGGCGAGATCAGCTGCAAGCGCTCGCCGCTGCCGGTTATCGCGCGGTCGCGCCCGACATGCGCGGGTATGGACGCACCGACGCACCGGCGGAGATCTCTTCGTACACCGTTCTCGATATCGTCGGCGACATGATCGGTCTGGTCGGCGCGCTCGGAGAGAAGCAGGCCATCATCGTCGGCCACGATTGGGGCGCCAACATCGCCTGGCATGCGGCGTTGTTTCGTCCGGATGTGTTCCCCGCCGTTGCCGCTCTCAGCGTTCCCTTTCGCCAGCGCGGTCCGGCGCCGCCGCTGCACATGTTGCGCAAGGCTGGGCAACTCACCCACTACTGGTTTCACTTTCAAGAACCCGGCGTGGCCGAGGCAGAATTCGAGCGCGATCCGCGCACGGCTCTGCGGCGGGTTCTGTATTCGATTTCGGGCGACGCACCGCCCGAAACCAGAAGACTCACGCTGCAGCCGGGGAAGGGCTGGCTCGCCAACACCCTCGATCCCGTAATCCTTCCGGCTTGGCTCACCGACGCGGACCTCGACCACATGGCGGCGGAATTTTCGCGCAGCGGATTTCGCGGTGGACTCAATTGGTACCGCAACCTCGACCGCAACTGGGAGCTCACGGCGCCCTGGGCCGGCGCATTGATCCACCAGCCGGCCTTGTTCATCGCCGGCAGCGAAGATCCCATCATCGCGCTGGGCTCCGGTGCCGCTGCGCTTCAGGCACTTCCCGCCATGGTGCCGGGGTTGCGGCGCAAATTGATCATCGACGGCGCCGGGCACTTCATCCAGCAAGAGCGTCCGCAGCTCGTGAACGAGGCGATTATCGAGTTCTTAGGAGGCTTGCCCGCGTGGGGGCGCTAGGATTGACATCGATGACTCTCACTGTTGCGGATCATTATGTTGGACGTTTCCGCGGAAACGTCGCGGTTATCCGCGGGCGCTCGGTTTACCTGGAACCGGAAGGTTTCCGCTCGAACACCTTCTTGGCAAGTTCTGCAAGGTCCGCAAGATCCATGTCTTCCGACGGCACGTCAATGACGTCATCGGTCAGCCCTGATCGCGCCGGCGTTGGCTTGGTCGGAGCTGGTTGCACCGGCGCGGGCTTGACCGCGGGCCTTTGAGTTGAGGCGTGCAATGGAGCGGTCTGCGCGGGGCGTACCCAGTCACTGACCTGTTCCATCCAACGCTGATAGCGGTCGAAAGTCCACATACCCTCGTCGCCCCCCGCCTGGAGCACGTTGGCCAGCTGGCTGAAGTTTCCCATCCGAATAGTTCCCTTGGCGCCGGAGCTAGGAAGAAGAATCTCGCAGCGGGGCACACGCAAACGATGCGCGGTCAGGAAATCCAGCCGCTGACAGCTCACTCCGACGAGGCAATCGGCAAGCTGCGCACGTATGCTTGCCTGGATATCCGAAGGAAATGACATACAGAGGCGGCTCAGCGCTTCCGCGCAATTGGCCGAGTGCATCGTGGCCAGAACAAGATGCCCGGTTTCCGCGGCGTTCAATGTAAGCCTCATCACCTCCGGCGTCCGCATCTCGCTGATGACGAGCACGTCAGGGTTCTCGCGTAAGGCGTCGATGATGCCCTGCTCGAAGCTGGGCGAGTGCGTGGGAATTTCACGTTGCCGAATGAAGGAACGCCGATTGGCGAAGATATATTCGAGCGGACTCTCGAGCGTGACGATATTGTGCGCGCGCGACGCATTGATCTCTTCGATGAGCGCGGCAAGCGTTGTCGATTTTCCCGACCCGGTCGGACCCGAGATGATGACCAAACCGGTCGGCGCATCAATCAGCCTGCGCAAGTCCGGGTGTAGGTTGCATGCGCTGAGATCTTTGACGGAGGGCGCCAGGAGCCTGATGGCGATTGCAATTCCGCGCACCGTGCGAAAGAAGCTGGCGCGACACCGGGACCCTGAGATTGTGAGCGAAATATCGGCAGAGCCGCGCGCGGTGAACTGCGCCCAGCCCTCAACACCCAATAAATCCTGACCGGCCTGTACGAGACCCTCTCCTGCTGCAACGCGGCCGACCGTCTGCAGGTCGCCCCGGATTCGCGCCACCACAGGGGTATCTGTTTCCA
>Ga0137394_10000433_pt1 | contig 29372 bp, 28 predicted proteins | sample czobulk116metaG_FD_108278 | JGI IMG/M metagenome (GOLD analysis project Ga0137394, IMG submission 108278) | Vadose zone soil microbial communities from Angelo Coast Range Reserve, California, USA - czobulk1.16 metaG | ecosystem: Environmental > Terrestrial > Soil > Vadose zone | place: USA...
ATAGATGAATTCGCATTGTGGGCACAGTTTCATCGCTTCCCTCCTGGCGTTCTTTAATTGGGGCAGTGAAACGGTAGCGGCGAGCGCGGTGAGAAACCGTGATCATAAGATTACACAGATCACAGGAAACAGACAATTACTAGTTGCGGGTACTGATGCGGTTTAGAGTTCAAACTTTAGTTTGCGTGGGCGAAACCACAGCCTAAAGGCTGAACTCCAAACTTCCGGCTTCAGTCTGCATCAGGTTGCGGATTCGTTTGGGTTGGCAGTTACGCCGAAACCGTTTCAACGATTGGTTGTGCGTTCGGACTTATTCTGGTGGGGCGGTTTCACTGTCGGCGGCATCGGTAGGAGGTTGTTCATCCGCGACCCATGAAACGAACAGGCGCAACCAATTTTCGGCTGACTCGGAGATCTGGACACCGACGCGGGCCGTTCCGTAGATTGCAGGTGCAACCCGAATCACGCTGGCAGTAACTTCGATTGGCGCGCCATCCGGGCGATGTGCGCGCAGATACAAACGATCGCCGCGGTTGACCTTTTGATTGAGGTGAAACAGTGCGCCCATCGTCGAGATGTCGTCTGTCTCTGTAGGCTCGCTCCAGGCGGAGCCATCCTCGGCTCGGCCGGAAACGACTATCGGCAGACGCAACGCCATACGCAGGGCAAAGCGACGCTCTTCGTTGTTGTGTGGGGCGTTCATCAAGATAAGTATTCAGCAATCATCAGAGTCAAACTATTGCTGACCGCTCGCTGCTGATTGTTGATTGTTCGAGTTGTTCCAATCGTAAAAGCCGTGGCCTGTCTTTTTGCCCAGCTTTCCCTCTTTCACCATCCGCCGCAAGATTTCCGGCGGTCGAAATGTTTCTGAACCAAGCTCTCTGAAAAGATACTCCGCAATGTTGAGTCGAATGTCCAGACCAACATGGTCGGTAAGCTTGAGCGGACCCATCGGATGGTTGTAACCAAGTTCCATCGCCGTATCAATGTCTTTAGCACTTGCCACGCCTTGCTCAAACATGCGCATGGCTTCCAGTCCTAAAGCTACACCAAGCCGGCTTGAAGCAAATCCAGGTACATCGCGAACGACTATCGGTTCCTTCCGCAGCCGCTGAGTGACTTGTCGAACAATCTCAACTGTACCATCCCCCGTTGCTTTCCCAACCACAATTTCGACCAGGCGCATCAGGTGAACCGGATTAAAGAAGTGCATGCCAACTACTTGCGCGGGCCGCTCGGAGGCTTTGGCGATCTCCGTTATCGAGAGCGATGAGGTGTTGGTTGCAAAAATAAAGGCCTTGCCGGAATGCGCTTCTACTTCGCGAAGAATTTCCTGTTTCAGTTCCAGCCGTTCAGGTGCCGCTTCGATTATCAGATCCGCATTTGCGATTTCTTCTAAATGGGTGGTGCCCCGAATATGTTGCAGAGTGGAATCGCAATCGGCTTCGGTAAGTTTCCCCAGTTGCATTCCTTTGGCAAGATTGCGCTCAATCGCCTGTATACCGCGAGACAGCGACTCCAGATCGACGTCTCGAACCAGGACCTTGTAGCCTGCAGTGGCAGCCACCTGGGCAATGCCGTGGCCCATAGTGCCGGCGCCGATGACGCCAATTGTTTCAATCACTTGCGGAGCGATTCCGGGTTCCAATCGTTTTCCAAGTTCCCTGTAAGTCGAGCTTACCTTCACTAAGGTCGCTGCTCTCGGGTTCGACTACTCTAGTATGGCTAGTTATACTACACGCCTAACCGAAAAGGCTATACTTTCGGGCATTTAGTCTTGAATTTTCAACTTGCCAAAGGGACGGAAAATACCAGGATGGCCACAAAAACACTCGATAGAGAGGTTGTTATCATCGGTTCCGGGCCCGCCGGACTAACTGCCGCGATTTACTCGGCTCGCGCCAATCTGAAACCTCTTTTAATTGACGCCCCCGCCGATGCTGAGAAGCAGACGGCCCCAGGTGGCCAGCTCATGATCACAACCGATGTGGAAAATTACCCTGGCTTCGCTGAAGGTATCCAGGGGCCGGAGTTAATGGAGGACTTTCGTAAACAGGCGGAGCGCTTTGGAACGGAATTCCTTGAGGCTTGGATCACGAATGCTGATTTGAGCGAGCGCCCATTCAAACTCCAGATGGACGATTACGTTGTCAACACTAAGACATTGATCATTGCCACTGGAGCTTCCGCCAAATGGTTGGGAATTCCGGGCGAGGCGAAGGTGCCACAGGGGTTTGGCGGCAACGGCGTTTCGGCTTGTGCTACTTGCGATGGACCTCTTCCCGGATTTCGAAACAGAGAACTGGTTGTGGTGGGTGGCGGCGATACCGCGATGGAAGAAGCGACTTTCTTGACTCGATACGCCGCAAAAGTCTACTTGATCCATCGTCGCGACAAATTGCGGGCTTCGAAAATCATGCAGGAAAAGGCTTTTAAGAATGAGAAGATCGAATTTATTTGGAACACGGCGGTCGAGGAGATTCTCGGCGAACCGCATGCCGGTGTGACCGGCGTGCGTTTGCGCAATCTGCAAACCAACGAGGAAAGAATTCTCCCGTGTGCCGGCGTCTTTATCGCCATCGGGCACAAACCCAACACCGATCTGTTCAAGGGGCAATTGGACATGGACGATATTGGCTACATCAAAACTTCGGGTCACTCGACTGCGACTAATGTGTTGGGAGTTTTTGCCTGTGGCGACGTACAAGACGCTCATTATCGACAGGCGGTAACAGCCGCCGGCACAGGCTGCATGTCAGCGCTCGATGCCGAGAGGTTTTTGGATCATTTGCCCGTGGCAATGCCGAGCGGGGAGGAAGTGACGATCGAAGGCGAACACATCACTTCGGATCACAAAGCGATTATCGAACCTGACGGGACGATCGTTTCAAACGATACCGTGTTGGCAGCGACGGAAGACTGAAAGGAGGTTAAACAGTAATGTCTGCCAGAACAAACTTTTCGAGGCCATCGCTTATTACAACGAACAGCTGAATGGCTTGGGATTTCGATTTTCAGATGAAGTCAAGAAAGCAACCAAGCGGGTTATTCAATATCCCGAAGCATGGCCACGGCTTTCCAGAACCACTCGACACTGTCAAGTCAAAGGATTTCCTTACGTAATCTATTATCCTCGGGAGGGTGAGTTAGTTATCGTCGCGGTGATGCATAGTAGTAAGGAACCGGGTAACTGGAAGGACCGCACAGTGAGAGTTTGAGATCAGCTACAGCAAAACTATTGAATCGTCCTGGCGACGGCGCGGTAAAGGAGCCGCTCTTGCAAAGCTTTCGGGTTCAGAGGTTTCAGAGTTGTTAGGACAGGCCTCACAGTAAAATCCAAGGTGTTTCTTACGATCTTCACATTCATTGCAATCGAGCGACTGTCCGAGCATTCTTAAGGCATCGACTATAGGCAGGAGCAGGCGACCTCGCTCAGTGAGCGCATACTCGATATGCGGAGGATTGCCGCCAAAGTCGGTGCGCTCGAGCAGTTGGTCCTTTTCCATGTCGCGCAAGCGAGCGACCAACGTGCGACTGCTGATCGGAAAAAGCCCTGAGTGTATTTCCATCGTTCGCTTTGGACCAGCGGCAAGTTCCCTGACGACGAGCAAGCTCCACTTATCGCCGATCATTTGCAGCGCCCCGGAAATTGGACAGCCATCGATTTTGCGTCGTCGCACTATTTACACTCCGAACTCTTACCAGCAACATTTAGAGGTGGGCACCGCCCTCCGTCTTTTGGCCCCGATCGTTTAGAGGTGGGCCCCGCCCGCCGGTGCGACGTACATGAAACTATTCAATGTCACACAGCCCGAGCGCATGAACGTATGATTACCCACCTTAGCGGTCTCATCCAGGTCGCACCGGTGGGCGATGCCCACCTCTAAACGATTCAAGCAAACACCTCTAAACGGTTCAAGAAAATATCGATTACTTCACAACATTGATTTCACGAGTGGTTGTGTTATAGCCACCATTTTCTACCGGCATTTCGTCCTTACCCAACAACTCGAGCCTGACGCTATGCTTTCCACTCAACCAACCTGATAACCAAATCGGTTCCCATTTGTCGATGTATCTGGGATCGTCGTCATCAATGATATAACGAACGCGATACTCGCCGCCATCGCCTTTCAATTTTGCATTCGTGAGCCAGAAGTCGATCATGATTGGATCAGCATCCGCGCCTTTATACTCACCTTTTGGCCGGCTGTAGGTAAGCAGTGGCTTCGCGGGATCGACATCGCCGGCGGTGCTTGATGCCATATCCTTGCCCTCGCGAGGGGTCGTAGGTGTTGGTGAGGAATTGTTGTTCGCCATGGTCTGACCCGTGTTCGTGGTGGTGGGCTTGGCCACATTACCTCCACCTTTAACGGTGAAGATTACCATTTGAAACGCGCCGTCATTTTTGAAGCTCTCGTGCCATGGCCGCGAGGGAAATGCGCGCAAAGTGTGTTTGCCGGCAATCACGTTTCGCAACTCGAATGGTTGGCCCAACTCGTAATAAGCTTCGTAAGGTTGATTGTCCAGGATGACGTGAATGTGATTGCCTTTCCCTGTCGCCGGATCCTTGTGCGGCATATAGCCTTTCAAGTCTCCGCTGAGATCAAGTTTCACTGCCACGGTAGAACCGTTAATAACTGCATCCTTCGCCGGCGTCACAATTTTCAAAACAGGCTTCGCCTGGTCCTGCTCGCCGCGCTGTTTCATCAAGCCGATAATGCTCTGCGGTCGTGGAACGACGGATAGCTTTTGTGATGGTGGCGGTGTGACTACCGTAGTTGCCGTGGTGTGATTGTCATTGGCGCTGGAGCAGGCAGCAACCAGCAATAATCCTACCGTGATAAGAATGAGAGCCGAGTACCACTTCGTAAACTTTTCCATCATTATTCCTCCCGTTATATTTTATTGTTGAAGGGGCCACCTCATGATCTAGACTTTTTTCCAACGCAATGCAAGAATCCGGCGCGCGCAATACTAGTTTAGCTCTCGGTAGTCGTCGGTTTAGAAAGGCATTGTGCCCCCCCTTCGCTGCCAGGGCGGACAAGTCCGCTATCTAAATGGATATGATTTGCGATGGTGGAAGAGACACGCTCTACGAAATTACGCAAAAAGCGACCTACGATTTCACAGCGTGGCCACGCCGCAACCAAGCGGTGCTTTGGGCTCCAGCGGAGCCGAATATTTATAGAAACCGGTTGTGCGAGCACGTCCGCGCCCCAGAGGAGCGCAATGTTTCCGGCAATGGTGCAAGTCGGCCTTCCGTTTCGTTCCGCTGGAGCGAGGAAGAAATCTTTTTTGCTCGCGCGTTCTATAAACATTACGTCCCTACGGGACGGGGAACCTGGGGTTAGAAAACTCTTGCTAAAGAAAACAAGAAGTTAGAGCTTTTATGCGTGCACAAGCGTGCGCAAAGAATTCAGCCATCCCAAATCGTAGGAGAATCTATGACAAGTAGAGCGTTGTGTCTGACCTTTGTGATGGGACTTCTCGCAACTTCCGCAGTTCTGCTGGTCAGCTGCCAAAAACAACCCGGCGGTTTTCAGCCGGAAATCTTGCCGCTTCCGCAGCAACTAACTACTTACGAAGCGATGCTAATTCCCGCAGATAATCCCATGACACCGGAGAAAGTGGCGCTGGGCCGGCAGTTATTTTTTGATGAACGTTTGAGTGGAGATGGTTCGCGAGCCTGTTACTCGTGTCATCTCTGCGAAAAGGGTTTGACTGATGGTCTCGCTAAGGCCGTTGGCGCTTTCGGCAAACAGTTGCCGCGCAGCAGCCCAACGCTCTGGAATATTGGTTATCACAAAGAGTTCTACTGGGACGGTCGCAGTCCCTCACTGGAGAAACAAGCGCTGGCCGCCTGGACCGGCGCGAACATGGGGGCGAAAGCAGAGGAGATTGCAGCCAAACTAAATGCGCTGCAGGGTTACCGCGTCCAGTTTCAGAAGGTATTTGGCGGTGATGCTACGCCTGACAGCGTTGCAAAAGCCATCGCCGCTTTTGAAAGAACTATCATTAGCGGCAACACTGCCTGGGACCGGGCGAAAGCTGGTGATCAATCAGCGCTTAGCGAAAGTGCCAACCGGGGATGGAATATCTTCCAGGCGATAAAGTGTACCAACTGTCACGACGGTGTCTTGTTAACGGATCTCCAGTATCACAATGTTGGGATCGGAATGGACCAGAAAGAACCCGACGTCGGCCGTTTCAAAGTTACCAATAAACCTGAAGACACTGGCGCGTTCAAGACACCGACATTACGGGACACCGCCAAGTCGGCCCCTTACTTTCACGACGGCAGCGCCGCAACCCTTGAGGACGCGATCGACATTATGCTTGGTGGCGGTAAACCTAATCCGTACCTGGATAAGAAGAACCTCGAGAAACACGACATCCTTCCCGACCAGCGGGCGGATTTGCTCAACTTCCTGCGGTCGGTAAACGTGGATTGTACGTTGAAGAAGCCGCCGCTCCCGCAAAACCAGTAGTAAGAAAGAAGGCAGAAAGCAAAAGGCAGTAGGCAGAAAAACAGAAGGCACGGCCAGTGTGCCGATACTGCCTTCTGCCTACTGCTTTCTGCCTTCTGGCTACTGCTTTCTGCCTTCTGGCTACTGCCTTCTGCCTTCCGCCTTCACGCTCCAGCAGATCTGGCGCGACTGTTCTGCAGCCGTTTTTCCACCATGGTCCAATCGATGTTGGAGAAGAAGGCTTCGATGTATTTGGGCCGCTCGGCTGGTTTATAGTCGAGCAGATAAGCATGCTCCCAAACGTCCATCACCAGTATGGGCTGAAACCCTGCCACGTTGCCGGTCTCGTGCAGAGTGATCCAGTGGTTCGATAGGCGTTGGTTAACCGGGTTCTGGTAACAGATGGCCCAACCCACTCCGCGCATTTTTCCAATGCCTACGAAATCCGCTTTCCAGATATCGTAACTACCAAAGCTCGACTCGGCGGCTTTAGCAAACTGCGCTGTTCGAGTGGGATCGCCGGTGCCGCCTCCGCTCTTTAGATTGTCGAAGTAGTATTCGTGCAGAACCATCCCGTTGTATTCAAAACCCAGGCGCCGCGTCAATTCGGAGTAGGCAGGCATTTCCTCCTGGTCCACGTTGCCATCTTCAATGAACTTCATGATTCTGTCATTCAAATTATTTGTCTCTTTGACGTAGCCTTCGTAGAGTTTGAAATGCATCTCCAGCGTTTCATCCGAGATACCATTCAAACCGCTCAAATTGAATTGTCTTGCTTTGTAAGAAGCAGTGTTGGCGTCGATTCTGGAACTCATTCTTCACCTCCGTTGTTATTAGGGTGCGCCAAGAACGCAAACTAACAGTTTGCTTTACGAGACTATTGCGCTGGAGTGTGGCGAATGAGTGGAGATGCTGAGGATTTAGTGTGACGACGCGGGGGAGAAGGCAGAAGGCAGTAAGCAGTAAGCAGTAAGCAGTAAGCAGAAGGTACGCAAGAAAACGGCCTTTGTTTGCTACCTTCTGCTTACTGCTTACTGCTTACTGCTTACCTGCTTACTGCTTACTGGCCAAGCTATTTTCCGAAAATCACCCAGTCGCCGTGCGACGTTCCCATGAACAGAAGCAACGGTAGAGACAACCAGGCGTTGGTGCGCGATGCGATAAACGCTTGTCGGGCCAGTTCAGGAGGGGCAGCCGGTCCGGTGCCGGCGGTTGCGGCCAGGATGCGCTTATTGTTGGGCCAGATGATCCCCCAAACGTTGAGCAGCATCACTATGCCGTAGGCGCCACCCACGCCGATCGAGTATGACTTGTTGCTGGCATAACTCTCACCACCTACGGTCAGCATGCCATTGAAAAACTTGACCAGGCCCCAGGTGACAACTGCAACCAAAATGAACATGACGACGGCGAAGACGCGCCCATCCTTGATTAGCGCCGGGACCTTCTTGATGATTAGGAATTCCACGATGAAGAGGACGATCGGATAAGTCAGCCACGCGCCAAGTATGTACCAAACGTTGAGCTTACCGCCCCCCAAAGTGTTTGCATTCTTCACGTCAGGAACGAGGATGTACATCGCAAAGTAGGCGAGCCCGACAAGAACAGTTACCACGGCGCCCCAACGAAAATACCAAAGCGCGCGACCCAGCAAATCGGGGTTTACTTTCTTCTTCGTGTCGGGGTCGAGGCTCTTCTGGACCGGGACATTAACCAGGTTGAAAAAATAGAGTAAGCCGATCCAGGTAATGCCGGCGACGAAGTGTGCCCAACGCAAGCCGACTCGCAGAATATCAGTCGTAGTTGGTGTGTGAAACAAATCCTGAAACATAGCCAGACTGACGGGGAGATGAACAGTTGACTCGATAATCATTCGGAACCTCCGTGGTTATGTGACAGGCATTCCCAGCCTGTCTTTCATTGTAGGACAGGCATTCCTGCCTGTCTTTTCTTGACAGTTAATCCTTCAGAGAAACCATGGACAGACAGGAATGTCTGTCCTACTTCAATGAATTACGCGCGAAGATTACACCCACAATGAGTGCGATGCAATAACACTTACTCGTCAAGTGGTCTGGGCCCAGCGTCCATTCCCCGCACACTGACTTGATTGATCACGCGCACCTTCAGGTCGCCACTAGTGTGGATCTGACATGAGAGTCGCACGTTGTCGGCAAGTTCAGCCTCCATTGCCAGGCGATTGCGCTCGAGTTCCCCCATCTCACCGGGTTCTCCTTCGAGAAGTTCTACGCGGCACGTTGTACAACGGGCATTGCCGCCGCAGCGATGAAGTATGTCTATTCCAGCGTCTTCAAGAACCAGGACTAATTTCTTGCCTTGCGGCGCGTCAATTTCCTGCGTACCGGTTGCAGTCACGGCTTCAATCTTAGGCATTTAATATGACTCCGAAATTTGGGTTTGGTTGCGGAATGAATTTGGCATAACCGCGAGACTTGAGCAAGTTGGCAGGAAAGGGAGAGGCTAAACCGATCCATTTTCCATATCTCATTTATCATTTTTCATTGCCCATTTCTAAGACTCTGAAAATAGCGAGCTTTGGCGAAACGCGATGAAAAATGAGAAATCGCGGATTCAACTTACAAGTGCAACAGAACATTTCTCCTCTTCGCCCCATTAGGGGCGAGATGTTTATAGCTGGCGGTCCTTTTTTTGACTCCTCGCTCCATAGGAGCGCAACCGCCTTTACCTGCATCGGCAGTCTTCCGCTGCCGGATTTCGCTCCTAAAGGAGCGAGATCCTTGGGCGTACGTCGGTCGCTATAAACATCTCGCTCCTCTGGAGCGAAAAAGAGTTCCACTGTTGCACTTGTAAGTTGAATTCGCCAATGTCAAATGAGATATGGAAAATGGATCGGTTATCCCAGCTCCTGATCGAGGGACAACTCCATGAATGCTGCGGCTTCATATGGGTTATTGTAATAGCGCTCGATATCTTTAAACCCCAAAGAGCGATACATCGCAATCGCCTGGTCCATCTTGCCTGGAAGCGTGTCGAGCCGGAGGCGTTGGTAGCCCAAATCGCGAGCGGCTTCAATTATCGCCTCCGTCAACATTCGTCCCAGGCCTTTGCCGCGAAACTCTGGTCGCACGTACAACCGCTTCATCTCACCGATTCCATCGCCGATCCTTCGCAACGCAATGCAGCCTGCCACCTGATCGTTTTCCATTGCCAACAACAGACGGCCATGAGGCGGTGCGTAGTGTCCTGGCAGTTCGGCCAGTTCCTTATCGAAGTTTTGAAAGCAGAGACTGAATCCGAGCCACGCAGCGTACTCTTCAAAGAGTACGCGCGCCTGCTGCACTTCTTCGTCAAACCCGACTTGTTTAAGCTTCATTGCTTCCAGATTTAAGCTGGTGCGTTGTAGAAACTCGTCCACGATATCCGTTCGTTTAGAAAGGGCACTTGTGCCCCCGCCTGGGCGGACAAGTCCGCTTTCTAAACGATAGAATAGATTCCGCTCAAAGACCGTCGCTAAACGCGAAAGTGGCTCGACAATCTCTTTCAAAGACTACCGAGCCAACCACTCGCCTGTTTATGTAGGATAGGCATTCCTGCCTGTCCAGACTGCAATGGCAGACAAGAATGCCTGTCCCTCCGTTCTAACAGACAGGCAGGAATGCCTGTCCTACAGTTACGCTGTGAACGAGGTGCCGCAACCGCAGCTTCCTGTCGCATTCGGATTCGTAAAGGTGAAGCCTGAGCCCATCACACCCGTTACATAGTCGATCTGCACGCCGTTCAGATATTGCGCGCTAAACATGTCGACAAAAAGCTTCACGCCCTTTTCATCGAGAATAAAATCGCCCTGGCGAGATTCCTCTTCAATATTCAGGCTGTACTGAAACCCTGAACAGCCGCCCGGAACAACCCGGACACGAAGTCCGGCAGTTTCCGGCAGACCTTCTTCGCTCTCCATAAACTTCTTAATTTCGACGACCGCTGGATCGGTCACGTGGAGCGTCATCGACGGCGCTGCAGTGGTGACACCAGGCGTGCCGGTCGGAGTGGTTTGTTGTGTTGACATTGTCTTAAATTAACTCCTTCTTCTCAATTATTGCTGATGAAAATCCTGGCCCTTGGTCTTTGGACTTAGGTCTTTGTGTAAATCACTCAGGAAGCTTGAATATTACCAAGACCAAAGGCCTAAGTCCAAAGACCGTTGTTCATCTTATTGACCTTTACCCAAAACGACAAGTTCAGGCTTCATGGCCTCAATCGAAACCTGGCGAGCGACTTCTTCGGCAACGCGTCTAAACGCCACGGCCTGCGGTGAATCCGGATGACTTACAACCACGGGCACTCCATTGTCGCCACCTTCCCTGACTTCCATGCCCAGCGGAATCGTTCCTAGCAATGGCACATGATACATCTCGGCGAGTTTTCCACCACCGCCTTCGCCAAAAATGTTGTAACGAGTGCCTGTGTCCGGAGCAATAAAGTAACTCATGTTTTCGATGATCCCGAGAATTGGGATCGCGACTGTTTCAAACATACGCAGTGCGCGGCGCACGTCCGCCACCGCCACATCCTGAGGCGTCGTCACCAACACCGCACCCTGAACCGGCACCAACTGCGCCAAAGACAACTGAATGTCACCAGTGCCTGGCGGCATGTCAACAATCAAATAATCCAACTCACCCCATTTCACGTCGGTCAGAAACTGCTTCACCAAACCGTGCAGTATGGGACCACGCACAATCATTGGCTTGTCGCCTGGTTGCAGCAACGCCATCGACATGAGTTTTACGCCGTAGGCTTCGATGGGAATTAGCTTGTTAACCTCAACCTCGGGTCGCGCCTCGGCCGCACCCAGCATGATGGGAACGTTTGGACCATAGACGTCCATGTCCATTACTCCCACCCGCGCGCCATCAAGCGCCAACGACACCGCTAGATTCACGGCCACAGTCGACTTGCCAACCCCGCCCTTGCCCGAAGACACGGCGATGATATTTCGTATGCCTTCAACAGCAAGCTTGTCGCCGATGCCCCGGCCTTTCGGCACTTCCGCATCCATGGTGACGTTGACTGCGGTAACGCCAGGCAACGCTCCAACAAGCTCACGCGCGGCGCTCTCCATCTCGGCTTTCACCGGACACGCCGGAGTCGTCAAAACGATGCGGAAAGAAACAACACCCCCGTCGATCTTTAGGTCCTTGATAAAGCCAAGCTTGACGATGTTTTTGTGAAGATCGGGGTCTTCGATCTGACTCAACGCGTCGAGTACTAATTCTTCAGTTACTTGTGACATAGATAATCCAGAATTGCGGTTTTGGAAATAGTTGGTTTGAAAGCGTAGCTGATCGATAGGTCTAACGCAAACTGCTCTTTGCGGCGCTTCGTGTCGGCTCTGCACAAAAAGTCATTCGGCGACGAAATCCAAGCTAGCCCGCGGTAGCGGGCGACAGCCGGGATATCACCATAAAGACTGTCGCCCGCTACCGCGGGCTAACACTGTCTTTGGACTATCAACCTGGGGTTCCGCTGCGCTCCACCCCAGCAGATGATGAGGCGCGCGTGGCCTCGTTGTCAATTTAAAGAACTTGGGGCGTTGTTGAAATAATTGGACTTAACCCGTAGTTCCTTAGGAGGCTTTACGCTGCCGCCCGCTACCGCGGGCTGGGACTCTATCCAACGTGCCAATCTTCTCGCAGCTCAATCTCGACTTTTTAGGCAAAGCGCCTCGTGTCGAATTTAAGAAATCTGTGCCCCTTGTAAAACAACGATCCACTAAATCACATGAACTAAAGACGAAAATCTTGTTTGGTGTGTCTTCGTGTTAATTCGTGGATCGGTCCTACGGGTTGAGGAGTGAAGGCCCGCTTCACCGTGGAAATGCTCGTGGTGTGAGAAGCAAACTAACAGTTTGCGTTACGCTGCCGGAATCTTCTCAACCACCAAAGCGCTATTCTTGGATCCAAATCCAATGCAATTGCAGAGTGCGATACGCACGTCTGCCTTCCGCGCTTCGTTTGCGACGTAGTCGAGATCACATTGGGGATCGGGCTGGTCCAGATTGATGGTCGGCGGAATCATTCCCGTATGCATCGCACACAGAGCCGCGCTCAATCCTGCGGCGCCGCTGGCGCCTTGCGGATGCCCAATCTGTGATTTTGTCGCCGACATAGGAGTAGTAATCGCCTGGCCATTTAGCGCAAGCTTCAGGGCGCTGGTTTCAATGCGATCGTTAAGGACGGTCGACGTACCATGTAGGTTCACGTAATCCACTTCCTCAGCTTTACGATCCGCGTCTGCCAGGGCGAGCTTCATGGCCCGGGCGGGTTCATCGCCAGTCTCTTCGAGTCGCACCCGGTGATAGGCATCACACGTGGCTCCGTAGCCGGAAATCTCAGCATAGATTTTTGCGCCGCGATCTTTTGCATGGTCCAGTTCTTCGAGTACATAGATCCATGCCCCTTCTCCAAGGACGATCCCCGAACGATTCAACGAAAAAGGACGAGAGGCACGCGCCGGCTCATCATTAAAATCGTTCGTCAAAACCGTCATCAGGTTGAAGCCCGCGAGAATGCCTGGCGCAATCGGCGCATCAACGCCGCCCGTCAACATGAGGTCCTGGCGGCCAAGCGCTATGTGTTCGGCGGCATACGCGATGGCGTCGGTCGAACTGGTGCAACCGGTTGATATGATGTGGGACAGCCCGCGCAATCCGAACGCCATCGACAACTCGCTGGATAGACCACCATGTGTTGATGAAGGAATCGTGTAGACACTGGCCTTATTCGTTGGCCCAATGTACCAGTAGGAATACTGTTGTTCAGTAAAGGCGAGCCCGCCGCCACCGGTTCCCAGCACCACACCAAATGCACGTCGCTCGGCCAGGGAAAAATCATCCGATGAAAGCGTGGCATCTTCCAGCGCTTCCCTGGCAGCCGCTAAAGCCAGGGGAACCGTTCTCGGAACGTGCTTTCGATCTTTCGGATTGAGCTGGGCTTCCCAGTCGAAGTCAGGGACCTGAGCAGCGATCTTCACCGGAGAGTTGGACACGTCGAACGACTCGATCCTGCGGACACCGCTCTCGCCCTTGATCAGAGCATTCCAAAATGTTTCTCGCCCGATGCCGATCGGAGTGACACACCCCATGCCGGTAATCACTACTCTGCGCGGACGTGTGAATTGGCTAAGCATGAGAATTAATCCTAATCAATCGAGGATATAAGGCCGGGATGCGTTGTTCAGCATAACACCGAGGTTGAAGTTTTCGCCAAGTGAATTCGCTAAGTGATTCTAACTGAGATGAGTGGCTAGCGAACCGCTCCCAGCGAGCCAAGCCCGCCGTCCTTACCGCCAGATGATCATTGTCAGGTAATGATCTCGGGAAAGAGGTCGTTCGAATTCAGGCGTTTAGAGTACAAGCATTGGCTTGCGTGTTGGACAGCGGCAACCTAAAGGTTGGACTCTAACGCCTGTGTTGACTTGCCCTCGTTCAACGTCGGGTTCTCGAAACCTCTGAACTAAATACCCTGCTCTACTTTAGTTCCACACTCGTTGCAGAACTTCGAGCCAGGTTGCAGCTGCGCGCCGCACTTGGCGCAGGGAACCGTTTGTGAGGCGCTTTCCATTTTCGCGCCGCAGTCGTTACAGAACTTTGCGTTTGCCAGGTTGGCAGCCCCACACTTGGCACACTTAACTTTAGCGACGCCTTCGCTTCCGCCACCAGCTTCGTTCTTCGACTGATTCATGGCGTTCGACATAGCGCCTGCCATCGCATTGCCGATAGCGAAGCCGGCTCCCAGACCAGCGCCCGTAGCCGCACCGCCGCCGCCTGTATTTTGCGCTGCGTCGCGCATCGCGTCGGCTGCTTGAAACTGTGCGTAACGTCCTACGTCGCCAATCACCCCCATGGACGTTCGCTTGTCCATGGCAGCCTCAACCTCCGCCGGCAATGAAATGTTCTCGATTACAAACTTGGTCAAGCTCAGGCCGAACGCGGTGAAATCATCGGCGAGTTTGCCACGAATAAACTTGCCCAGCTCATCGTAATTTGACGCCAGGTCGAGCGCAGCAATTTTCGATTCCGCGAGAGCGTCGCTAAAGCCGCTGACCAGGGTCCGCTTAAGTTGACCTTCAATGTCCTCGGTTACAAAATGCGCGTTCGTTCCGGCAATCTCCTTGATGAAGGCAGCCGGATCAGTGACCCGAGTAGAGTAGATGCCAAACGCGCGCAAACGAACCATGCCAAAGTCAGCATCGCGCATCATCACAGGATTCGAAGTTCCCCACTTCAGATCGGTGAACTGCTTTGTGTTAACGAAATAGACCTCTGCTTTAAACGGCGAGTTGAAACCGTGCATCCAGGCGCCCAGCTTCGAAAGTATGGGCGTGTTTCCGCCATCAATCGTGTGAAGGCCGGGGCCAAACACGTCCGCTATTTGACCCTGGTGAACAAACACTGCTGCCTGCGACTCCCGCACAGTCAGTTTTGCTCCGTTTTTGATCTCCTGCCCTTGAACCGGAAAACGATAGAGGATGGTGTTACCCGAATCATCGAGCCACTCAATTACCTCAATAAACTGCGAGCGGATAGCATCAAAAATTCCCATGGAGTTCTCCTATACGTGGCGTTGAAATTGGCATGCAATTAATACGGAGCGCCGGTTGGTTAAGTTCACGCCTAACATCCTAACCTGAAAAAAACATTGCATAAAGGAGACTCGACGGAAAGCAGCGGTGCGACTACCTGGCTACTCGCTTTACAAGCTTACTTGCTCCGCCATCCCAGCCGTTTAGAAAGCGGACTTGTCCGCCCGGCGCATCGGCGCACAAGTGCGCTTTCTAAACAAACGCATTTCTTCTTTGCCCTCGGATGCGCTGGTCGCAAACCTTAAAAATCAGCAAGAGAGTCAGGCCGCCTATCACATCAATGGCGCTGTCGTAAATAGACGCGGTGCGAGATGGCACGAAGCTCTGATGGAATTCATCAAGCAAGGCGTAACAGACAATAATCAGTAAGGCTAACTCGAACCAATGCCGCTGGATGAATAATTTTGACGAAGTAACCAAAGCTCGTCGCAGGAAAAATGCCAGGATGGCATACTCAGTAACGTGGCCGGCCTTTCGAATTAGGAACTGGATTGAAGCAAGCCTCGCTTCACTAATATTTGGGAAAAGCCAGAGAAGTATGGGACCGATAAATCGCGATGTATTTACGGAAGAAAACCCAGCCGTCGAGAAAATCGAAATGAACACCATCCACAGCACCACTGGACCATAACGCCAAACCAGTTGCCGTGTAGATGAACTTTCTTTACCTGCCTTCCGCTCTCGTTTAGGGCTAGTCATTGGATCAGAAGAAATAAAGGGAAGCCGCGTCTGCAGCTTCCCTTCATGTTGATGAAGTCAATAACGTAGCTGACTATTGTGCGGCAGCGCCGGAAACCACTTCGATAATTTCATTCGTGATGGCCGCCTGCCTGACGCGATTCATGTTAAGCGTGAGCGAGTCGATCAATTCGCGTGCGTTCTTGGAAGCCGAATCCATTGCTGTCATTCGAGCTCCTTGTTCAGAAGCTATCGACTCCAACAATGCTCGAAAAACTTGTGTTTCAACCAGTCGAGGAAGCAGCTTCGCAAAGATTTCTTGTGGAGGCTGTTCGTAAATGTAGTCGACAAGGGTGACGGGTTGTGCCGCCGCGCCCGAATCCTGAGCTTCGGCAGAAGGTCCGCGAGCGACAGGCAGAAGCTGCTCCGTTACCACGCGTTGCTGCAGCACCGACTTAAACTCGTTGTAAATAATAAACGCCTTGTCGATCTCTTTTTCGTCAGTGAATCGCTTGATGACGTCGCGCGCAACCTCGAGCGCCTCAGAAAAGTCCACGCGCCCCTTGCCGGTTAACCCAATGTATTCGCCCACGAGGGTAGTGCCTCTGCGGCGGAAAAAATCTCTGCCCTTACGACCAACCGCCAAAATCTCAATCTGCTTATCAGGGTTCGCTGCGATAAAAGCCTGGGCTGCTTTGATCAGGTTCGTATTAAAGGCGCCGCAAAGACCTTTGTCAGCCGTAACCAAAACCAGAAGATAGCGTTCATCGCCACGCGCATCGAGTAAGGGATGATGAAAATTTTCGTCAGTCCTTTCAGCAAGACCGGCCAGGACTTCCATCATCTTGTTGGCAAAGGGACGTGCCGTGACAACGCGTTCCTGAGCGCGCTTGAGCTTTGCGGCAGAAACCATCTTCATGGCCTTGGTTATCTGCTGCGTGTTCTTGACCGACTTAAGACGCCGGCGAATGTCTAAAAGATTGGGCATTTGCAGCGAAGACTACGCACCGACGGAAGCAGGCTGCGGAGCCGCTGATTTCACGCCGGAATTTGATTCAGCTAAAGAAGCTGCTGCTCTTTCCTTCCAAATATCTTTGAAGTCGCTCAGAGCTTGCTTAAGGTCCGCTGTGATCTCGTCAGTCAGACTCTTCTTTTCACGAATACTCTGCAAGAGCCCTGGATGAGAGTTTTCCACAAACTTAAGGAGCTCCGCCTCGAAACGCCGGACATCTTCTACTGCTACGTCGTCCGCGTAGCCGTTACTGACGGCCCAAATTACGAGGATCTGGTTCTCCACATTCATTGGCTGATATTGAGGCTGCTTAAGGATTTCCACCAATCGCTGTCCACGAGCAAGCTGGTCTTGCGTCGCCTTATCTAAATCCGAACCGAATTGAGCGAAAGCTTGTAATTCCCTGAACTGGGCCAGGTCGATACGGAGTGTTCCGGCAACCTGCTTCATCGCTTTTATCTGCGCGGAGCCACCGACTCGAGACACGCTGTTGCCCACGTTGATGGCCGGTCGAATACCACTATTGAAAAGATCGGCTTCAAGAAATATTTGGCCATCGGTAATTGAAATTACGTTGGTAGGAATGTACGCCGAAATATCGCCTGCCTGCGTTTCGATTATAGGAAGACTCGTCAAAGACCCGCCGCCCTTCAAATCAGATAGTTTTGCGGCACGCTCAAGCAAACGAGAGTGAAGGTAAAAAACGTCTCCAGGATAAGCCTCGCGGCCTGGCGGACGGCGCAGCAGTAGTGATATCTCGCGGTAAGCGGCTGCTTGTTTCGAAAGATCGTCGTAAATCGTTAACGCGTGCCGGCCGTTATCACGGAAATACTCGCCCATCGCTGCGCCTGAATAAGGGGCAAGAAACTGCATTGCCGCGGGGTCAGAAGCAGTTGCCTTGACGACGATGGTGTATTCAAGCGCGCCAAAGTCTTCCAGAGTCTTTACGACCTGGGCGACTGTTGAAGCCTTCTGGCCAATCGCGACGTAAATGCAGATTACATCTTTACCCTTTTGATTGATGATAGTGTCGACAGCTACGGCGGTTTTGCCGGTCTGTCTATCACCGATAATCAATTCACGCTGTCCACGGCCAATTGGCACCATGGCGTCGATCGCCTTCAGACCAGTCTGCAAAGGCTCCTTAACTGGTTGCCGATCGACAACACCCGGGGCAATTCGCTCAATGGGAAAATAAGTATCGGTAATGATCGGACCACGATCATCGATAGCGTTTCCCAGCGCATCTACTACTCGGCCCACCATCGCATCCCCAACCGGGACCTGCATGATGCGGCCTGTTCGCTTAACAAGATCTCCTTCTTTGATCGATTGATAGTCACCAAAAAGCACCGCGCCAACCTTGTCTTCCTCGAGATTCAAAGCGAGGCCTCGAACGTCATGCGGAAATTCCAACAACTCACCGGCCATGACCTTTTCAAGTCCATGGATTTCGGCAATACCGTCACCCACTTTGATAACCGTGCCGACCTCCATTACCGTCACACCGGACTCAAAACTCTCAATTTGCTTCCGAATGATTTCATTAATTTCGTCTGCTCTAATTGGTTCCATCATTGTCCTCTACTATTAACCTGCAAGTTCCTCACCTAAGCGCTGAAGTTGAGTACGTACCGAACCGTCGTAGATTGTCGATCCGATTCGAGTCACGATTCCGCCTAGAAGGGTTTCGTCAGTCTGGAAGCTCAAGCGAATTCTCTTTCCCGTGATCAGCCGGAGCTTTTCTTCAAGGGCCGTCTTGATCGAATCAGCAACAGGGCGAGCCGAGGTTACTTGAGCGCTGACAACACCGGCGCGCTCGTCCAGTACCTGGGCCAGCTTCACATTGACTTGAGCTATTTCAGCCAGTCTTTGATTCTTCAACAGTATCCGAAGAAAGTTGGCTGTTGTCGGCCGGACCTTCGTGCGGGTGATCAATTCATTAAGTACCTTTGCCTTCTGTTCATACGGCACGGTCGGATTAGTAAACGCTTCCAGCAAAGGTGGATTGGAAAGAATCATCCCTTCCCAGGCGGTTAACTCTTCACGCACTGCCGCCTCTTCATTTCTTTCAATAATTACGTCCGCCAGGGCTGATGCATATCTGCGCGCAACGGTTTGTGAACTCACGGTTGGACCCTCCCAAGTTCGTTCACAGTAACGCTGGTCAACCGCGCGTCATCCTCCGGCCTTATTTCTTTTTCAAGAATCTGTTCCGCAAGGCGCACACTCTCTTCCGCGGCGAATCTGCGTAGTTGATGTCTCGCAGCTTTGCCCGCACTCTCAATCTCTCTGCTCGCCAGCTCTCTCATTTTGGCGATCTCGCTTTCAGTTGCTGCCTTAAGACGTGTCTTTTCGGCATCGGCTTCTGCCCTGGCCTTTTCCTTAACTGCCGCAACCTCCGCGTCGAGGTTCTTAAAACGCTCTTCTACCTCGGCGAGTTTAGCGAACGCCAACTCCCGCTCTTCCTTCGCTCTTTGGAGTTCTCGCTTAATTCCCTCACTTCGCGCACGCAAAGCTTCACGAATCGGCTTTCCAAAGCGTCGATGCAAGTACAACCCACAGGCAATAAACAAAGCCAGGTTGACGAACTTCCACAATTCCAAACCCGGATAGTTCCACCATGGATACTCTCCGGACCCACTGAATTGGAAGAAGTTAAATAGACTGGAAACTGCGAGAAACAAGAATAGAACCTACCCTCGAGTTTTTATGGTTGCACTCAACCGGCCAGGGGCCGACCAAGGATTCGGCGTCCGATTTCCAAAGCAATGACCCGCGCTCCTGTTGCCAACTTGCCTCTGACCTGTTCACCTTCGATCTTCAACTTCTCTTTCTCGGCCGACACCAGATGAGCAATTTCCGATTTGACCTCCGCTAACTTTCGCTGCCGCTCTTCTGAGATGACCGCACGCTGTTGCTCCATCAATGCGTATCCTGCGGCACGTGCCTCGCGAAGGCGACGCTCGTACTCCGACAATTTCTCACTAACCGTAAGGAGTGTCCGCTGGGCCTCTGTAAGCCGTCCTTTGGTTAGACGGTCACGTTCCTCCAGAATGCGATTTATGGGCTTGAGTAATGTTGCATTCAGAACCGCCACCATGACGATAATAAGCGCCAAGTGGAACAACAGCGTCCCATCGGGAACCAGTTGAATAGAACTTTCCGCGAAACCTAACAAAGGCCGTCACCTCTCATTACCCATTCACCCGCTCCAACGCAAAAAGCGTCGGAGTCTAACACCCAGCTGAAAAACCGGCAAGTCGCGACCACTGGCTGCTAGTTGCTGTACATAGTACACTGGCTTGCTGCCGGTCGTTATACTTAGTATAGTGGCTAGACAACGTCGGTGATTAAGAGCCGATACAGCCGATCCAGATCTCCTTGGTTATAGAACTCGAATTCAATTTTTCCTGTCTCCGCTCCCTTGAACTGCACTATCCGGACTTGCGTTCCGAATTTCCGACGGAGCTTGCTCTCCGCTGCGCGGATATTTGCATCGCCCTCCTCCGTTTTCCGAATAGCCCGCGCCGGCCGCGCCTCAAGGCTTTGTTTCACCAAGCGCTCTGTAGCCCTTACGGAAAGATCTTGTTCAATTATTTTTCGCGCCAGCCTGCGCTGAACAGCGACATGCTCCGCGCCCAAGAGTGCCCTGGCGTGACCGGTAGACAGTCTGCCAACCTGAAGAAGTTCTTGAAGGTCATCTGGCAGCTTTAGCAGTCGCAAGTAGTTTGTAACATACGAGCGATCTCGGCCCACCCGCTCTGCCACAGTTTCCTGAGTGAGACCCAGGGTCTCGATCAGCTTCTTGTAGGCTCGCGCCTCCTCGATAGGGTTCAAGTCCTCCCGCTGAATATTTTCTATTAGAGCGAGCTCCAGGACCTTGTCATCCGGCACGTTTCGCACGACCGCGGGTATCCTGGTTAGGCCAGCCAATTGCGCGGCCCGCCAACGCCGTTCGCCAGCGATAAGCTCATACCGCCCGCCTTTCCTTCGCACCAGGAGAGGCTGCACGACTCCATTGGCGCTTATCGATCGCGCAAGCTCATCCAACTTCGCATCGTCGAAAACAGTCCGCGGCTGTAGCGTGCTGGGGTCAATCAGATCAATGGAGATTTCGTTGGTATCTTCCGTTGCTGTAGCGGTGCCTTCAGCTGAGAGCAGAGCTCCCAGCCCCCGACCCAATGCCTTTCGTGTCATGCGCTATTATCTCCTTACCTAACAGGAAGTATGCTTCTGCCCCTTTGGAATGAGCGTCATAGACGGTTATTGGCTTTCCGTAACTTGGTGCTTCAGCCAGACGCACATTCCGAGGGATCACCGTGTCAAAAACCTGTCTCCCGTAAAAGTCGCGCAGATCTGAGGCTACTGCCGTGGCCAAGTTGGTACGCTCGTCATACATTGTCAGAAGAAGCCCTTCAATGGTGAGGGTCGGATTGTGGAGCCGGCGAATTCGGGCCAACGTATCGAACAACTCAGTCACACCTTCGAGGGCGTAGTACTCACACTGAATCGGCACAAGTAGAGACTGCGCGGCTGTAAGGGCATTGAGCGTAAGCAGCCCCAAGGACGGTGGACAGTCAATTATGACGTATCTGTAAGTTTCAGCAGCCGACGCCAGCGCCTCTCGGAGACGAAACTCACGACGTTCAATATCAACCAACTCCACTTCGGCTCCGGCCAAGTCTTTGTTCGCCGGTAGGACTTCCAGGTAAGCGATCTCGGTAGACAGAATCGCGTCTTCGATTGGTTCGCCGAGGACAATGGAGTGGTAGATACTTTTCCGAAATGTTCCCCTTAGGATACCGACACCCGAAGTAGCGTTCCCCTGAGGATCTGCGTCCACAAGCAGTACTGGTATCTCAGACGCGGCTAACACGGCGGCCAAGTTCACGGCGGTAGTAGTTTTACCGACACCGCCCTTCTGATTTGCGATTGCGATAGTCTTTGCCATCAAAGTAGCTGACAGGTCGTTGAAGCCCGGGGCGGCTAACTTATCACGTGGCAGGGAAAGTTTCTACCGAAGTTGGCTTGGAATGAGGTTTTTGGCGGGGATTTATGTTTCACGTGTCCCCTTGGAAAGGCGGGACACGTGAAACATTACAGATTTACATTTACAAAAAGCGTGGACAGAGCGGCTGGAGTAAGACCCGGAATGTTTCTGGCTTCTCCGAATGTTCGCGGACGTGCGCGCTCCAGGCGTTCGACCATTTCGTGCGACAGCCCATTCAGAGCGCGAAAATCGAGACCTTGCGGGATTGGCGTCGTGTCGTGATGGCGCAGTCGCTGAACTGCTGCCTCTTGAGTTCTAATGTATCCAGCGTAGAGGTTGTCGGCCAGTGCGAACTCCAAATCCGTTCTGCTCGTCGTTGTTCGCACTTCCGCAGGGAGCAGTCGTTGAATAATCTCCGTCGTAATCCCGCGACGTTGGGCAAGCTCGCAGAGGTTGATCGACTCGCCTAAGTCGCTTGAAACCGTTGCGGACGCAGCTGAAAAAAGGGCATCGCTCCTCCTTAGGCGCGTCGCTTTCAAGGCAGCCTTCACCTTGGCGATCCGATCACGCCGTTGATTAAAGCGTTCCCAATCGCCGTCCCCAACCAGCCCAATTTCTCGACCATGCCGCCTCAGTCTTTCATCTGCGTTGTCGTGCCTCAACGCAAGGCGGCATTCGGCCCTGGACGTGAAGATCCGATACGGCTCATCAACACCCTGCCTAATCAGATCATCTACCAGCACGCCGATGTACGATTCTTCCCGGTTGAGACGAAAGCTTTCCCGGCCCTGAACCAGCAGGGCGGCGTTTATTCCAGCAAGTAAACCCTGACAGCCTGCTTCCTCATATCCAGTCGTTCCGTTTACCTGGCCGGCATGGAACAACCCGCGAATCCTGGTATTCTGAAGATCATGAGCAAGCTCTCGAGGATCGACAAAATCGTACTCAATCGCATAACCCGGTCGGATGATCTTCGTCTCTTCTAACCCGGGAATCATTCTTACCAGATCCTGCTGCATTCCAGCTGGCAAGGAAGTCGAAAAGCCGTTCAGGTACACTTCGTTCGTATCGTGCCCTTCCGGCTCGAGGAACAGTTGGTGACGATCCTTGTCGGCAAACTTGACTACCTTATCCTCAATGGACGGGCAGTATCGCGGGCCGACTCCTTTGATTTGGCCTGAATAAAGCGGTGATTCGTGGAGGTTCTTGCGTATTGCCTCATGGAGACTGTTTGTTGTATAGCCGATATAGCACTGGATCTGCGGCTGCTCTATGGTTTCAGTTGAAAACGAAAATGGCACAGGGTGTTCATCCGCGCTCTGACTCTCAAACGCATCCCAGTTAATCGTTCGACCATCCAGCCGTGGAGGTGTACCAGTTTTCAGTCTCCCAACCGGGAGGCCGAGCTTTTTCAAAACCTCCGCCAACTCGATTGAAGCCGGTTCGCCCATCCGGCCGGCGGTATATGTTCGACGGCCAGTGTGGACCAGACCGTTCAAGAATGTGCCTGCAGCGATGATTACGGCAGCGGCGCCAACTCGTCTACCATCCTGCATGGCCACCCCTTGGATCTTGTCCTTCTTGATTACAAGATCGACAACCATGCCTTGTCGCAAGTGGAGATTTGGAGTGTTCTCCAAAGTGGCTCGCATTTCCGTTCGGTAGAGAGCGCGGTCTGCCTGGGCGCGAGGCGATTGAACCGCCGGCCCACGCGAGCGATTCAATAGCCGAAACTGAATGCCGGTCCGATCGATAACTCGGCCCATGATTCCACCGAGCGCATCAATCTCTCGCACCAGGTGACCTTTAGCTATCCCTCCAATCGCCGGATTACAAGACATCTGTCCAATGAGATCCAGATTTAGCGTCACCAATGCTGTTTGTGCACCCAGACGCGCGGCCGCAGACGCAGCTTCGCAGCCGGCGTGGCCACCGCCAATCACTATCACTTCAAATACTTCGTCGAAGACCATCTTACTTACCGATACAGAACGTGCTAAATATTTCTGACAGTATATCCTCGGTTGTAGTTTCTCCTGTAATCTCGCCCAGGAATTTCAAAGCATTATGTAAGCCAACTAGTACGACCTCTTCACTGGCATTCTGTTCAAGCAGCTCCATCGATGATTCAAGGTAACTCTGTGCGCGGCGCAATAGATCATAGTGCCTACTGTCGGTTATTAGGAGACCAACGGCCTCAGAATCGACGCTGCCAAAGGGCTCTAGTATAGCAGTTGTAAGTTGATCGAGACCTGCACCGGTTAGCGCGGACAAATGGACCACCTTGTACCCGTTCAGTTTTCGTCCGAGGCTGACAGTCTGCGAAAGGTCGCTCTTATTGACTACTACAATATGCGTTACTTTATTTGCCTGCGATAGAACTGTTTGGTCCTCCTGCGTGAGCTCTGTCGAACCATCCACCACGACAAGCAACAGGTCGGCATCTGCCATCGCTCTATGGGTTCGCTGGACGCCAATCTCTTCGATCCTGTCACCAGCTTCGCGAATGCCCGCAGTATCAGTTAGAGAGACTGGGATGCCTTGTAAACTAATCGACTCGGTAAGACTGTCACGAGTGGTCCCCGGAACCTCAGTCACGATCGCTCTATCAGCTCGCAGTAACCTATTGAAAATACTAGACTTACCGACATTGGGCCGCCCGATCAGGGTTACTTTCAATCCCTCTCGCAAGAGGTGCCCGGTGGCGTAGGTGAATGCGAGATCTCTAACCACCTTTAATACTTCCGCCAGCTGCCGATGCATCTCCGTCAGTTGAAGCTGTGGCAGATCGTCTTCAACAAATTCAAGGGCCGACTCCAGTTTGACTACTACTCGAATGAGTTCTTGCTTGCAGGGTTGCAACGCCGATGACAGCTCTCCTTTCAATTGTCGCGTGGCTTGTTGAGCTGCGGCGTTAGTTTGCGCGTTAATCAGATCGCGAATCGCTTCAGCCTGGGCCAGATTCATCTTTCCATTTTTGCATGCTCGCATGGTGAACTCACCGGGACCAGCGAGTCGCGCATCGAAGGTCTGAATCTGATCGAGAAGGCGCCGGAGAATTACAGGTGAGCCATGGCAACTGATCTCCACCATGTCTTCACCGGTAAACGAATGCGGGCCCTCAAAATAACTGACCAGAGCATAGTCGAGAACTTCTTCCGAGTCCTCAACCATAATTCGTTTTAAGACTACTCGATTGGGTTCGGGAGTGAATTGTTCGTCGCGAATTAAGGAGCGGAGGATCTCAATCGATCGTGGTCCACTCAGCCTAATCAAACCAATCGCACTGCGACCAGACGGTGTTGCGACTGCGACTATGGTATCCATCGCGGTTGAAACGGCAGGGCTTTTGAGCGAACGGGAAATCTCCCGTCTATGTAGAGCGTTTTAGGGAAACTTTTACTTTGCGATCGGATCCCTCTCCTACAGATTCAGTTTGGAGATCCGGTGACTCAGCGAGAGTGAGGTGAATAATTCGTCGCTCATTGGAGTTCATTTCACCGAAGACAAATGGCGCCCCGCTCGTGCGTACTCGGTCTGCAGCGAGTTTTGCCATGGCGCGAAGCTCGGCCTCACGAGTTGCACGAAAGCCTTCAACGTCGCAAACAAGCCGCTGGCCTTCCGCCAGCTTGCGTCCAAAGGCTTGGTTTAGGAGATGCTGCAGCGCCTGCAAGAGCTCTCCGCCTTCGGCCTGCAGTAGTCCGGCATCGCGCCCACTCAAGTCCAGTAAGCACTCTGTCTCAGATTCTTTGGATGCAACTTCAAGATCCAGCCCGGTGCTGTGAAATATCGACTGAAGGAAACTACCGGCGTTTGTGCAAGTGTCTTCTGGCATTCTTTATTCAGGCTCCGAATAACAATCTAGAATTAAGCCGTCACTGTTCTGGGATTCCCGTTTCCCTTCTTCGAGCTGCCCTTCGTGGGCTTCTCCGCCGGAGGTTCGCCCGAATCCGTTTGAGTCAATTTGTTAATAAGAAACTGTTGACTGAAGCCAACGATATTTCCCACCAGCCAATAGAGTAGCAGTCCTGACGGCGCACCCCAAAGAACGTATAACATGAAGATCGGCATGCCTATGGCCATCATCTTTCGTTGCAGCGGATCGGCCGAAGGAGCCGGTGTAATTAACTGGAGAACGATCATGGTTCCGGCCATCAATATCTCCAGGATGTGATAAGGATCACCGGATGATAGGTCAGGCAGCCACAGGAATGTCGCCTGCCGAAAATCAAGAGAGATGGTAATGGCCCGGTAGAGTGCGAAAAGAAAAGGCATCTGGATTAGCAGTGGCAGACAACCACCAAGAGGATTTCCCTCCTTCATCAGCCGTAGCTGTTCAACTTGCAGCTCTTTCAGGCGCGGGTCGTTTTGCTTCATCCCCTTGATCTTTTCCTGCAACTCCTTCATTCGGGGTGCAAGTTTTTGCGCCTTCTTCATCGACTTTGAAGAACGCCACTTCAACGGGAAAAACAGTGAGTAAATAACAATTGTGAATAAGATAATTGCGACGCCGTAGCTGCCGGTCAATTGGCTTAACCACTTAATCGATTTCAAAATGGGAACCGCTAGCGGTCTCGACATCCAGCTAAACCAACCGTAGTCGATGAGGCCTTCGAGATCGATATTGCGTCCGACCGCCTGGCTTATGCTTTTGCTCGCGTCCGTGAGTAGAAAGTGATCTTTCGGACCGGTATAGACTACAGTTCGTGAACCATCGGTCGGTACAGGAACCCAGGCTGATACCAGGTACCTGCTCTCAGACTTGCCATTACCTGAATAGTCATACTGCGCAGTCTTTAGCTCCAGTCCTTCGGGTTTTCCAGATGGAACTGTGACCATTGCGAAATAAGTGTCGCCAATGCCTGCCCAATCAACCGGTCCCGACAGAACCATAAGGTCGGGAGAATTCTTATTTACATTGATCGCGTGGGCCTGATGGCGTTCCACCCGATCGCCTATCGCGGCCACTGCCTCAGGCGCCACCGAGTAAAACGTGTAGTGCTTTACGCCCTGGTCGCCAATGCTTGGGCCAACCCTTACTTTAGCCTGCGGAACAATCTTGCCGCCGCGTTTGATTGTGACTTCCAGGTCTGCGCTGTAATTTGCGGCGTCGAAGACAATGGTCTTGGCGACCTCCAAACCGGTATTGGCTTCCCGCAAATTAAATGTAACTCGCTTTTTCTCATCGGGACCCAAAGTCAACTCGATGTCGCCTGTTCCCTGGTCAACACCTTCAATCGCGTAATTTGACGACAGGAGAAGACTATCGACAGCGGCATCGCCCGTTGCCAATTGAAGGGGCGCCTCTCGTGGCTCTCTTTTCAGACCTATGGCAGAAACGAGCTCGAGCGGTACTCGAGCGCTCTTAGGTCCAGCAACTGAGAAGATTTCTTTTCCACTGTCTTTATTCTTCTTGATTATCCAACTGATGGCTTCTGCGCCGCGGCTATCTATTTTTGCCTCGTAGAGCGGAGTCTTGATCAGAAGCGTGCGATGTGGTGTGGTGTTCGCAGCAGCCCCAGGAGAACCCGCAGGAACTGGCGACGCCACCGTTGCCGGGGCACCGGGCGGCGTTGCGTTCTGTTGTGGAGTTGATGCCTGAGGCGATGGAGACTGCGGAGTTGGACCAGGCTTCTGTGGTGGGACGGGAGCAAAGTAACTCCACAGAAAAAGGATTGCCGTGGAGATCAAAAGGGCGATTATTAAGCGTTTTTGTTGCATTTAGCGTGGCGGCCAGAATCATCGTTCGGCCGAAAACCGTAAGGTCCTCAGTTTCTACTTCACTGGATCGTAGCCGCCCGGATTGAATGGATGACAACGGAGCAGTCTGCGAAACGCGAGCGCGCTCCCTCGAAGGGCGCCGTAACGAGCAATTGCCTGGGATGCATATTCAGAACAAGTTGGCGAGAATCTGCAAGAAGCTGGAAGAAAAGGTGAAACGACGAGTTGATAGAACCTAATAAATGCGACGAGTAATGACTTCACAACTTCACCCAAGTGTTTGGGTTTTACTTTCTTCTTTAGCTACTCTTGACACCAGTTTCTCAAACTCCTCCATTGCGTCACCCGCCTTCAAGGACGGCAATCTGCGTTTCGCGTTAAATACCCAATCGTATTTTGACTGCAAACCAAATAACGAAGATTGCTGCAAACGAAAAGTTTCGCGTAGCAATCGTCTCGCCCGATTTCTTTGAACGGCATTACCTATAGCCTTCCTTGATGCGGTAATACCAAACCTGTTTTGAGAAAGGTTGTTGGGCAAGACAAACGCGGTCATCAATACGCCTTCGTAACGCTTGCCCTTCTGGTAAACTTTCTGGAAGTCCTGGCTTACACGTAGATATGCCGTCATGAACTGCGACCGAGCCTAGTAGTGAGCGGGCGTCAGTCGTCGCCGTCCTTTTGCACGCCGTCGCTTCAGAACAAGTCTGCCGGCCTTTGTAGCCATTCGCGCTCTGAATCCATGCGTTTTGGCGCGGCGCCGGTTATTAGGTTGAAAGGTTCTCTTAGACATAGTCAGAATTCTCCCCCAAAAAGAAAACCGTAAGACTAGCTGCCACCTGACCTCATGTCAAGAAAGCGTGCGTGTCCACGCCTCAGGAAAACAGCAATCGGAGAAGTTATTGATGCTCTTACCATACGAGTTTCACGATTCACAGAACGCGTTTCCCTGAGGTCTCTCCAGGCTCTAAAAAGGTTCCAATTGAGCGTCGCAAGGCGTTCCCATTTCTAACCTGGCCTTGGGCCATGTTTTATAACTTGCACTCTCTTGCTTCTAACCGATACGGTGTGTTAGTCTCCGACTCGTTCAAGCTCAACCCCTGTAAGTGCTTGATAAATATAAGCTTAAAGCTTTACTTTAAGACCTGGTGTTTTCCACAAAGCTGAGGAAAACCCTGTGAATAACTCTTCAGCTCATTCTCGTTTCAGAGCCTCTATCTCAGGATATGCACTGCGGGGTCGGATTTTACTGATGTGTCTCAGTCTAGAAGTGCGCTGTGACGCGAAGTCTGTTTTAGGCAAGTCAAATCGAGTGGGATGATGGGTCTAGTGGAAACCAATCTTTGGGACAATGTTCTTCGCACAATCAAAACAAAACTCCAGGGTGAAAGCTTTGAGACTTGGTTTCACCCGATCCGATTCGAAGGCATTGACAACGCCCGGCGGCTCATTCGCCTTCGGGCGCCTAACCAGGTTGTGCGGGATTGGGTCAAGGTTAATTATGCAACTCTGATGGACCAGTCCTTCGGAGAACTTAGTCTCGGAGGCTACTCCGTCGACTGGGTGCTGCCTGGAGAAAGCTTTAGTCCGGTGGTTCAGGAAATCCTTTCTCAAGAAACAAACAACGTTGCTGTTGTAAGTCAAGCCTCCAATATTCCACCCCAGGTGCCGGTTTCATCCGAAAGTGCGAAGAGCGAAATCAGCTCACCTGCAAAGCAATTCGCTTTTGATCCGGGACTCAATTCAAAGTACACCTTTGATAGTTTTGTTGTAGGCTCCTGCAATCAGTTCGCTCACGCCGCCTCGCTTGCTGTCGCTGAAGCTCCAGGAAAAACTTACAACCCTCTTTATTTATACGGTGGTGTTGGTCTGGGTA
>Ga0137394_10000434_pt1 | contig 29325 bp, 28 predicted proteins | sample czobulk116metaG_FD_108278 | JGI IMG/M metagenome (GOLD analysis project Ga0137394, IMG submission 108278) | Vadose zone soil microbial communities from Angelo Coast Range Reserve, California, USA - czobulk1.16 metaG | ecosystem: Environmental > Terrestrial > Soil > Vadose zone | place: USA...
CCTCAGTCGACCCCTTTCATTCTGTCCGAGTACCCTGTGAACCTCTCCTGCGCTTTATCGGTGGTCACGCGCCTCAGGCTGCTCTCTCTCGGCCTCCCCAGTGTCCCCACCACCACATTGTAAGGAGTACGCTGGGCCTGGAACGGGCTCAGTGCTATTGACTAGTTCTAGGCTCCTGCGTTGCCTCGACCGACCTAAATACGACGTCAGCAACAACAAGCGCGCGGTCTTACCACACTGGGGAGGGCCCGCTGCGCCCTCCATTCCATTCAATTCCGAGTCCGTGCCTCGCGGTCATTATTCTTCCTGGTCCTCTCTCACGCCCGTAGTCTAGACCCCTTCTCTGTTGAACAGTACTACTTTCATGATGCTACTGTATAAAATCCCCGCCACCGTGGCGCCACCTCGTTGAAAGACAGGAAAATAGTGGATTCCCCCCCTTCTTCCTCCGCGCGTCCCCTTCTCGTTCGATTGCTCGACATTAAACCGAGCCGAGAGTGCCTTCACACGTCCCCGGTCCCTCGTTCACGCCTCGCGCGTCTCTTTCCGCCCGACCGACCGACGATAAACCGAGCCCGCGTGCTATCTTTCGTCCCCCAGTCTTGGCGTCAAGCAACAGTTCCTTATCTTATTCTTGTCTCGTCAAGAGTTTTCGTATCTCCATCGTTTCTATCGTCCGTCAGCAATTCGTGCCGCGCCCGTGCGGGGATCGCTCAGTTTTAGTACCCCCACACCCCTCTCCTCCCCCCCCCTCTCGCGCCCTCGCGTCCCCTTCCGGGATCGCGACCCGCCTCAGATCGCAGGTCCTGAGACCCCCCTCCCCCCCTCCGGACTCACTCACGCAGGTCCCACTCGGGATCTCGCATTTCAACATCCGAGTCGTACCATCCATCTACCATCTCATCTCAGAACAATCCTTATCTCATAGGCCACATTCTTTTGCATCCCGATATGAGTCAACTCTCCTCATCCTCACCCTTCCAGTCACTCTCCTCATCCTCGTCCTTCCAGTCACTCTTTAATGCTGCCTTGCAGGACTACGCAAAGAGGACGGGAAGGAAGTTAGATGACGATCCGCTAGCAAAACAATTTGAAAAGTGCGACACTGCTGACGCTATATTCTCCGTTCTTCAAGAGCAAGCACGGAGGTTCCACGAATTTCGAGGCAAAGATGGAAAGATCGTGAGATCACTCAAATCTGCCATTAACGTCCTGTACGCACTCTCTGTCAGCGCTGCTCTTGGTGAAGGCATCGGTGTAGTATGTCTGAAGCCGCTTATGGCCAATTTCCGCCCCTAATGTGCATTCCATAGCCATGGCCACCTGCAAAGGCAGTATTTGCTGCATTCGCAATCTTGCTCGCTGTATGTCTCTGTCACCATTCTCATTTACTATCATTGTGACACGTACATATCTCAGGCGGTAAAGGATGTTGACGCGAGCTATGATGCACTGCTCGAGTTGTTCGAATCGATCGAGAGATTCCTCAGCAGACTCGGAATTTATATGGGAATTCCTCTTACTCCAGCCATGACGGACGTTGTTATTAAGATTATGGTGGAAATACTCTCTACTCTGGCTCTGGCAACGAAGCAGGCCCAACAAGGACGACTAAGTGAGCCTTGTTCTTTCTGATGCGATGCTTTTACTCAGCGAGACACAGAGAAATTCGTAAAGAAAGTTCTTGGAGAGAATGAGATCGAAGCTATCCTGCATCGGGTGGACAGGCTCACTCGCGACGAGGCTCAAGCGGCAGGAGCACAAACCCTTGAAGTTGTCTGCGGTCTCATCCAACATGGGAAAGTTGTTATGGACGGTGAACAAACTGTGTCAGCCATGTCTTTCGTTCACTGATGCAAATTCATGTCTCTAGGTCTAGATGACGAGGCATCCGCGCACAGTGTCCGGGGGGCTTTAGGTTAGAGTTTCTGATGAAAATTAGGCGATTCGAGTTATCTGACCTGTCATCAGAGCTCATGCATGAAACTTTGAGCGACATCAACAAATCGAAGCGTGAGTTATTCGTCAATGATGCCATTGCTGACCGGGAATGATGAGAGTTTGTGACGACCTCACAGGTGACGAAATGCAGCAAAACATCCACAGCTGGCTCTCTCCCCCAGATCCATGGAAGAATCACAACATTGCTCGTGAATCTCAGCATGATGGAACAGCAGCATGGTGGATCCATGGTGAAACGTTCCAGCAGTGGAAGTATTCCGATGAGAGTTCGTTTATATGGATTCACGGGAAACGTCAGTGTTTTATGCTCCCATCCTTTCGCTGTGACTCACGAATCTCACCTCTGTAGCGGGAGCAGGAAAGAGCGTGTTTTCGTACGTTGGTCATTCACGCTCTCTCTCCGGAAACTAAAAGGATATCATCACCTAGTTCCTCGATCATCCAGGATATCCGCAGCATGAGCGCAGAAGGATTGGCGACACTCTCCTTCTTTTATTGTGATTTCAGGGACGAGCAAAAAAAGGAGCGCCGTGGATTACTCTCATCTCTCCTGGTCCAGCTTTGTTATCAATCTGATGCCTACTGCGCTGCTCTTTCCGAATTCTACTTGGCCCACGGTCGTGGCTCGCAACATGCCAGCGACAGCGAACTGATGAAATGCCTCACGCACCTGCTGGAGCTCCCGGGACAAGCTACAGCGTATGTTATCATCGATGCCCTGGACGAATGTCCAGTGACGACTGGTTTTCCGTCCCCCCGTGAGCAAGTCTTGGAGGTCGTGAAAGAGCTTGTCGGATTACAGATTCCGAATCTGCGGATTTGTGTCACCAGCCGACCAGAGGCAGACATCGAGCCTACCCTTGGTCCTTTGGCATTTCGTTCCGTTTGTCTACACAGCGAGACAGGGCAAGCAAAGGATATCGCAGATTACATCAAGCATGCGGTTAGCACGGATCCGAAGATGCGAACATGGAGAAAAGCAGACAGGGAACACGTCATCAATGAACTCACGTCGAAAGCGGCGGGGATGTTAGCAATTGATTTCATCGTCCGTCATGGCTTCTCACTTACAGTTCTCATGTAGGTTCAGATGGGTGTACTGTCAACTCGTCCATCTCCGCCACTGCCTCCCACAAAGGGTCCGGCGTGCTCTCGATGACTTGCCGCTGACACTCGACGCGACATATGAGCGCACGTTGCAAGAGATCAACGAGCAAAACTGGGAATTTGCGTGGCGTTTGTTCCATTGCGTCGCAGCAGCTGCTCGTCCGCTTCGCGTCGAGGAGCTTGCAGAGTTTCTCGCATTCGAATTCGACGAAGGGCATACCCCGACGTATCTTCCGGATTGGAGCCCGGAGGATCCGATCGTCGCCATCTTGACCACATGCCCCAGTTTTCTCTCCGTCATCGACGTCAAGGGTTCTTCGGTTATCCAGTTCGCGCATTTTTCTATCAAGGAGTATTTGATGTCAAAACGCCTTGCCGAAGCAAAGGACGACGACACCATCTCCCGATTCCACGTTTCCATGACACCAGCTCATACGCTTGTTGCGCAAGCCTGCCTGGGCGTCCTCCTGCACATCGACGAATCCATCACCGAAAGCGACCTGAAGATCTTCCCTCTCGCAGAGTATGCTGCCAAGCACTGGGCGAGCCATGCCCGGTTCGAGGGCGTCTCTCCGAGCATCCAAGATGGGATGAAACGTCTTTTTGACCCGAACAATCGCCACCTTGCGGTCTGGGTCTGGGTTTACGATCCAGAACCACGCAGGCGCAAAGGAGATAGAACCAAAAGCCCGTCACAGGCCAAGGCAACTCCCTTGCATTACGCGGCCTTTTATGGCCTACATGACATGGTCAAGTTCCTGATCGCCGAGCACTCGCAGGACGTAAACGCTCGGGGGTTCACCGCCGGCGAGACACCGCTACTTGTGGCCACTCGAAAGGGCTATTCTGACATTGCGCGGGTCCTCCTCGAACATGGTGCGGATATAGAAGCCCGAAACCTCAAAGGGCTTGACTGGAATGCATTAGATAAAGCGGCGTCCATCGGAGAAGTGGAACTTATTCACGTGCTCCTGGATCACCACGCAAATGTGAACGCCCTGGACCGGAAAAACTACATGCCATTGCATTGTGCAGCGATGTACGGACAGCCAGCAGCTGCCCGTGTGCTCCTCGAGCGCGGAGCCGATATAGATCCCAGGGACCATACCAACCGGACTCCAATGTATCAGTCGAGAGGAGAGGAGGTTGCCCGGGTCCTCGTCGAGTATGGGGCAGATACGAACGCCCGGGACAGCGACAATCAGACCCTGTTGCATTTAGTATTGGACAAGGGACGGACGGAAATCGCTCGCGTCCTGCTCGAGAATGGCGCGGACGCGAACGCCCGAAATTCGAAGAGCGACACTCCGTTACATCTCGCGTCCCGGCGGGGAGATCTCGACGGTCTTCGGATGCTGCTCCAACACAGTGCCGATGTCCACGCACGGAACGACGACGGTCAGACGCCGTTCCAGGCCGCATCTGAAAAGGGTCATTCCGACGCAATGCAGCTATTGTTGGAGCATGGAGCTGAGGATCACAGGACGCAACAAGCTACGGACTCGGAGCACAAGGGCGCACTCTCTGCAGGCAAATGTTGACATGGTATATATGCTATGCCGTATGCGACTCGGATAATGCACATGGGACCAGCTTTCTGATCGCATAGATACGATGCCCGGGGACAGGGATCGCTCCAGCCTTGTGGGGCACTGTACGTTTACGACTTTTTGCTTCATATTTCATGAAGAACTTTTACTGCTTCCGTATCCCACGACGTGTATCGATCTGCTAACACACTGAAACATATTTGTACGTCCAGCTTTGAGGCGCAAAGATGAGTGAGGCAATACAAATCACAATGACCTTGGTCAAGAGACGAGCGCCGACCCAGGTATCAACGAATAGATAGATAAGGCTTGATAAGGTTTGTTCGTTTCACGGTTTCGGCCGGCCGTGTGCAGGCACACTTTGCTCGTTGCAATCATAAGCGTCTACTCGGACAGGTCCTAGTTCAGAAATTCCAAACGGTCGTACCCTAGTATGCCTGCCTGTGTGATACAGTATAATGAATGCACCGCCAAGGATAGACTCGGACACAGCCCGCGAGAAGTAATAGAAATCGCGCGGTCGAAGTACAGTACAGTAACTATGAAAAGTGAACTATGATTTACCGAAAGGGCATCCCGACATCGATGATGTGACTCATGACCTACAGTAAGTAACTTTAATTAACTTTTACACAAAAACGTGCCCGACCTGACCGACACCCCGTAGAAGCCGAAATTGAAAAAGAGCTGACATCTGACAGTGACTCACTCCGACAGTGGTCATGTCAGAGTCAGACCAGGTCTGAAAGAACGAAACGAACGAACCTTGGAGCCCGACGGACAAACCGACGCTGAACCGCTGGGCCAACTCCTCTGGGAACTGGAACTACTAAGAGCCTCCCGAGTCAGCCAGGAAGGTAATCTTACAGTTACCAAGTTGTCCATTTGCCCTTGAACGTGCTCGTTTCAGTTCAATTTCTCAACTCAGTCTCAGGGGTTGCTTTGATGGGTCGGTTCTCTGCGGGGCTCGGGGACAAGGAGAAAGCCCGTGCGTGGGAAACCACGGGAAGGGAGCATTTCGGTTGATGCCTCGTGGCAGCAAAATGACCAGCACGTGTACAATATCTCCTCCTCTGGACATACGGGGCGCTGTTCTCCCCGTCAAACTCGTTGATGGTTCCGCCTTGCTAATATATCATACACCATACCAGAAAGGAAAGACGACGCCCAGCCCTTTTGATCGGACTGAAGCGTTGGCAGAACCACTGAAAGTCACGGTGTGTTAATATAACTCGATTGCTTGATTGGCGGACTTCTTCTGATACGGCAGCTATTACAACAAGACGACGACTAGTTACGGAGATTGAGAGCTGAGGACAACAAGAACGAAAGCTCTCTAAGATAAGGTAACCAAAAAGTCGGGAACCCCCGGCACCAAAAACGTTCTGGGTGATGATAGTACACACGCACAAGACAACAAGATGGAAGGCGCTGGTGGAATGGAGATAGATCACGCACTACAAACGCAAAAACATGAGTTTTTCGAGAAAATTGATACAATATGTTTGCCAGCCACCGCGTGTGCGGAGGACCATGTGAGGATTAAAGGGGAGAGAAGAATCATCGAGCCCGGGTCTAAGAGTGGAGTGAGACTTCCGCCGTCTGTGGCTGGAAGGTTTGATAGTCATGAGCCGGTAGGCCATTTCCGAGTGAGCTGATATGGTCTTGCACCGGCTCTTCAGCAGGCCAAAAGAAGCTACACGGAATGCAAAAGGTAAGTCCGATAAGAGTGTGAAAAGAAACGATCTACGGACCCTGGCATCATCATGGTCCGCCACCACGTCGGGTTTTGTATCGCTTGCATCGCGGCCAACATATCCTCATTCCCAGGCGTGGTAATCGGGTCGAACGTGAAATCCATCAGGTCGTCGGGTTGGCCCTGGACACCAAACGTGAAATCCGTCGATTCACTCAAGACGTAGTTTCCGGTCCCATTGGCGTTTGCGGGAACCGCATCAGCCAGTTCGCTCGGGACCGTCACTCCGGTGTTGAGTGCGACAGATTGAGCCAAGTCGGGGGCGCTTGCGTTGTTGACACCGGTCGCGAAGGAATTCGTGTTTGTGTTATGCGTTGGCGGTCGTTGTTGCTGCTGCTGTTGCTGGTATACTGGGGTATTCGAACCGGTCGGCATCTGTTCTGTTGGCGGCCCCTGCTGGTGCATACGTCCACTTGCTACGCCGTCGCGCTTATGCTTCGCAAGCAAGCTTGCCAGGAAGCGGGAGTACAACTTTGGCGTGTGTCGTTCGTCGATGGCGATTTGCGGAGATCCAATCGTGTTAATGAGGCGCTCGATGACTTGGTAGATCTCTGCTTCGAGCCCGGGCGCAATGAATCTCGAGCATTCTGAGCGCAGAAGCTACAGAGCGGGGCACGTCAGAAAGGCCAGCCAGGTTCGCGATGCGATGACAACTCACCTTGAGCATGAACGCCGAGGCAAACGCGGCGAATACGAAATAACCTAAATAATAGTGCGGTGTTACAGCGGACGAAACTAAAGTGGCCGAGGGTTTACGCACCATCCGGGGCGAAGCGAACATATCCTGTCGGCACCAACGTATCAACAAGAACCGTGACGACCGCCTTGGCGCTTTCCAGACTCTTTGAGAAATGCCGGGTCGACATCAGTCTCTGCTGAAAAGGCACGACGACGGTAACAGATTCTTACCCTCGTGAAGAATACCTCGTCGTCGGCTTCGAAGCCGCGCTGGAATGCCTTTTGGAACCCAAATGAGAACATAACGAGCCTCGCGTAATTCGCATAGCTGTAACGCAAAAGAAGCGCAAAAGAGCCCCGGCTAATCAGAGGACCAAAACGCCGGAGAAGGCTCCGGCAACGTACAAGGGAAGAAGCTTGACACGGAACTCGCAGGCCGCATCTGTGCCATCGCCGGAAAAACGAATGGCGAATGTCAGCGATGCCAAGAGAAGGAGGGATAACGGCGGGTCTCGCGCACCGGTGTGGTCCGAATCTTCTTCGAAGCGCTCTGCCCACTCCTGGCGGTAGCTTGTCAGCAGTCGATCGTGCTCTAACGTCACCGCTCGGAAATCGATCGAGCGATTCAAGCCATTGGGCACGTTAGGATCCGAGAACACTTCTTGATGGAACTTGTTCACGATGCGGAAGAGCATCGTGTAAGCAATGATGTGTACGTCATACTGACACACGCGAAGTAGTCAGCCGGGTTTGCTACGTCTCCGGTCAACCAAGGGATGACGTACGCAATGGTTGGACGGCGAGGATTTGTACCAATTGAGGGAGTTTCGCACGATGCTAGTTCACGACGATGAGCAAGCGGGCAGAGGGTAGAAAACCTACAACGAGCAAGTACGCACTAGTCGTCTTTGAGGGTCGACGGCTTGCCAAATTGCGTTGCGGTCGACTTGTCCAAATTGAAGCAGATGATCCATATTCGAGTGCGGTTCAGCATCTCCAGCTCCTGTAGTTCAGTTGTCGGCTTCTTCGGGGGCAGGAGATGTAGATTCAAGTCTGTCGCAATTCTGATGTGCGGATCACGTTAGACTTGGAGCATTTAGAGTAAATTTCACGTACCGAATAGCGAGACCAGTGTACAACCAGCTACGATCTTCTTCCCAACGGCGCGCGGGGACAGCATAGATGCTCATGAGAATGTACGCCTGGCAGAGTTCGACTGTTTTCCAGCCGTCAATGAGTGCGCTCGAGGCTGCGCTTTTAGCAAAATGCATGGCGATAGGGTACACCTCGGGCTTGTCCGAATAGCGCAATGAGATTGCGCACACTATATATGGCATATAGCTCGTGAGCGGGTGCCGCTATCCAAACAAACAGATAAAGCTGACGAACCAACAGTGAACAAGAATGGACACCGGGAAAAGGTCTGTGCCGGTGTGTGCAATTTAGGCTCCAGCAACGAAATGAAGGGCTATACAAAAAACGAGGGTAACCTCAACGTCAATAAATGCGAGTTATTCACACGTACGTTGATCCGCGTATAGAAGCTGGTTATCGCAGGGTTGGCTTGGCATCGACGGAGGATAAGAGCAAACGAACTCACATTTCAAACAATTTTTCCACGTCGTCAGTCGTCACGAGCTTATGCACCAAAATATCTGGTGGGCTCGTCTTGTCGATTAATGATTTGCGCAAGCTGAGGTTGAGGGCCGGGCCTGGCAAGAAGTACTCCTTGGCAGCAACGCCCTATCAAAGGTACCAAAAACAAAAATTCCCCATCAGTCCTGATCCCGTGCGGATAAGAAAACGATATACACGCACAACTTCATCGTCGTCCGTGGAATTATTCGCTTTACGCGTCTTTTCTGTAGCCGCACCCGCGGTGTCCCTCGACGAGCTGATCGCAAGGTTTGCGAGGAGTCCGATGGGAACCGCATCGTCTGGGTATGGGTCGATGTCCGATTCTACGAGGGTGTTTGGTGAGACTGGAGTATCGTCCGAGCCCGACGACGCACGGCGTGGTTGCGCGTGCTTCTGAGATCCCTGATCTTCGTCCGACTCATCCGACTGACCCCCACTTTTGCCTACGCGCGTATCAAGCTGGAACGGATTTGTGGCGGTGCCCGCGCGCCCAGGCGAGCGCACGGAGGTCTGGAGTCGGTCGAGCCAGGCAATCACGTTCTGTCGGTGTTGGTCGGCCGAAGATGTTGCGTTGCGATATGCTTCGATGGAGAGAGGTGTTGCCAGATACGGGTTGTGCAGCTTCATATGATGCAAATTAAAATGGCCAACTTAGGCGCCTTTGCTTGTTGGTAAATAGAGGGAGAGACTGACCTGCTTGAGGAGCGAATCGATAAGTTCGTCTTTCTGCCTCATCTGCGCGAGGAGGTACTCGCGTTTACTAAAGGGTGAGAATGAGCATTCTTCGTCATCAGGGGAAGAAGCAGAAGGTGAAGACGCGCGGGAAATGACACGATCCATCACTTTGGGGCAAATGGAAAGGGTGGGAGGAGGACCAAGACAGAGGATTTTTCGCAGTACAAGAACCCCCAAATAAAAATGGACGCCACTGGCGGGAGATCGCTCACTTTGGTGCGCTCCTGGGCTTTCGGCCCTCAACAATACATTCGTGCTTGCCCGATCTGCAGCGCTTGCACACGTTTTCACCTGGAGGAAAATAGCATTTCATCTGATGAGCCCATGAGATTGGAGGCCAGGGGTGTTCGGGGGAATTAGTTGGGAAACGAAGATCGAACGGAATGTCAGCGCTGTCTGATTTGAGTTGTCAGTGCGAGAGAACGCACCTTGAGACGCTTGCAATACGTGCACGCTCCGGGACTGAGTGAGGAGCGGGAGTGCGCCGGTCATAAGAGGCAGGTGCGGGAGACACGGGGATGGACGGTGGCATTGCAAATCCGGGGTTAGAAGCGGCCCGAAATGCCAAGTCAGGTCAGGGTAAGGGTATAGAAAAATTACGGCGTGAAATTTGTTCGAGAAAGATGGAAAATAAGAATAATCCAGTAGGCCCGGGAAACAATAGCCGAAGAGACATTGAAGAATGAAGGGAAGGATGAGATCAGTGCTATGAGAAATTGCACTATAAAAAGAGGAGGCCACTCACAGTCGATTGAGATTAGGCCGTGGTATGTTTGGGTCTACGCTCGAGCCCACCACGTCGTCGTCGTCATCGTCATCGGTTTCGGTGCTTTGACGCTTGCGCTTTGGCTTATTCTTATCCCTTCGTTTCGGGGGTACGATGACGGTACCAGTGGGGGTATTGGACGAAGGCGACGGCAGCGGAGGATTACCCCAACCGGGTGAGACGTTCTGGCCCGAATGAAGAGTGGACTCGGATACAGGCGTAACGACCAAATTAGGTGTCAGATAATCAGTTGTTTGGGCCTGGTGCTCGTCATGAGTGTCTTGAGGGGGAAATTGGGTGAGCAAATCGAAATAGTCAGCCGATGTGTGGGCTGGGGCATAACCGTGGCTCGATTGCTGGGTCCAGTCCTGTGTTGAGATTACGGGCTGCGCTACGCGCTGGGCTCGCAGTGGTTGGGACTGGCGATCATCGAACTGGCTCGGAAGATTAAGGTAATTATATCTTGCGGCATCAGTGGTTGTGGTGAGGGGGTGCTGGGGGACAAATTGGTACTGGTTGTGGTGCCGTGTAGTCGGTTGGGCTTGACGCTCCGGGCGCGGGTCCGTTGTGGAGGGCTGAGGAGGATAAGAGGAGGATGCGGCAAGCGGATGCTGGTGTTGCTGCTGCTGATCGTAGGCTGGTGTTGTCCACTCGTGATAGTTTTGTGTCTGGGGCGGGACTTCATGGTCCGGGTCGTAAAATGTAGGAGGAGCGCCGATCATGATGTCAACGGAAGGGGGGGAGTGAGCGGAACCAGATGGACTGGGATGGTTAGAATGACCTGGAAGAGTATAGGGAGGAGAGGAAAGAGAGGATGGGGAGGGTTGTGATGGGAAAGGCCAAGTAGAGGTTTGAGATTGAGTGGATGATGGGGGAGTATTCAAAGAGGCGATGCTGGCACGGTCAGCCGTGGGATCCTCTGAGATGGCTGTGTCTAATAATGGACAGGACGATAAGGAAAGGGAAGTAAAGAAGAGGAAAGGAACTGACGGAGAGGTGTGCCTGCCTCTGAGGAGAAAAGAGGACGGTGGTGGAAGACGCCAGAGTCGGGAGAGGGCATGGAGACTAAAAAGGCGAGGAAGGAGGGGACAGAGGCGAGGATCAATTACAATTACCTAGTTGATCAGAAAATGAGATGGGTGGAGATGGGGGAGTACTTTGTCTGTCGGGGGAAGGAATCGCCGGAGGGTAAAGCAGGGATACGTGGGAGAGAGGAAGCAGAGAAACTTATTATCCTCGCTTACCGCAGGGGGCAGTGTGCCGACATATGTCATGGATGTGTTATATACCCAAAACACACACTCTGCAAGTATTGTCGCTTTCCCCTTCAAACTTCCCCACTTTCCTTTCGATTGAACCGCTTTATCATCAAACCGAGTGAGTTGCCCCAACTGGTGGGCCTTATCCCTTTTTGGCAGCCCTTTACGTGATCCGTGCCTCATCTCGCCCGATCTGGCCTTTCACCTGAGGGCGTGCCTCAACCATTCCGCGGCTGACAGCACGGCTTGGCCCATGGCATCTCATCTGCTGTGCTCGGGCTGGGCTGTGTCTAAGGTTTACACACACCGCCTCGTCGAGTCATGTTTACCACGCTTGAATCTATCACTTTGTTGCTGTGCATGTTTTCTAGCCAAGCCAAGATACTTGGTTCGCATCGCCCCGCCCGTTCAGAAAAGACATGCCCGCATCGGCGATTCAATATCCAGTTCTCGACCGACTGAGGACCGGGAGGCACGGGCGAGCTAATTAGTATCATATAAGCCAACTACTTCTCCACGAAAACCACGTGGGACGTCCGATGAGTTCGGTTTTCGAGAACTTTGGAATTCCTGAACGAATTGGAGTGTACATTTACCACGAGTGACTCGTACAGTACGATACATCCAATCACTGGAGTGGAGTACGCCACTAGTTTAGGGCCGGCAAAGACGCGCGGGCGGCGACAATCGCGCCAATTCAAAGCGCGTCCACCTTTTCCGGCTCGAACCACCATGACGGCTTATTCTGTCTCACCCAGCCCATGTCCCCCATTCGTCATGACCCCCGCGGCGCCATCCAGCACAGCCGCCTCCACTCCTCCTGTCGTCGACTCGGATCCCGATCCCGTGAGTCTCATGAACCTTGTATTCCCGGGAAATCGATAATTCGACTGACGATCACCGTCATCGATCAGGATGAGGACGCGCGTTTCATGAACATGCAGGTCCTCCTCGAAAAGTCTTCGATTTTCACCGAAGTACTGAAGGACCAAATGGACCGCACGCGCGAAAAACACGCTGCGGTCGCCGCCACAACGCAGACGCGCTCAACGAAACCGAGGCAGAAGCAACCCGGCGCTAGGCATTCTGGGCGGCGCGCATCGGGACGCGGCAAACGCATGCGTCCAAATAGTGACGACGAGGATTCATCTGAGGGCGACGGAGACGAACCTCAGAAGCGCGCCAGGGTCCTCCCAAATGACGCGAAACCCGCGTTCGTGCAGCCTGCGTTGCTCACCGGTGCCACGTTGAAGGACTATCAGCTTGAGGGCGTGGCTTGGATGGTTAGCTTATGGGAGAATGGCATTTCTGGGATTCTAGGTGAGTCATCGCTATGCTAACAGTTTTTGTCGCGCTTTGCTCAATCGATGCTACCCAGCGGATGAGATGGGCCTTGGCAAGGTATGTACAGCGATGCCTCGTCTGGCAAGTGCTATGAAACGGTTTGATCTCCCTTTCTACAGACCATTCAGACAATCGCATTTATTGCGTATCTGCGCGTGCGAGTTGAGGCACCTTTCCTCATCGTATGCCCCTTGAGCGTTTTGCACAATTGGGTTGACGAGTTTAAACGGTTCGCGCCAAAGGTCTGCTTCTCTGCTTCGCAATGTATTGTGACATGCTGAGGCGGAATGCAGATTCCCGTTTGTATGTACCATGGCACTCCCGAAGACCGTGCTGAACTTCGTCGCACTGCTATGACACATCGCAAGCACGAAAAGTTGCTTCTTAAGGAGCCGCCACGCACCAAAAAGCGGCATCTCTCACGACCTAGTCGTGACTCTGATTCGGATGTGGAAAGCATTATCAAAATCGAATCAGAAAACGAAGATGGTGGCATTGAGACGATTGTACCAGACGAAGACTGTGCGAACCCAACCACCCAATTGTCGTCCTTTCCCGTCGTCATTACAACTTACGAGATGATCATCAAAGACCGAGTGCACCTTGCCAAGTATGACTGGGGTCAGGTCGTAGTTGATGAGGGCCACCGTTTGAAAAACATGGACTCGATTCTCATGCAAGAAATCAAAAAGTACCCCAGCGCAGGGAGGATGCTCTTGACGGGTACCCCGCTGCACGTAAGTGTGGTCAATGATGTTCTTGTTGTATGCGGTCTCACTGTCCTTGTAGAACAACTTGGCAGAGCTCTGGTCACTCCTCAATTTCATTTTGCCAGAGGTCTTTGACGACGTCGCCGCCTTCCAAGAATCGTAGGCCCCTTTTTTGACGTCTTTTTCATCTTCTAACAATTGTGCTGTCCACAGGTTTAAGATTCCAACTCTCTCCGACGGTCTGGCAGAATCGCGCAACACCATTCTCATTCATAAACTACACGACATTCTCCGCCCATTCCTCCTTCGACGTCTCAAAGTAGACGTCGAACGCACGCTTCCCCCCAAGAAGGAGTATGTACTCTACGCGCCGCTGAGTGCAGGGCAGCGCGAAGTGTACGACGCCGTTGTGAAAGGCAGCTTGCGTGGGCTGTTGGCTGGTGTGCGGCCCGGTGAAGATGTCAGGCAACACGAACGAGAGCGGATCGCGCGCGAGATAGCGGAAGATGAGAAGTCGGGTCGGGTCGGTTTACGGACCCGTAGAAGCCGGGCCAGCGGTACGCCCGTCAAGTCTGTCGCTGAAATGGGGGCAGAACACGCATTCAAGGCGAAGAGTGCGTGCCTTTGTCCTTCTTTCTTTCGACTCAACCCTAACGCTGAATCCTGTGTGCTTGGTTATGGGGGAACACAGTGAGGAAAGTCAACAACATGCATCTTCAGAATGTGGTAATGCAGTTGCGCAAAGTGTGCTCGCATCCATTCCTGTTCGACTGGCCTCTCGATTCGCGGACGCAGCAGCCGGTCGTGGACGAGCAGCTCGTCGACGCGAGCGGGAAGATGATGGTTCTCGAGCGGCTCCTCGAAGCGCTTTTTCAACGTGGGCATAAAGTGCTCGTGTTCTCGCAGTTCGTCACCATGCTTAACGTCATCGAGGTAAAACCTTTCCTCCCCTTTGGTTGCGGTGATTTGTTCATTCGGGATGATAGGATTGGGCGCGCGAGTTCAAGCATTGGCCATTGTGCCGCATAGACGGGTCGACGGGCCCATTGGACCGCCGCGCGGAAATGAATCGTTTCCAAGAAGGCTGCGACAAGCCGGGTGCCCCACGGCTCTTCCTTCTGAGCACGCGGGCGGGGGGGCTTGGCATCAACCTCACGGCGGCGGACACCGTCGTGTTTTATGACCAAGATTGGGTGCGTAATCTAATCCGTGCCCCTTCTGTGCTAGAATGAAATTATGAACGGGGTGATGCAGAATCCGCAAATGGACTTGCAGGCTCAGGACCGAGCACACCGTATCGGGCAGACGAAGCCGGTCCTCATCTTCCGTCTGATCAGCAGACATACCATCGAGAGCAAGATTATGCAGCGTGCATCCGAGAAGCGCCAACTTGAAGCACTCGTAATCGCCAAAGGTGTGTGTGTGTGGCCAATTGTGCTCATCTATCAACCGGCACTTCCATTCTCTTTGCGTGCCAGTTGAAATCCTTCTTTCCCCCCCCCCCCCCTCTCTCCCTTTCTTGTGGCTTGTGCTGGTGCTGAAACGTAAAATCTTACTCCCTAGGCAAGTTCAAAGGGCCAATCGGAGGCAGCGCCAAGGCCGGCGAGGCGCGACAAACGATTGGGGAGATGGCCGCGCAGCTTCTCGAGCTCGAGGGCGAACACATCGAAGTCGTGCAGAGCACGGCCGCGGGCAAGCGCGGCATCATTAGCGATGCCGAACTCGAGATGCTTCTCGATCGTCGCAAGGAGGTCTTTGAGGGCCGCAGAGTTGGCTGGAAGAGCGGCGCCGCGGAAGCCAGGAGTGGTGGCCGCGGCGCCGGCACCAGCGCGGGCAAGGACACCGCCCCCGATGAGAATGAGCCTGCTGCGTCTGCTAGGCGTGATGGCGCGGATGGTGGCTTGTTTGAGGTGTTCGAGGCACCTGTGGATGAAGGGAACGACGCGCTTGCGCATATGCTCGGAGAAGACATCGCTGCGTGAACAAAATAATCCGCATCGATATACCTTATTTTATTTTATTTTGGTCCATGATGGGTATCATCTTGTTTTTTGGTGCTTTTGACTTTTCCTAATCACCCTTGTTTATTTTTTCATGTAATTGCATGCCCTTGCAGCACGCTTTCCCAGGTCATCATCGTAGACATATCCATTGTTCTTGTTGCATATCACACGTACATTCATCTTATTATACCTTGTTAGAAACGTATGCAGATATTGCCCTTGGCGATCATAGGGACATCACTGCATCATCTCCCTATGCTCGGAGCGTACGGATTTCCATCTCCGAGCCTTGAAGCATATGATCTTTGTATTATTCCGCATGTACCATAGCGCAGCCAATGACTAGGGGAGAAAGGAATGGTGTAGATGAATGTGCGAGGCGGTAAACACCTGAAGGCTCTCCTGCCCGGCCTATCGATTCTGGAGGTTCGAGGGGCCGTGTGTTGGAGTGTATGCGCGTGGGAAAGCTGTACCGCGAGCGCGCGGGGCTGTGCGGGCGTTAGCGAGTGTGTACATGCAGGGGGGATAAACTACTGACCTCAGTCTCGTCGTAAAAGACTGAGGGACTACTGTACAAGAGGACTCTTCTTTTATGTATTTCGTATGTATGAATTCCATGGACAAAAACACATGCGAGTGCAATTCCAAACCTGTTAAGTTGACTTCCTCTTTTGCCTCAAGTATCCGGCCGTTTCCTGCGCAGCCGCGTGGCCAGCGCATGTCCAACACCGTGTGGGCGGGTGGGCCTGTAGAAGCCCGTGACGCGGCGCCTATGGTGCTGAAATCGGTGCACGGACTGAGGCTGTGCTGGGGCGTTGAAGAGGGAGTGGAGGGGCGTTGCAGAGGAAGTCACGCGTTCGGTTGACGCGTCGATAAAAGAATGCCTTCGTGCCTCGCTACGTTAGGGCAAACACATTAATAAATACGACAACGGACCTCCAGTACGAAGTACCAACGCAAACGATCTCTCTGCGTGTTATCGAACGGTCCATATGTTCGACCTTTCGCTCGCGTCGAAAGTCGTCATTTCTGCGGCCACGCGTACCCGACACGTGGGATACGCACCGCTGTAATCAATCACCTCTGCACTCGGTCGCCTTCTCCGAGTTCTCCTTGAACGATCATTCGCATCCACTACCCGAATATTGCTTTGTCTCACCCGATTCCCACCATGGCTCAACCTCCCAAGTTCGACAAGTTGTCTTTCATCAAGTATATGAAGAATATTGGTAGGGCGTATAGAAAACAGGCTATGGAACTCGTCTCCCTTTGTCGCACTTTTGTTCAAGCCCAAGAGCAAACTCCAGGTTCAGATGCTGAGCTGAGAAGGTAATAGCCTCCAATGACGTTCACCCTATACCCTACTCTGACGTTTTGTTGATAGTGTACTGGAATCCGTTGACGAGGCGTTGGAATCCGCTACAAAGGCGAAAAAAAAGACATCAAAGGTGGTGGACGAGAGATTCGAAAAGGCAATCAATGCATTGATTGACTACGAAATGGACTACCATCGCGACACTGGCAGTGTCCGTGAAAGGATGGACGTAGCGAAGGCGAAGGACAAGACCTCTTCGACCATTTTGAATGCGCTGAAGGAGAAGTTGCGCATGGAGGTGAGGGTCTGGCCCATGTTACTTTAGCCTTCTGCTCATTGCCCGACCCCAGCCCATCCCGGATGGAGAGATCCAAGAGCTCCAGGAGTACCTCATCAGTCACCCGGGAGGCAGTCTGATACCCTGGTTCTCTTGGTCCGTGTCAGACACCGGTCCTTATGGCCACCGCGCCATTGCCCGGTGTGAGTCTTTTATTCGAATAAATATACTGTCACCTGAGTTGCTGCAGTCGATGGCAGCGAGATTGGCCGCGGGGAGGGCGTTCCCACCGACTATGCGAAGATGATCGCTGCTGCGCACGCGCTAAAGTACCTTCGAGATAACCCACAGCCGCCTCCCCCACCTCATCCTCAGCAAGAGTCAATCGACAATATGCGAGAGCGGATGATAGATTGGGACTCCATCTTCGACGAAGCGTTGCACTCAGAGCCTCGTCCACCTGTGGCTACTTTTGTGGGTAAGGTATTATAGTTCATTTGCTTTGTAGTAAACTTTCCCCGCTCATTACTCGGCAATGTCTGGCGCACAGCACCAAATGTTCAACTCGAAGGTGGCAAGTTTCCACAGGCACGTCGGATTAGCTTTTGACAACCACCTCCCCAGTTCTGACTGCTCGTCTCCGAAACCCTAGACACGTCCCCGGAGCCCCGAATATCTACTGCGGCTGCGGAACGGAGGTCAGTTTCCTTTCTCCCCAGCTCGTTAATGCAGTGAACGCCAACGCTCTGAGCATCAGACAAAAAAGCAAAACCCCGTAAAGCGCCACGCACGACGATCAGCCAGCTGAATGATGACGTACTTCTCAACGTATTCGACTGGTATCGGCTGTTGGACAATACGACCGACGACTACGGCTGGAATCTCGAGCGATGGTGGTACAAGCTCATTCAAGTATGCCGAGTCTGGCGAGGCGTCATACTCGGGTACCCAACCCACCTGGACCTCCACCTCGTCTGCACCTATGGCACCCCCGTAGAACCCATGCTAAACCATTCGCCTCCCTTTCCACTCATAATCTACTATCCGGATGAACGCAGGATTTTCGCCACGATGTCTGACGAAGACAAACGAGGCGCGTTTCTGGCCCTGCGCCAACGCGAGCGCGTGCGTCGCGTTCACATTGCTGCGCCCGCCGCGACCGTGCGCGACCTGGTCGGAGCCATGGACGATGAATACCCGCTCCTGCAGAGGCTAGTTATCCGCTCGTGGGACGAACCCAGCCCAAATCACAATCACAACCGCCATCGTAACCGCAGCCCCAACGATGTCGCGACCGTAACACTCCACAAGAAATTTCGCGCGACACTGATGAACCGCCTTACACTCTCCAACGTCGCCCTACCCGCGTCTTCGCTGCTCAGCGGTGCAGGTGCGGACCTCGTCTCCCTCGCACTGTTCAAATTACCGGCTGCGCTGCGCTACTTCCACCCGGTGCACTTAACCACGCAGCTTGCCGCGCTCTCCCGCCTCGAGATGCTTACGATCTGCTTCTGCGCAGCCCCACCAAGCCGCGCGATCACGCTGAGTCTGCAAGGCGTGCCCACGACGATGCGCATCGCTCTCCCCCGCCTCCGCGTGCTTGCCTACCGCGGTGGCAGCGCATACCTCGAGGGCATCCTCGCGCAACTTGACGCACCCGATCTGCGCACGCTGAACATCAAGTTTTTCAACCAGCTCACGTTCTCTCTCCCCTCCTTGTGCAAGTGCGTGCGCACGATAGATCCCTTTGCATTTCGCTCTATCGCGCTGCACTTCTACGAGGACTTTGCCATGCTCATCGTGGACCCGCTCGACGACCACACAGGTGGCCCTGGTGGCGGCGGCACACAACCGTTGCATGTGCAGGTGTCTGGAAAGGCACTCGACTGGCAGGTATTCAACGTCTCGCAGATATGCTCTGCGCTTGCGCCGCTCCTCGCGCAAACGGAGAGCCTCACACTCGGCTTCTACAAGGTCAGTCCCGGCTCCGACCACGGAGCGCCGGGAGTTGTGGGGGCGGTGGAGGCCAGGGCGACAGCGGGGTTGCAAGGCGACGATGTCGCCGTCGACCGTGCACAGTGGCGCGCGCTCCTCCGGATATTCGCAGGCGTGAAGATGCTCCAGTTAGCCGGTAAGCAAGTCGGAGACCTCTTCAGCGCTCTCCAGCTCCATCGGGGTGAGGAAAATGACATCGGTAATGGCGAGGGCGGTGGTGAGGACAACGGAAATGACGAGGACGGCGGTGCACTCACGCCGGAGATCCTACCTGCGCTGCAGGAGCTCGTGCCGCGCGGATGGGGCCACACAGACGAAGCGTTCGCTTCGTTTGTCGCTGCGCGTGCGGCCGCGGGCTATCCGGTGCGTTTCGTGCGGAATCGGTGGTGAAGGGTCGACTTTATCCCTACGACACTCATGCCAGAGGGAGGGACGCCAAAATTGGTGGGAAAGCGCTCAGTTGCGACTAATACGACTATCAAACCTGACTCCACACCTCTGCGATTTCGAGCAGCGCTAAGTGTGGCAGTTCTGGTTCCAGGGATGCACTGGAAGAGACGGAAAACAACATATGTTACCGTCATTTGTATGCTGGGAGGGGGATTGGTGGATGGCCCATTGATCTGGAGTATAGGTACTGAGGCCTGAGGCTCTGAGAACAGGTTTACCAATAAATCGGGGAGGGTGGGGACGGCCGCCGTGGGGCGATGATGAAATCAGAAGGATACATGTTCCCACTACAGTACTACCTCCGTGACTCGTGTCGGCGTCCCAATATTTTCATGATATCATCTTCAGCGCCACCATACAGAGGACTCAATCTATTCGGCCACATATGTGCCCACGTTACGAACTGAAGTGATGCTGAGATTAAACAAGGCGGAGGTCATTCGAACAATTTGAACTAGTAGTACCTTGTGATGTGAAAGTACAGCATTGACTAACAGCGGCGGTACCTCATGACGCAGATCACAGAACCCTCGTGTCGTACAGTCCCCGTGGCATCCAAATAACCAGGAAATACATGGTGCATGAAGAGTAGTCAATGTAATAAGCGATGTTGCAGTGTCTTACACATGCATCACAACCTGGCGAATGCACAGTGCCACACCTCGCGGTGCAGTGCAAGGATCATTAATCATCAGCGTACATCATCCCTATTTCCGACGCGAGGTGCCTTCCGTGCTCAAATCCATAGTTATCTATCTATGCGCTGCAGTCGTGATCTCCTGGTTCGATGCCACCGATTTGTCCTCAGACCGCCGAGGAGTAAGGGAAGACGCCGCGGTCATATCCGGAAGGGACAGACGTAGGTATACCAGTACTAGACATGGTGCTCCTCTACCTTCTCGTGTGGTGAGACGGTCTAGGTCTCCTGTTTTTTTAAGCTGGACGGTCGGCCTAGTGACTTACGGCGAGCGCAGTTGGATCTGAATGGTGCGAAATCGAAGAGGGCGCTGCGGTACTGTATTAGAGCCTTAAAACACTTCGAATGCTCCTTCAAAGGTGTAGCTTTGTGGCAGGGTGTCATGCACGCATATGTAAGGATACAGGGCAACGCCATGACTGCTGATTGTTGATCGGATCAAGGTCAGCTTCCAATATCACTTGTTGTTGCCTTCATGTTAACTGCTCTGCTGACACAATTCCGAGTCAGTCACGGTGGTATGATACAGGGCAAGAGCTGGACAGAAAGTTCGCGCTACGGCGATGGACATAATGACACCCCCATCCATCCGGTCACGACCCATAAAATTTGCATAAAAGGCGAAGCTTTAATCACAGGCTATCATGCAATTTGGTTTGTACGTTGGCCGGACGTGGTTGGGCATTGGCATGGATGCATTCCAGGGCCTGTGAGGCAGCTATTTGGTTGGCGTGGTCAACGGAAAATCCGACTCCGTGGCCAATTTCACCGCTGTCGACTGCAGCACCTCAGATGACAGAATGTCGATTCAACCAAAGGACTTACATTGGACAATTGCGCGGTGGCTCCTGTGGTGATCAGGATCGGTTTGCGACACGGACCACGAGATCCGGGGATCAGACTGCCTCCAGTATGATTTCGGGGGTAGTAGTTCTGGAGGTCCAGGAGAGCATCCGAGTCTTTGCTCTCGATTGGTTCGGAGAGACCGTGGTTATGGATGTATTGTATGGCAGCCCTGGCGGCATCTCTCTTGGCAGCGCCTTTGGAAAAACCTCTCCCTCGGCCGATCGCCGTTCCACGGACTGCGGCAGTTCAAAAAAAAACAGGTCCTCGATTCGATCTACAGGCTCACATTTGGCGGTGGCGTGGTGCGCCATTTGAAGATCAGGACTAGTTTCGGCTGTCATGATGTATCGAAAGCAAGGTGTGAGGTTGCCACTCGGGTGGCCTTGAAGATAGTTGTTGAGCTGTACAGCGTAATCGGGTTCTGAGTGACACTCTCAACGTTCAGAACTGTGGCTAGAAGAGATCGCCACGCACCCGGAGCCATGAGGGGTTGGATGGTAGAAGCTGTGAATGGTACGTGAGAGTGTGTGTTTTATATACGCCGTGGGTGGGTGAATAGCAACGGTCCCACATGTGCCCAGAAGCAAGAGGTGTGACGATCAAAGCGATGGTATGCCTTATTACGAGACAATGTGACGACGCGCAGTTGAGGCGTAAGTTATTCATAACCGCTGGGCCATCGGACCCTGGGGAGGAGAGGAACAACGGCCCGTGCGAGCGCGTCTTGAGGCATGCTCGGAAAGTCCAGACGTCTTAACAACGTAGCGAGATAGTCGAGCACAGCCATCGCTCTGAGATGAGAGCACGATGTAGCAGAGTAGATTGGAGCGGCCGATCATATTGTTATGCTTCGGTCGGACAAGTACAAAGCTAGGAGATGAAGTTGTGCACATGTGGTCACAGTGCGGCGTCACGGTTCCGAGTTAGGACAACATAATCAAGCACTTGTTTCACACTAGTACGCTACATACAGAGGTCAAAGAGGAGTATTTCTTGCATTCCTTTACATATACAAAGAAGCGGGCCGCCTACGCTCGAGTGGCTCGACTCCCCTTCAATTTCGGTCACTTTCGACATCATCACCGCCCCCCTAATCAAATCCCTACTACTGTCTTGAAAGCATCAAAACAACTGAGGATGTGGCGCCCGTTATCGAGAGGTCTCATTCCTTCAGAAAGCAGGAGATCAAGTCGAGGAACGGGTGGTGAACAGAACGTGACACGGATGGGGTCGGGAGGGTAGGTGCCGTGAGCCACATGCTCTAGCAAATCCTTTGTGACGGGGATTTTGTAGAACCTGGGTACCGTACCCTTCATCACGATGCCAGGCATCACCTTGGTCGTGTGAATATAGGATTACAACGGGAAACGGATGCTAGTGCATACCTTTGCGTCAAGTGGGTCTACAAAAGCGTTGATCCTCAGCTCATTGTTCATGGCACGCTCTCTTCCTGCATTTCGTGGTCCACCAGGTGCCACTATTCTATCCACAGTGTACTTAAGCCCCAGTTTCATGCGCACATTGCGGCATCTATTGTCGAACCTCTCATGGCCCGGGTACGTGACGATCTCTTCAAGTTCTAGCCCGCGTTCTGATCGTTGACTCAGAACCCGAATACGCGGTAGAGCTCAACAACTATCTTCAAGGCCACCTGAGTGGCGACCTCACTCCCCACCTTCAATATATCGTGCGAGCCTGGTCTTCATCTTCCAATGGCCCACCAAGCCACCGCCAAATGTGAGTTCGTCTACCTAATCCAGGACCCTGTTTTCTGAGCTGCTGCAGTCCATGAAACAGGGATTGGTGAAGGGATAGGGTTCTCAAAAGGCGCTGCCAAGAGGGACGCTGCCAGGGCTGCCCTACAGTACATCCATAAACACGGTCTCCCTGACCCAGGTGAGAACCAAGACCCGGATGCCGTCTTGGACCTCCAGAACTACCTCCGGAATCGCACTGAAGACAGCTTGATACCCTGGTTCTCGTGGTCCGTGTCACAAACCGGTCCTGGCGGGAGCCACCGCGCTACGGTCCAGTGTGAGTCTTTCCGTCGAGTCGATATGCTGTCATCTAAGCTGCTGCAGTCGACGGCAGTGAGATTGGCCACGGAATCGGATTTTCCGTTGACCATGCCAAGCAAATAGCTGCCGCACAGGGCCTAGAGTACAACCGCCACCTCTACCCCATCCCCAGGAAGGGTCAACGTACAAACCAGATTGGATGATAGACTGGGACCTCATCTTCGCCCTTACTGAGTCGTGGCCAGATGAACCAAGTCTGTCTGTAGTTAGTGCGCGACTTTGATCGACGGGGATACTCTTAGGCAGTATAATACCATGTCCATCGTTGTAGCGCAATCCGTCTCTCTAGCTGTTGTTCTGTATCGTACCACTGAGATGTGTGGCAGAGCGGTCATCGTACGGAGGGGAGCGACAAGCGAGGTCAAAAGCTGACCTTGATCCGAGCAGTCACTGCCTTGCTTTCCTCTTGACTGCTGTCTGGTCCCAACCAAAAGAAAAGCGCTGGCGCTGCCCACTGGCAAAATCATCTCCCTCCACTGAGGACACCACTTGTGCATCAGCAAAAGACCTCACACCTACTGACATCTGTCCGTGACGTCTACAGTTGTTGTGACTAGCGCTCACTGTCGCGTTTAAGTGCTGTTCGAGCCTTCGAGTCACGGTGGAAAAGGGCGGGAGTGGGACATAATTTTTATTTTATTTATTTATTCTCCTACACGTGCAGTCCACGTGACACACTGTTTGGTACGCGCATATACTCCCCTGTTTTGTTTACAACCAACTCCCACATCAAGGATTGTATGATCTGCCTACCTTTGTGTCCCTAACATATTTCGACCTTTCGGCATGCGCTTACCTGATATTGCCATCGTACCCTGGCGAAATTTCCTTTAATTGCGAACCTTGTATCTCGACAGGGACATAAGCTACGTTACTACGTATGTGGCGTATATGCACTGCGCAGTGTTGTAAGCCGCAGGGGCCATAACAACGCGACAATTACAGTCCATTCCCATTCCATTGTACCATGATCTAATCTCGGGGCGGTACGGCTGCGCTCGACTATCCCACAATGCTGTTTAGACTTCCGGGCCTTTCGACTCAGAGCATGCCACAAGCCAGACTCGCACGAGTTGTTGTTCCTCTTCTTCTCGCCACTGGGGCTGGGACGGGCTGTCCCAGTGTTGACGTATAACTTGCGCCTCAGCTGCGTATGCCACTGTCCCGTAATGGGGCATATCCCTGCTTTGGTCGTTAGACCCGCCGTCGTTTCTGTGCGCAAGTGAGTGCCGCAATTTATCCACCCACAGCGTATTCAAACCAGCGTATCCCATGCATGATTCACTGCATCCATCGTCCAAATCCTTATGTTTTTCTGGTAGGTAATGATCTTTGCTAACTCGTGTTCTGAATGTTGAGAGTGCCACCCAGACATTCAACGCGGTTTCGAAGCCCGGAGAGGGCTCTAACTATCTTACAGATCACCCGAGGGGCAACCTCACTCCATATATCGGGGACCTGATTTATGACCCGGCACAGTCTGTGGAAACGTGATCGGCAAGGGGAGAGGAGCTCGCGAGACTATTTCTGCCAGGGCTGCCCTTCAGTACTTGTATAACTATGGACTCCCCAACCCAATCGAGAGTCAAACTGCGGATGCTGTCCCGAACCTCGAGGACTACCTCCGCAATCATCCGGGTCTGAAATGAGTCCTTTCGTCGAATCGACGTGCTGTCATCTGAGCTGCTGCCGCTGCCGCTGCAGTCAACGACAATGAAGTTGGCCACGGAGTCGGAGCTTCCGTTGACCACGCCAAGCGAGTAGCTGCCGCACAGGCCCTAGAGCACCTCCGTGCCAATGCCCTACCGCCTCCCGTACCAGATTGGGCGTATGTGTTCCGTGCCAGTATCGATCTTGGGTCGTGCAGTGGCGAGAGTAGCAAGCCTGCCTGTAGTCAGTGCACGACATTGAAATGGCCTCATACCTCTGTCCGGCTATCGCCCCTTATCGTATTGTGTAATTTGAACAGTCATCGAGTCATCGTGTGAATTGTGAAACAGCAGGCGGGATCTTACGCTGACCCTTATCGGATCAACATCGACAGTCTCGGCCTTGGCCTCCAGCATTGCGCTTGCATGCACGATTTTCTGCCACGAAGCCACGCATGTTGTGGGGCTTCAAGGCTGCAGCACATGTCTGACTGTTCTCAAAAGCTCTGCCTTTGCCCGAATTCATCCTTCGGCCATTGTCGATGTGGGTGTTCAACAAACACAAAAGCAGAAATACTCGCATCCATCCGACATCTGACAGCGATGCTCACGATTGTCACCCACGTTCGAGTATCGTAAATGCCGAACAAAGGTCCCCTGAGAAATCCCAAAGTCCGAAGCGTGTTTGTTGGATCGGTCCGAGGTGGTTAATGCGGTCAATAATTTGAAGATTCGGAGGGAATCGCCCATCTAAAATGAACCGCACCGCTCTACCGACGCCTGCACCCACTTCTACGTTACCAACTCTCACACTCATTACGCTCTCTTCCTTACACCTCGTAAATACCCATGTATTCTTGGTGACTGGCGGCCTTTGACGTTGTACGCGGGGCCCTTATAAACTAAATTTAAAAAAAAACAAAAAAAACCGACGCCTGCAGGCTAATCGCTGGGAAATAGAATTCGTAAGCCACGCTGACCACGCGTTCCATTGATACAGCCGCCAAGTCCTCAAATCACTCATGAGAGTAAAGAAGCGGTCATTTGGAGGGCTCACCTCACAAGTTTCGCGTTCGGGGTCAAAGCGTGAAGACAAAAAGGGTAGATTACCAATTACTCCCACGTGGAATCCACGTGGTCACGGGACGGAAGAAATCGGTTTCCACGGGCCACGATGCAGACATGCGCCCAAAGACCTTTTCACTCGGGGCTCTACGCCACTCACACACTCGCCCCAAAAATCCCCCTCGCCACCCTAGGCTTCCTCACGCGTCGCCGAATTGTCACCGACCATCCGATTATCTCAACTCGAGGACAACGTGCCATGTCCCTGTCTTCCTTCAGCAGCTTGTCCAGCTACACCAGCGAGTCGGACATCAGCACCCTCTTCGATTTCGCCCCATTCAAATCCTCCGCCCGCGGTGCTCGACGCAAATCGCCGGGCAGGCCCTCCAAGTCGTCCGTGTCCAAGGACAGGAGTCCGAGCAGTCCGAGGTCTCGCCACGCGAGAAGGAAGCGGAGCGTCACGCCCACGCCCCCGCGCTCGCCCGTCTCTTCCAGATATGACCGCGCCGTCGTCCCTTACTCTTGGCGCAGTCCCGGGAGCAAGTCCAACATATCATATAGTGATATAGATCGATGGAGGACTGCCACCATAGGTGGTAGCAATTTTACCTACAGCAGCGGATCATCGATCACACAGTCTTCCGTGACATCATCTATCGTTTCGTCCTCCCGCACCCGTTCCTCCCGCATCGACTCCTCAAGTCGCCGTTCTACGGCTTCAAGATCCAGACAATTAAAGGCACCGTCCGTTTCCTCTCGACACGCACATCCGGGAATTCATCACGAGCCTTCCGGAATATGCGAGCACTGTCGTACGGCTTCCACCATCCTCTTCCCATTATCCCCACGATAAGCTAACTCCTGCTTGCTGTCTCTGTCATGCCCAACAGACCGACCACCACACCAAATTCACGGCCGCACGGATGTGCTCCCGGCCCTCCGACTGGAACCTCATTCTGCCTTCCTCGCTGCCTATCGCCTCTCTCGCCTCTCCTGTCCCGATGCCCTCGAAAGGTCAACGACCCTAGATCCGGAAGACCCTTTCACAATCCCACCGGGACTATCCGAGCGCCCGACTATCCCGCCTCATCTACTCCCCGAGCTACCTGCCGACGAACGGCAAGCAAGGCGTCTTGCCTTGTTACTGGATTCGGACGACCCAGAGATACGAGATTGGGCGCAGGCAGAGTACCTCAAGCTTGGACAGACTACGCGCCGCCTTGTGCGCGAAGGCGTATTCGAAGTCAAAGTTACGTTAGATGGCACGGACGAGAACATCGCTGAGGACTGGAGCGCCAACGAGCGGGAGGAGGACCTGGAGAAGCTGAGAGAACGGCTTGAGAGGGAGAAGGAGAGGCGTGAAGAAAGCGAGGAGGTCGAACGGGAGATGGTGTGGGCACGGGAGATGTTCGGCAAGTGGCTCATCGATGGGCGCGTCGATGCCGTGTTTCGGCTCGCTGCCGGCGTCCTGAATGAGCTTTTGAAGGAGGTTGCGCGGGACGAGGGTGAGGAGTGGGTCGCGGAGGAGCCGGTTGAGGGAGTAGCTGAAAAGCAACCTCCAAACTTGTCCAGGGTCGTCCCAACATGTGGTCCTTCGTCTACCCTGGCCACCTCCAAGACGCTGGGGGCCGAGCAAGCCCCGCCGTTGCGCGCATCCTCGTCTGCTTCAGTTGCTTCATCCCAGCGTGGGGCCAAACATTCTGAACCAGCACAAAAGGCGGAACAGGTGCCGGAGCCGGAGCCAAAGCCTGAGCAGGAAGTAGAGTCAAGGCCCGCACCTGCAGCAGAAGCTGAAGCGGAACCCGACGAGCCAGCGGTGCCCAACTCTCCTTCCGCACGGACGGATGTTGATTCCAGTCCGGAGCGGTCACCGTTACCTGTCCCTGTCCCCCTCACTGTCCTCCATCCGTCGATATTTTCGGAGGAAGGTCTCCTCACCTATGCCATCAACTCAATCCACCCTGACCCACCACCGGAGCCGCCTGCTCTCGAGCAACCTCGACCTGAATCGCAGCTGAGCAGCAGCAATCAGACGGTCACGCCCCAGGACCATTCCCCCAACCCGGCCGTGCAGCACGACACGTACGCCGACTTCTACGCAAGGGATCCGAGACGACGTAGGACGCCTTTGTTGCACGTCAAGCCCCTTCCGAACAACCAGCCCCTGCCAAAGCCCGATCGGGAATACGACTCTTACGCCGACTTCTATGCAAGCGATCCGCGTCTGATGAGACACGTCGACGATCGTCCCTTGCCAGCTTTGGTCAAGAAAGAAGCTGCAAAGAAAGGGGCTTCAAGATCTGCCGAGCGCGCTCCTCGTCCTCAGTCATCTTCCAAGCCATCGAAGCTCGCGATCCCCTCGAAAGCACCTGCTGATCCACCGCGTGTGACAGACGCGAAACGCCACCGCCGATCCAGCTCTCGACATCGACATCGCCACAAATCTCCGTCGTCCTTTGAAGACTTTGCGATCGCGTCCAATCTGTCCGGTGAATCCGGCAGGCTCACCACCCCAGCCCCGTCCGTTGCCCGCCGATCACGCTCCCGATCACGCTCTCGCGAGCATCGTCGCAGCAGCCAACGCAGGTCAGGCCACAAATCACGACGGCACTCGCCGGGGTTAACCTCACCCACGCCTTCCCACGGCTCAAGGCGACGTCGGGACTCACGCACACGGCGTGATACGCCGCCGCTTCCCATACCCGCGCCAAAGTTGACGCCGGCACCGCCGCCCAAGCGCTCCTGGGGACCGTTCCGCATACAAGGCGGTGCGGCGTCCGCGTCGTCCAGCGAAAGTCATTCGCGCGCATCATCGCCCGAGCCGGTACCCGTCATGCCTCGTGGCTCTCCCCACAACGTCGGTCGGAACGCCCTGCCGACCGTGACGTCGACGATGGCATCCGATGCAGGAAGGCGTGAGCGCGAGGATGGCGATGAAGGTGGTGACGGTGACGGTAAGGCGCCCGTTGAGGCCGTGGTGCCTCCCGCGCCACCACTGCCTCCGGTGCAGTTCTGGCTGCCGGGCTTCCCAGCATATAAAATGGGCCAAGCGCACTCTGGGAGAGACAGAGACCATGCGGAGGAGGACGATGACAGGCGGCATCGACGACGGCATCGTGATCATCCTCGCACATCGTCATCCGCATCATCTGCGACGATGTCGTCGTCGGCTTCGCACATGCTCCCGCCACCTGTCACGCCACCGCCTGTGTTCCTTGCGCTCGGTGCGCGTCGCGCGTGCGTGCCGTACACCCCTGCGTTTCAGGGCATCGACTTGCGTGTCGTGCGACCGCTCAGTGCGCGCGAGAAACTTGCCATGCGCGATGCCGTCGGTGTGCTTGTTTGTCTCGGGGCGAGGGTCGTCGGGGCCGAAGCGGGTGGGCTCGGCGTGAGAGGAGAGATGTGGAGCTTGAGTTACGTGGGCTTTTGAGCATTCCGCGTATGC